>Ga0073899_10000963_pt1 | contig 26548 bp, 23 predicted proteins | sample KloWWTmetaKNB5Ph_FD_88975 | JGI IMG/M metagenome (GOLD analysis project Ga0073899, IMG submission 88975) | Active sludge microbial communities from Klosterneuburg, Austria, studying microevolution and ecology of nitrifiers - Klosterneuburg... | ecosystem: Engineered > WWTP > Aerobic digester >... | reverse complement strand
GTCGCGCTGGTGGCCCTGTTCTTCGCCTCGCGCGCGCGCCTGTACGGCCGGTTGTTCGCGCCGGCGCACTACCGGGAGCTCGCCGACAAGCTGCCGGCCGCCCGCACGGCCGCGCTCGAGCGGGTCGACGAGGACGCCGGATCCAATGTGCCCGGCGATCCGCGGGTGGTAGCCAGCGCCGCGGGTCTCGTCGTGTTCGTCACGATTCGCCGTGACGGCCCCGTGCACATTCATCACTTCTCCGTCAGCGTCGGCGGCGGCCCCACTGCCGACGCGGTCGGCCGCACGTTCAGCGTGTTCATCGCCGAGCGCCTCGGCTGGGACCTGGGCCAGGCCGCGTTCGCGGTCTCGCCGCGGCGCGTGTTTCACGGGGAGATGCACCTCGACGAGGCGGCGCAGGACGCCTGGGCCGCGCGGGCCGTCACCACCCCCGTCGGCGAGGACGCGCACCGCGAGGCGATGGCGCGCCGCAACGTGGTGTCGTTCACCACCATGCAGCTGCCCGCGTAGAGGTTACGCATCGAGCACTCCGTGCAGCGCGCCCCCTTCGTGATGAACACCGACGCGGAGATCCAGCGCGCTTTCGCCGATTATCGCGCGGGTGTGCTCGATAAGGCGTGAGTCGCTATTTTGCCGCCGCCGCGCGCGGGCGGCGTTGCCGGGCCTCGAGCGAGCTGTTATTGTCCGGGCTCGGGGCGGCGCGTGGGGGGGACGGGGCGATGAGTGGTGTGCAGGATCCAGGGCTGGTCGCGCCGAACTTCAACAGCGCCACGATGCTGAATCCCACGCCGCTCGGTCCGCCGAGCAGCTTCTCAGGGCCCGCCGTCTCCACCACGCCGGTCGGTGGCGACCCGATCCGCCTCTCGCAACGCATGGACAACGCCGGCACCGCCGCGGATCGCCAGCTCGGCGCCGCTCCGACCAACAATGCCTGCGCCACCTGTCCCGTGCAGGTCCGGCTCGAGCATCGCAGCCAGTACACAGCGATGCGGCGCTACTCGGAGCAGGAGTGGGTCCCGGCGGCGCGCTTCATCTTCCTCGTCGGTAAGGACCACAGCGACGCCAATCGCAAGCTCAGCGTGCGTGTCGCCGAGCCGGCCGGCGCCTCCGCGACCTGGGAGGTGACGCCGGTCGGCGGCCAGAGCGGGACCGTGGCGACCCGCACGGGCACCGGCAACCGCTTTGATTACACCCCGGCCGTGACCCAGGCGCAGCGCCCGATCACCGGCTCGCGCACGCCGAACCAGCCGGTACAATACCGGATCAAGGCGACGATCACCCACAATGGTCGCACCCAGGAGATCGTCGAGACCGTGGTGCAGGACGAACGTGACATCATTCGCCAGGAATACGTCGACTTTCGCACCTGGCGCGCCGGCTTCACCCTGCATGTCCCGTATCGCAACCGCATCCGCGAGCCGAGCCGCCCGCAGATGCGCGGCAACTATACGCTGGTCGTCGACTCGGCGATGACCGAGCTGCTGACCGCTACCGAGGCCGCATACGGCGGTCCCATCACCGTGTCGAGCGGCTGGCGAAACCCGCGCCGCAACATCGCGGCCGGCAGCAAGGTCCCCAACAGCAATCACCAGCACGGCGGCGCCGTCGACATGCAGCCCGCGACGGCGCACAGCCCGGCCGGGCCGACGCGCCGCGGCGAATACCTCAGGCTCTACAACGCGGCGCGCTCGGTCACGGCCCGGATCGTGCTGCTCGAGCGCATGTCGAGCGCGCTCTATCCGAGCAGCGCGGCCGTGCCGTCCCCGACCGCGAGGGCGCCGGATGGCGACCATGACGGCATTCCCGACGCCGCGCTCCAGGGCGGCAAAAACATCCAGACGACCTTCGACAACGCGACCCACGTGCACATCGACCGCGCCCCGCCGGACGAGTCGGAGGACGACTGATGTTGAAGATCACGGCCCGCCAGGTCGACGCGTTGGCGCAGACCGCCCGCGAGCGCGCCGAGCGGCGGATCTTCGCGCTGCTGGCCGAGCACTACGGGCCGAGCGAGGTGTGGCCCGGCGACGAGAAGGCGAGGCTCGTCGTGGGCGCCGCGATCGACAAGGCCGACCACTATGATATGCCCGCGGAGCGCGACGCCTTCAAGATCGCCGCCCTGATGCTGGTCTTCGGCGACGACTTCGACTGGCGCGAGCCCTGGGCCCTCCAGATCGTCGCCGAGCGGCTGGGAAACGCCCCGATCGCGGAATTCCTGTACCGCGAGGGCATCGCCCGGATCCGGGCCCGTGAGGCGTACCAGCAGCCCTGAGCCCGGTCACAGACCGAAGGGATAGGTCTCCAGGGGCCCGCGGTCGGGGACCCGCGACGACCGCGTACACCCCGGCCACGCCCACATCGAGAACATCGAGGGGGCCACGGCGCCGTCGCCAACAACGAGCAGGCCGCCTGATCTCACTCGGACAGGGTCACCGACAGCGTGTACGGGGCGGCGTGGGTCAGGAACACCAGGTCGCTGTGCCCGTCCTCGTTGAGGTCGGCGAGCGCGAAGCTGCGGGCCACGGAGATCTGGAACCCGAGCCCGCCCGGCGACAGGACCTTGCCGTCGACGCCGATCGTGCGCGCCAGGGTCCGCCCATCCACCGCCGAGTACACCAGGTCGGGCCGCGGCTCGTGGATCAGGTCGCCGAGCGCGACCTGCTGCTTGGCGTCCTCGGTCAGGTCGCTCTGGACCGGCCCGCCCCAGGTCAGGCCGCCGAGGTTCTTGACGAACTTGACCGCCGGCGTGCCCGGCTTGACCGCGCCGATGATGTCGTCGTCGCCGACACCGTCGACGTCGAGCGTGACGATCGGCATCACGCCGGTGAACAGGCTCGCGTGCAGCTTGCCCTCGTAGCTGAAGCCGCCGAGCCCGTCGCTGCGCAGGCGATGCAGCGTCTCGACCGAGCGGTCGGTCGCCACGATAAGGTCCAGGTGCGCGCCGTCGAAGTTGCCCGCCGTCAGGTACGGCGTCCAGCTCTCGAGCGTGATGTCCGCGACGAAGAAGTTCAGCGGCTGCTCGGCGCTCGACCACGCCCCGCCGCCCGCGTTGGTCAGCGCCGTGAGCCGCTTCGGGGTCGTGTTGCCGACGCCCTGGTGGATCGCCGCCGCGTCCACGTCGCCGTCGCCGTCGAAGTCGCCCGTGATCAAGCTCGTCCCCACCGTCGGCCCGGTCGCGAACGAGGCCTCGACCACGAAGCCGCCCGCGCCGTCGCCGAGCATGATGTCGAGCCGCGGCGGCGCACCGGCGAAGCTGACCACCAGGTCGAGCTGCCCGTCGCCGTCGAAGTCGCCGCTGACCGCGTCGGTCGGCGCGTCGACGGGCGTGAGCACCGGAGCCGCGAGCGCGCCGCTCCCGTCCCCCAGCAGCGCCGCGATCCCGCCGGTCGCGCCCGGCAGCACCACGTCCGCGTGCCCGTCGCCGTCGACCTCGCCGACGACGATCCGACGCGCCCCCGGCACCGCCACATACGCCACGGGCGGCGCGTAGCAGAACTCCGTGTCCATGAACCCGAACTGCTGCACACACGCCGGCGCGCCCGTGTCGCCCGTGCTCGTACCCTCGCCCGTGCTCGTCCCCTCGCCCGTGCTCGTCCCGGTCGACGTGCTCGTCCCTTCGCCCGTGCTCGTCCCTTCGCCCGTGCTCGCCCCGGTCGACATGCTCGTCCCTTCGCCCGTGCTCGTCCCCTCGCCCGTGCTCGTCCCCTCGCCCGTCGTCATGTCACCGCTGGAGGAGCTCACCCCGGCGCCTGTGCTCGAGGCGTCTGCTGCCGTGGAGGTCTCGCCCGGGCCCGACGACCCGGTGGTCGTGTCCTCGACCCCGGTGGTGGTCTCCCCAGGTCCAGGAGGACACGCGCCGACGAGTGCAATCAATGCCAGGGGAGCCAGAGGGGATCGCATCTCGACAGTATCGACCGCCCGTGCCCTCATGTCCACGACCGCGGCGCTTAAGGGACGCCTCGCCGACGCGCCGGAAGATCTGCGTTGTGTCAGGCCGAACTGAGCGCGGGGGCTGACGGCACTGTGCGCCAGGATCGCCGTCCATCCGACACCGTCGCGGCGGTGGATCGAGCCGTCCGCGCGAACGGCCCACAGGTCGTTACCCGGCCCGACGACGAGCGTGCGCGCCGATCCGGCCACCGCGCTCCACGCGGCGCCGATCCACTGCAGGATCGTGTCGTTCGGAGGAGCAGGCCGGGGGGAGGAGGTGCAAGCGGAGCGCGGGCGCCGTGGAGGATTCGGGCGATGGCGTCGGCGTCAGCGACGACCTCGAGGACGCGCATGGGGCCGCTCACGGTGATAGCCTTCGAGCATGCATGGGTCGCATGGACGAGGCCGAGCCGTTCCGGGGATCCGCGGGTGGGTGGCGCTGGGGCTGGTGATCGCGTGCGGTCCGACGGGCCCGGCGGACAGCGCGGGCGCGGGGACCGGCACGGGCGCGGGGACCAGCGCGGGCGCAACGACCGGGAGCAGCGGCGTCGACGACGAGAGCGACACCGGTACGGAGCCGACAACCGACGGCCCGACCGAGATGGAGGAGGCGGCCTGCGCCGAGATGTGCGAGACGTACGCGGCGTGCTGGCCGGGAGCCGACGTCGAGGACTGCACGACCACCTGCGCGGTGTGGTGGGTGCACTATCCAGTCGCCTGCCGCGATGCGGCCACGACGAGCCGCCTGTGCCTGGCGACATTGACCTGCGCCGAACTGCTCGGTGACTACTACGAGACGGATTGCGAGGACGAGCTCGCGGTCGAAAGCGAGCAATGCACACCCTTTAGCTGTGGCGTCCATGGCACGGTCGGTATCCCTGACGCCGATTGCGGGAGCGCGCAGGGCTGCGGTGGGCTGCCGGCACAGGGCGTCTACTGCAACGGTGACACATGCTGGTGCACCCTCGATGGGGTCAAGGGACCTTCGTGCAAGGTGCCCGCCGACACGTGCGACGTATTTCCTCCGGAAATTATCGACTTCTCCGAGTGTTGCGGATAGCTGTGCTCCCGTGCTGCAAGGCCAGTCTGACCGCTTGCGAGCTCGTGGTCCAGACCTTCGCAGCCCGCTTCGCGGGACTGAACTCGTCGTCCGTCCCCGCCTCCTTGACCGCAACGTCCAGCTTGTCCTTGCTGACGTCGATCCCCACGTAAAACTTCGGCTCCATGTTCTCACCTCCGTGTGGTTAGCACCTGGCCTCTCGCCCACCCTGGTAGATTCAAGCTCTGTGGCTCTTGCAGCTGTCCGGGCTCTAGAGGACCGGTTGGAATGCGGGTACCCTGCTCCGTATCGGGCTCAAGCGCGCGCATGACGAAGCGTCCGGTCATGGGCCCGATACGGGCAAGGACGAGCAATCAAGACCTCCTGGTCGGCGATCCTTCGGGCCCTATCTCCGCCCGGCGCTTGCTCGCCAAGCACCAGCGCGTCATGGCTTCGCTGACGCCGGGGACGTCGCGCGGTGTCACGAGGAGTCGTTAGAGCAGCGGTGACGTGATCGGCGGCGCTCGCCGGGCGCAACTTTTTCAGACCGCGCGCCCTATCTCCGTGTTGCTCGTCCAGCGCCCCGCCGATAGTCTCGCCGCCATGAGTTACCGCGGCGCACCCATCCTCCTCACGATCATCACCCTGTCCCTGCCCGCGTGTAACGGCAAGATCGACGACACCGACGGCACCACCGCCGAGACGAGCGCCTCGACCGCGGCCAGCACGGGCCCGACCACCGCGGCCACCACGGGCCCGACCACCACCGAGGCCACCACAGGTCCGACCACGGGCCCGACCACCGCGGCCAGCACGGGCCCGACCACGAGCCCGACCACCGAGGCCAGCACAGGCCCGACCACAGGCCCGACCACCGGCGCCGCCGCCTGCCCGGACGCTTTCCCCGCGGAGGGCGCCGCCTGCGACGCGGAGGGCCTGTCCTGCAAGATCTCCGACTGTCAGAGCCCCTGCGAGGGCTGCAACTACGTGCTCTGTGATGGCGGTGTCTGGGTGGATGGCGGCTCGGAGGAGCCGGGCACCTGCCTCGAGTGTGACGCCGTCTGCGATTTCGTGGTCCTGGCCGGCTGCGCCGGCGGGCCGCCCGACAAGGCGGCTTGCGTCGCGGGATGCATGGATACTCTCGCCGGAGCTTGCAAGCTCGCGTTCGACCAGACGCGGTTCTGCGTCGGGGAGACGCCGACGTTCACCTGCGACGACGCGACGCGCCCCACCGTCGTCGGCTGCGAGGACCGCTTCGACGCGCTTTACATGTGCATGGACCTGTAACGGAGCGCCGGGCCGTCCCGCTCAGCGGGCGCTGACGGGGGCGAGATGGATGGCGAACAACAGCGCCTTGGCGAGGCGCTGCGCCTCGGCGGCGCACAGGTGCCCTTGCCCGGGGCCGTCGATGCCCTGGCCCTCGCTCGCGCAGCCCTCGCGCGAGCGAATGCTCGGACAAATACGCCACACGCCGCCTTCCTCGCAGCGCGCGCCGGTCCTCGGATCGGTGCTCTCCAGGTCCGTGAAGTCGAGGATGACGTCGCCGGTGAATTGGCGCAGCATCCACTCCCGCAGCGCCTGCTTGGCCGGATTTTCGGCGACGTCGAAGACCAGCGGCGGCGTGACGTGCACGACCGTCGCGCCGCGCTTGCGGATCTCGGCGACGGCCTCGAGATATCCGCGCTTGGCGACCTCGAGCGTGCCGGGGAGCACGTCGGCGTAGCCGAATTTCATCACCGCGACCTTCAATGATGGGTGCTTCCCGACGTGCTCGCGCCAGACCGTGAGCTTGGCCGTCGGATCGCCGTTGCTGACGGCCCCGACGTCGACGAAGATCCCTCCGTTGAGCCCCGCCGCGATCGTCGCCTGTCCAGGACCGTAATACTCGAAGGGGAAGCCGAGCGCCTTTGCGCCGTCCTCGAGGTCCTGACCGACAGACTGATGGAGAAACAGGGTCGGCACCGTCTTTACGCGCTCGCGCTCACCGGCCGACAACGCGTCCCACGCCGCGATCGCGGACGGACCGACGACTGAAGATTCGACCGCCGCCGGCGTGACGGACGTGGCGACCGCGGGTGACGGCTCGGGCCGCGCGGCCGCGGGCGGGCGCTCGTGCTCCGCTGGCGGCGTCGGCTGCGTCGGCGTCGGCGGCGGGGCGGCCTTGCTCGCAGCCGGGGTCGCGTCGGGGGAACAGGCGGCTGCAGTCAGCGCGGTGAAGAGTGCGAGACGAAGCGAGCGCATGGTGATCGATGGCCTTTTATCACCGAGCGCGAGCGAGCGGAGCGCAGGCTCCGCCGCGATCGACCCGCGCGCAATCGCACCGCGCAATCGCGCGGCGAAGCGGTCCCCGCGACGGTGCGTCGTGCCCCGAGCGCGCGGAGCAGGCATGACCGCGCGCCGCGGCGGCCACACGCGCCCCGGGCTCAGCTCCCGCGGTGTACGAGGGTTGCAGCGCGTCCGCTCGGATCGCGGGATTGCGAGGACCTTGCGCGTCTGGACCGCACTTGCGACCCTGGGGCCCGATGCGCGAGGCAGGCAATTGAGGGGACCCGATGGCCAGCCGACGGGCGACACGTCGCCGGCGCTGGACGAGACGCTCGCGCCGGGGCTCTCCCGCACCGGCGACTCGACGCCGAGCAGCGCCGACCCGGCGACCGTGCGCGACGGGCAGCCGCAGCCGCCGGTCAGCGGCCTCGAGCAAACGGCCGTCGGGAGCGGCGTCGCGGCGCGGAGCTCCAGCGGGCCCGAGGCCCTCGCGGCGCTGCTGACCCGCGAGCGCGAGCCCGGGAGGATCGGGCGCTTCGCGGTGCTGCGTCGCATCGGGGCCGGCGGCATGGGCGTGGTCTATGCCGCCTACGATGAGGAGCTCGATCGCAAGATCGCGATCAAGGTCGTCCGCGAGGAGATCCACGGCGTCCAGGGCCGCTCGCGGATGCAGCGCGAGGCCCAGGCCATGGCCCGGCTGTCGCACCCCAACGTCGTGCAGGTCTACGAGGCCGGCGAGTTCGCGGGGCAGGTCTTCGTGGCGATGGAGTTCATCAAGGGGCAAAACCTCTCCGAGTGGCTGGCCGCCGAGGAGCGGCCCTGGGAGGAGATCCTCGAGGTGTTCCTGCAGGCCGGGCGCGGGCTGGCGGCGGCGCATCGGCAGGGCCTGGTCCACCGCGACTTCAAGCCCGACAACGTGCTGGTCGACGGCGACGGCCGGGCGCGGGTCCTCGACTTCGGCCTCGCGCGCGCCGAGCTCGGTCACCACGACGACGCCAACGACTCGGCGCTGATGCGCGTCGGCGCGGTCCAGGCCAACGTGCTCAGCACCGACCTGACGGTGGCCGGCGCGGTCCTCGGCACCCCGGCCTTCATGTCGCCGGAGCAGCACCTCGGCCGCCCGACCGACCCGCGCAGCGACCAGTTCAGCTTCTGCGTCGCGCTCTACGGGGCGCTCTACAACCAGGCCGCGTTTGCCGGTCAGTCTCTGGTCGAGCTGACCGAGAACGTCACGACGGGGGCGCTGCGCCGGCCGCCCGCGGACACCAGGGTGCCCGCCAAGGTGTTCGCCGCGCTGACGACCGGGCTGGCCACCGATCCCAACGGCCGCTACCCGTCGATGGACACGCTGCTCGGCGAGCTCGCGCCGGATGTCCCCGACGGGCGCCGCCGCTGGGCCTGGCCGGCCGCGCTGGTGGCCGTCTCGGGGCTCGCCGTGCTGATCACCCTCGCGCTGGTCGGCGACGGCGCGCCGCCGCCCGAGGACCTGCAGACCATCGAACGACTGAGCGAGGAGGCGCGCCAGGCCGCCGCGCGCCTGCGCTGGATCTACCCGCGCAGCGAGGACCTGCGGGACACCGCCTTCAACCGCGTCATCCAGCTCGAGAGCATCTCCGGCCTCGCCCAGCCGCGCGCCCTCGCCGTCGCCGAGGGCCTGCGCGCCGAGTTCGCCGAGGCCCTCGTCGTGCTCGGCGACCGCTACTTCGACGACCCCGACGCCCAGGCCTACGCCCGCGACTATTACGTGCAGGCCCTCGTGTTCATGCCCGGCCAGGCGCGCGCCCGCGAGCGCGCCGGCGCGACCCTCGGCGAGCTCAGCGACCTGCGCGCCCGCGCCGGCGAGGGCGACTTCTCGCCGACCCAGCTGGACGCCGCCGAGCCGCTGCGCATCCTCGCCGAGCCCGACCTCGTGCTCGCCGGGGCGCTCGCCGCCGCCTACGTCGAGCAGGACGAGCACAGCACCGCGACCGGGGAGGCCCGCTTCGAGAAGGTGCTGCGCAGCTCCGGGCTGCTCGCCACGGACCCCGTGCGCCCCGCCGAGCCCGCCCCCGTCGTGGCCGCCGCGCCGCCGCCGGAGCCGCCGGTAGCGACCGATGTGGCGATCGACCCGAGCATCGCCGACGCGACCTCGCCGACGCCGCCCGGCAAGCTCGAGCGCAGGCCGGTCAAGCCCGTCAAGCCCGTCGACGTCCCGAAGGACCCGAAGGACCCGCCGGCAGCCCCCGCCGAGGACGATCCCGACGCGGCGGTCGTCGATCCCGAGCGCTCGCGCGCGTTGAGCTCCGAGGCCGAGGCCGCGTGGAAGCGCGGCGACGGGGCCGCGGCCGAGAAGCTCTACAATCAGGCGCTCGACCTGTGGAACCGCAACGGCGCCGCGTTGATGGGCCTCAGCGACATCTTCTTCGAGCGCGGCGGCTTCGAGCGCGCGGTCAAGTACGCAGAAAAGGCCGTGCGCGCCGAGCCGGCCCGCGCCGACTATCTGCTGCGCCTCGGCGACGCCTATTTTAAGGTCTTTCGTTACAGCGACGCCCAGCTCCGCTATGAGCGGGCGGCCGAGCTCGGGCACCCCAAGGCCGACGAACGGCTCGCGCGGGTGCGGGCCAAAGTGGGAGGATAACTCGTGTCACGTCGCCGACTCGCGCCCTGCCTCGCCCTGGTGCTCGCCCTCGCCGCCGCGCCGCTCCAGGCCGCGCCGACCGCGGGTCCGAACGACGCCGCGGGTCCGAACGACGCCGCGGGTCCGAACGACGCCGCGGGTCCGAACAAGGCCGCGGGTCCGAACAAGGCCGACTCGCGGCTCGCGGTCCTCGCCATCGCCCTGACCGGCACCGGCGACGAGAGCACCGGCGCGCGCCTGCTCGGTCACCTACAAAAGGGCCTCGAGCGCGGCGCCTTCACCATCGTCGAGCCCTCCGAGGTCGAGCGCCACGCGCCGGACGGCTGCAGCGAGCAGCGCTGCCTCACCGCCCTGCGCACGCGGGCCAGCGCCGCCTTCGCCCTGCGCGCCGAGATCGCCGTCAACGACCGCGATTACGTGGTCCACCTCGACCTCCTCGACACCCGCAACGGCAACGTGCTGGCCACCAGCGACGAGCGCTGCGACCTGTGCGGCAGCGCCGAGGCCGGCACCCTCGTCGAGACCCAGAGCGCCCTGCTGCGCCGCGCCCTCGAGGACATCATCCAGGGCCCCTCGCGCCTGGTCGTCGACAGCCAGCCCGCCGGCGCGCTCGTGCTCGTCGACAACCAGCTGATCGGGACCACCCCGGTCGACCAGCCGGTGCTCGAGGGCGAGCACGTCGTCCGCGTGATGCTCGACGGTTATGTCAGCGACGAGCGCGAGGTCAAGCTCCAGCGCGGCGTCCGCGAGCGCCTCGACCTGCAGCTGCGCCGCGCCCCGCGGCTGGCCCGCTCGCGCAGCATCGGCTGGGCGAGCCTGTTCACCGGCATCCCCGTGCTCGCCGCGGGCGTCGGCCTGCTGGCGATCGACGGCCGCGAGAAGCGGTGCGACGAGCGCGACGAGGACGCGTTCGACAACTGTCCACATATCTTCAACACCGATATCGGCGGGGCCGCGGCGCTCGCCGCCGGAGCGGCGCTGATCACCATCGGCGCGATGCTGCTGCTGCGCACCCGCGACCGCCCGCAGCCGCGCCGGCCCCGGGCCTTCATCCGGCCCGCCGGCCTCGGCGTGGTCGGCCGCTTCTAGCCCTCGATCCTCAAGTCCTTCGGGGGTCCGCCGAATTGAACGTGCAGCCGAAAGGCCGGTGATCGGTACGACCAGGCCGGAGGCGCGAGAGCGGCGCGTCCGTGGGCCGCGATCCAGACCATCGTTCTGACCGGCGTGCGCATCACCACATCGACGCGCGCGCGGCCGCGCGCGCCGCGGACTTCTGCGCTGGCGCGCCGCCTCCGGTCTGTGTCTCAATCGCCGGATGCAACGTGAAATGCGGGAATGGTTGGGGTGGATGATGGTCGCGGCGGTCCTGGCCTGCGGCGACGAGAGCAGCGGCGACACCGGCGGCTTCACGAGCCAGACGACGGGCGCCCCGATGACGACGGGCGGCACGACCGGCGCGCCCGGGACCACGGGGACGCCGACCACCGGCGAGGAGCCCGGCACCGGCTCGGGCGGCGCCACGACGAGCACGACCGGCGGCACGACCATCGGCAGCACCGGCGACGCGACCACCGGCAGCACCGGCGACGCGACCAGCAGCAGCACCGGCGGCGGCACCAGCACCGGCGGCACGTCCACCGGCGCCGCGCCGATCTGCGGCGACGGCAGCGTCGACGCCGGCGAGGACTGCGACGACAGCGGCGAGTCCAAGGCCTGCAACGCCGACTGCACGACCGCCGCCTGCGGCGACGGCAAGCTCAACGCGGCCGCGGGTGAGGCCTGCGACGACAGCGGCGAGAGCAAGGACTGCAACGCCGACTGCACGGCGGCCGCCTGCGGCGACGCGAAGCTCAACATGAGCGCGGGCGAGGCCTGCGACGGCATGGCCCCGGCCAACGCGAGCTGCGACGCCTGCGCGGTCGAGTGCAACGCGGGCCGCGACGACTGCAACGCGGACCTCGTCGACGGCTGCGAGATCGACCTCAACGTCGACGCCAAGAATTGCGGCATGTGCGGCAAGGCCTGCGCGAACAACCAGCCGTGCAAGGCCGGCAAGTGCGTCGACGTCGGCGACGTGTTCAACCAGTACGACTCCGAGGGTCGCAAGGTCTACATCTACAAGACCACGAAGTGCGCCGACCTCAACCAGCACACCATGTTCTGCCCGAACAAGGGCCTGGCGTGGTGGAAGGCCAAGAGCCAGGCCGACGCGCAGAAGCTGATCGACGTCGCCTTCGGCCTCGACCAGCACCACACGTGGATCCAGGTGTTCGGCGCCGCGACCAACAGCAACGCCAGCACCGTCGACGGCTTCAACGTCGTCGTCGACGGCGCCGGCTGCGTCGACTCCTCGCCCGACGGCTGGACCGCGTTTCGCAAGTGGGCCTGCTCGTTCTGCGAGCCGAACAACAACCAGAACCAGAGCTGCTGCTGGGACAAGGACCACGCCTACGACTGGTTCGTCTGCGAGGGCTGAGGAGCCCCGAATGACCGCGGGCCCCGCTCGCTGAGCGCTACGCCCCGCCGAGCAGGCGCCGCAGCACCACCTCCACCTGCGCCAGCTCGACCGGCTTGGTCAGGTGCTCGTCGAAGCCGGCCCGGCGCGAGCGCTCGCGGTCCGCGGGCTGGCCGTAGCCGGTCAGGGCCACCAGCCTGACCCCCGCGAGGGCCGGCAGCTCGCGCAGCCGCCGTCCGAGCTCGTAGCCGTCCATCACGGGCAGGCCGATGTCGAGGACCGCGAGCTCGGGGCGAAAGTCCAGGGCGAGGCGCAGCGCCTCGGGGCCGTCGAAGGCGACGCAGGCGACGTAGCCGGCGGCGCCGAGGACGTCGGCGAGCATCTCCGCGGCGTCACGGTTGTCGTCGACGACCAGGACCCGGTGGGCGCCGGCTTTCAGGTCGGCATCAGCTGCCGCGTCGCCGACCCCCGCGCACGCGGCCGGCGCGGCGGACAGGGGGAGGCGGAGCACGAACTCGCTGCCGAGGCCGGGCCCGGCGCTGGTGGCGGACACGGTGCCGCCGTGCAGCTCGACCAGGCTGCGCACGATCGCCAGGCCGAGGCCGAGGCCGCCGTCGGCCCGGTCGCTCGCGCGGCGGCCCTGCACGAACAGGTCGAAGATCCGCGGCAGCAGCTCGGGGCAGATGCCCGTGCCGTTGTCGCGGACCTCGAGCCGGGCCCAGCCCTCGTCCGCGCGCGCCAGCACGGCGATGACGCCGCCGGGCTCGGTGTAGCGGGCCGCGTTGGTCAGCAGGTTGGCGACCGCCTGGGTCAGGCGATGGGCGTCGGCCTCGATGAGCAGGCCGGTCCGCGGCAGCGCGAGCAACAGTCGGTGCCCGCGCTTCTCGAGCAAGGGCCCCGCGATCTCGAGCGCGTCGTCGATGATCTCCGCGAGCTGCACCGGCGCCCGCTTGAGCTCGACCTTGCCGCCGGTGATGCGCGAGACATCGAGCAGGTCGTCCACCAGCCGGGCCATGTGATGGACCTGGCGCTCGATCACCGCCCGCTCCTTCGCCATCAGCTCGCCGTGGCGCAGGCGCATCAGGTGCAGGGCCGTGAGGATCGGCGACAGCGGGTTTCGCAGCTCGTGGCCCAGCATCGCCATGAACTCGTCCTTCGCCTGATTGGCGGCCTCGGCCCGCTGCTTCGCCGCCTGCAGCTCGCGCTCGGCGTGCTTGCTCGCGCTGATGTCCTTGATGGTGCCGATCAGGCGCGGGTGCTCGCCGTCGCTGCCGCCCAGGGCCCGACCGATGCTGCGCCGCCATTGCTCGCCGTCCCCGCGACGGAGCCGAAACTCGACGTCGACGCTGTCGCCGGGGCGCAGCCCCTTCACGGCGGCCTCGAACGCCGCGAAGTCGGCCGGGTCGATGCACACGCGCAGCAGCGAGTAGTCCACCGGCGTATCCGGCTCCACGCCCATCAGCTCGCGGCAGCGGGCGTCCCAGATCAGGCGACAGGTCGCGCTGTCCCAGTCCCAGGTCCCGGTCCCGGCCGCCTCGTCCGCGAGGCGCCGCCGCTCCTCGCTCACCTGCAGGGCCGCGCGCTCGGCCTCCGCGACGCCGCGCGCGTGCTCGGCCTCCGCGAACAGCCGGGCGTTGTCGATGCCGAGCGCCGCCCGCTCGCCGATCTCCCGCGCCAGCGCCTCGTCCTCGGCGCCGAAGCTGCGGCCCGACGCGGCGATCATGCCGAGGGTCAGCACCCCGATCACGCGGCCGCGGGTCCGCAGCGGCACCAGCAGCCCCTGCGTCGGCGAGACCCGGCGCAGCCGCGTCGCCGCCGCGGACTCGTCGCCCTGCAGCCGCGCCCGCGCCTGGGCGATCCGCTCGTCGAGGCGCAGCTTCGACGACCCGTGCAAGACCTCCGACGCCGGCGGCAGCAGGCCCGGGAGCAGCGCCTCCCGCTCGAGCCCCCGCAACGCCGCCGCCGCCTCCGGGTCGGACGCCGCCTCCGCGACCCGTCGCAGCACCCCCGACTCGTCGAGCAGCGCCACCGATCCAAGGTCCGCGAGCCCGGGCACCAGCAGGCGCACCAGGTCGCGCGGACGCTGGGCCTGGACGAGGCGGGCCGACATCAGCGCGCTGACCCGCGCCAGCAAGACGTGGCGGCGCTGGGCCGCCTCGGCGCGGCGCAGGCCGGCCTCGGCCAGCTCGCGGGCCGCGTGCTCCGGGGTCACGTCCTTGAAGGCGATCGCCACGAAGGCGACATGCCCGTCGGCGGCGCGCAGCGGGAAGAAGCTGGCGACGACGGTGCACGGGTGGCCCTCGGGGACCGAGACCTGACGCAGCTCGCGGGCGTCGTATGGAAACGGCGCGGTGGTGATGCGCTCGCCGGCGAAGGCGCGGTGGACGAGCGCCAGGTGACCGCTGGCCGCGGCGATCTCGTCGTGCAGGAGGTTGTACTCGGGCGGCGGCTCGCCGCCGAACAGCGCGCGAAAGGCGTCATTGACCACCAGGCAGCGCCCCTGGGCGTCGAAGATCTGATACGCGACCGGCGACGCCGTGAACAGGCTCTCGAGCAGCGCGACCGGGTCGGGGAGCCCGGCCAGGCGCGCATGGATCTCGGAGGGTCGGTCATCGTCAGGCTTCACCATTGTTCGCCGGAGTGTAGCGAAGACCGCTGCGACGGCCGCCTCCGACGGGATCGCCGCGGCCGCCGCGCTGATCGTAACGTCGGTCATTCACGTCGACCACCATCCACCGGCGATCGCGGCGCTCCTGCGCCCGCTTCGGGCCGCCCGTCGCGCCCCTCGGCTCCGCCCTGATGCGAGCGGCGATCGATGCATCCGATATCCGCCACGGAGGTTCGCGGCCGACGCCGACCCCGGCGTCGGCCCTCCCGAAGGTTAATAATGTCAGCACTCCGTCCGCTCGAGGCGACCCCTCCACGGCGACGCCCGCGACGAAGGCCGCCTCCGGCCTCGCCATGGCGTCGGCCCAGGACGTATCATGGGCGCATATCGCCGGCTCGAAGCCGGCACCAGCGCATCTCGCGCGCGAGGCCCTGCCCGCCCCGGAGTCACCGATGTCCGAAGACCAGTCGCCGCCCCTCATCGATCCGCCCGCCGAGTTTCGCGCCCGCGCCCGCGTCCGCAGCCGCGCCGACTACGAGGCCCGCCACCGCGAGAGCCTCGCCGACCCCGAGAGCTTCTGGCGCCGCGAGCTCGGGCCGCTGCTCGGCGACTGGCAGGCGCTGCGCACCGGCGAGCTGCCGCACCCGCGCTGGTTCGTCGGGGCCCGCCTCAACGTCAGCGAGCGCTGCCTCGACCGCCACCTGGAGACCCCCCTGCGTCACAAGGCGGCGCTGATCTGGGAGGGCGAGCCCGAGGGTCCGCGGGGCGAGGTCGAGACCCGCACGCTGACCTACTTCGAGCTGCACCGCGAGGTCGTGCGCTTCGCCGGCGCGCTCGCGGCCCTCGGCGTCGCGGCCGGCGACCGGGTGATCATTTATATGGGCATGGTGCCCGAGGCGATCGTCGCCATGCTCGCCTGCGTGCGCCTCGGCGCCGTGCATTCGGTGGTCTTCGGCGGCTTCGCGGCCGAGGCCCTGCACAGCAGGATCCTCGACTGCGGCGCGCGCGTGGTGATCACCCAGGACGGCGCCTGGCGCCGCGGCGCCGTCCTGGCGATGAAGCCCGTCGTCGACCAGGCGCTGCAGACCGCGCCCGTCGACCACGTCGTGGTCCTGCGCCGCATCGGCGCCGCGCTGCCCGTGACCATGCAGGCCGGCCGCGACCACTGGTGGGACGACGCCGTCGCCGCCGGCGACCCGACCCGCGGCCGCGAGGCGCTGCAGGTCGACGGCGAGCACCCATTGTTCATTCTCTACACTTCAGGCTCGACGGGCAAGCCCAAGGGCGTATTGCACACTAGCGCCGGCTACCTCGCGGGCGTATATCTCAGCGCCCGGGAGGCCTTCGACCTGCGGCCCGAGGACCTGCTGTGGTGCACCGCCGACATCGGCTGGATCACCGGCCACAGCTACGTGGTCTACGGCCCGCTCGCCAACGGCGCCTCGATCCTGATCTACGAGGGCGCCCCGAACGCGCCCGACCCCGGCCGCTTCTGGCGGATCATCGAGCGACACGGCGTCAGCATCCTCTACACCGCGCCGACGGCGATCCGCGCCTTCATGCGCTGGGGCGATCAATGGCCGGACCGGAGCGACCTCCGCAGCCTGCGCCTGCTCGGCACCGTCGGCGAGCCGATCGGGCCCGAGGCCTGGCACTGGTATCACCGCACGATCGGCGGCGGTCGCTGCCCCATCATCGACACCTGGTGGCAGACCGAGACCGGCTCGATGATGCTGACCACCCTGCCCGGCGCCGTCGCGGCCAAGCCCGGCTCCACCGGCCTGCCCTTCTTCGGCGTCGACATCGCCGTGCTGCGCGCCGACGGCAGCGCCGCCGCGCCCGACGAGACCGGCCTGCTGGTGATCCGCAGCCCCTGGCCCGCGATGCTGCGCACGATCTACGGCAACGACGAGCGCTTCATCGCCGGCTACTTCGCGCCGATGCCCGGCGTCTACTTCACCGGCGACAGCGCCCGCGTCGACGCCAGCGGCTATGTCACCGTGCTCGGCCGCGTCGACGACGTCCTGAATGTCGCCGGCCACCGCATCGGCACCGCCGAGATCGAGGCCGCCGTCGGCACCCACCCCGCGGTCGCCGAGGCCGCCGCCGTCGGCCGCCCCGACGACCTCAAGGGCCAGGCCCTGGTCGTCTTCGTCACCCTGCGCATGGGCCAGCGCCCCGACGACGCCCTGCGCGAGGCGATCCGCGAGCAGGTCGCCCACGAGGTCGGCAAGTTCGCCCGCCCCGACGAGATCCGCTTCACCGACGCGCTCCCCAAGACCCGCAGCGGCAAGATCATGCGCCGCTTCCTCAAGGAGATCGCCGCCGGCAAGGCCACCACCGGCGACACCAGCACCCTCGAGGACCTCGGCGTGCTCGCGGCCCTGCGCGCCGGCACCGGCGAGGAGTGAGCCCATGACCACCACCTCGCCGACCCCGCCCGCGCTCGCCACCGGCGGCCGGCGCCTGTGCGAAAGTCCGCTCATTCACGTCTTCGACGATATCCTCACCGCCGAGGAATGTGCGCACATCGTCGAGACCGCGAGGCCGCGAATGCGCCGCTCCCAGGTCAGCGGCGAGGCCGGCGGCAAGCTCAGCCCCGGCCGCACCAGCGAGCGCGCCTGGCTCAAGCACGCCGAGGACCTGAGCGTGCTCGCCGTCGCCACCCGCGTCGCCGCCCTGGTCGGCCTGCCGCTCGCCCACGCCGAGTCCCTGCAGGTCATCCACTACGAGCCCGGCCAGGAGTATCGCCCCCACTACGACGCCTACGACCTCGCCACCGAAAAGGGCCAGCGCTACTGCGAGCGCGGCGGCCAGCGCCTGGTCACCGCCCTCGCCTATTTGAATGATGTCGAGGCCGGCGGCGCGACGGCCTTCCCCCGCCTCGGCCTCGAGCTGCGCCCGCACACCGGAAGAGTGCTCATATTCCACAACTGCCACCCCGGCACGACCCGCTGCGACCGGCGCACCGAGCACCAGGGCAAGCCGCCGCTGCGCGGCGAGAAGTGGGCGTTCAATTTGTGGTTCCACGAGCGGCCATACTAGCGAACATCGTTACCCCCCCGCTAAACCCTCACACAAACCCGCGTAGGCCCGCGTCGCGGAATCCTCACTTCGAACCGCTCAAGCGCAGCAGGTCCTTGCTCACGAACACCTCCGCCACCTCCCCGCGTCCGCTGCGCTTCGCTATCTCGAAGCACCCCGCGAGCATAACCCCACCACGGAGTCCCGGTGACTGAGAAGAAACATGACCAGGCCGCACGCCCGAAACGGCTCAAGGTGCGAGAGGTACGGTCGGTCGTTCTCGGCGACCTCGCCCCTGAGCCGCGACGACAGCTGACGGAGCGGGTGTTCGAGCTGTGGAGCGAATATTTCCTCGGCCAGGACCTGGCGGGGTTCGAGCGGTCGCACCTGTTCGACAACACCACCGTGGTGACCGCGCTGGGCGCGGCGGGCGACCTCGCGGGCTTCAGCTACATCAACCGGCGGATCCTCGAGGTCGAAGGTCGACAGGTGCTGGTATTGGGAGGGGGCGTCTTCAACCGCGTCGAGTACGCCGGATCGGCGGCGCTTGCACTCCGCTCATTCCGGGCCGTCGCGCGCCTGAGGATGCAACACCGCCGGCTCCCGTGTGTGGGGGTCTCCGTCGCCACGAACCCACTGATCTACGACCTGGTCACGAGGATGTTTCCGATCTTCGCACCTCGCCCGACCGAGTCTCCCCCCACCACGGTGCTGCAGGTGGTGTGGGAGATCGCTCGAGCGCGGAACATGCCGATCGACGAGGGAAGCCAGTGGGTCGTGCAGTTCTACGGTCGAGCCGCACAGGCCGCGCGCCTGCGAGCCAGCCGGGCATACGCTCGACGCACGCCGGCGATGGAGTGGTTCGAGTCCCACGCGCCCTCCTGGGCGGAGGGGCAGGCCGTCCTCATCTGGGCCCCGCTGGACGTCGCCAACATCCTCGGCGCCATCTTTCGACTCACGCGCTACCGCCTGACGCACGGCTGAGGCGCACGCTCCCCCCGAGCCGCCAGGCCGGGGGCCAGGTCGGTACGCAGGAGCAATGGCTCCTCGATCAAGCGTCGCGCGCTCGCTCGCCGCCCCGCACCTCGCGCCCGGCTCCCGGCCCGCAGCGCCGCCGATGATCCTCTGCGCGGCGGCCCCTCGGGTGCTCGGCCCCTTGGCGAAATTCGCGGATGAAGCCCTCAAGCGGGCAATTTTACCTGACTCTGCAAAGCCCAGAGCATCGTTTGCTCTGGACGAACGATGGTTAATTCGGTACGCCGTGCGCCCGAACTCCTCCAAAGGGAACACGACCATGACCATGAAGTTCAAACTCTCCATTCTCGCATTCGCAGGGCTCGGCATGATGGCTTGCGGGACCTACAACAGCTCCAAGTTGCACAACGTTCGTCAACCGGCCCAGACCCACCTGGAGCCCCTGACCCGCGCTCAGGTCACGGTCAATGATGTGGTCGAAGGCCAGGCGTGCGCCAAGTTCACCGCCCTGTGGCCGATCCCGATCTTCTGGTCCGAGCTGCCCAAGGATCCGACAGTCGGCGGCACCGAGGGGTCCTCCCTGGCTACCATGCTGACGGGCAACTCCACCGCCGACCGCGGTTATCGCGTGACGATGTTCGCACGCGCGACCACCATGGCTCGCAACGCCGCCAAGCAAGTCGCGCTCGGCAAGGCTCAGAACCCTGACATGGTGATCTCCGAGTACTACATCGACAATGCGACTTATGGCCGTTGGTGGTCGCGCAAGGTCTGCAGCAAGGCCATCATCAAGACAGCGACCATCCGGCCAGACAGCGGGCTTACTCCTGAGGAGCGCATGGACCGCCCCGTGACCACCAACGCGGTGGTCGTCGGCAACTAGCGGCCGCTCCGCCGCGGAGCGGGTCGGGATCCGCCGCTGCGGTCCAGGTCACCGGGGGTGAAGGACTGGCAGCGGCGCCACGACCATGAGCTCCTCCGTGCGCCGCTCGTCCCCGCCGTCGAGGCCGGGCGGCGGCGGTTATGGTCCGGGCGGCTGGCGGCGCGGTAGTTTGACCGTGAAAGTGGTGCCTTCCTGGTCGCCGGAGGTCACGCGGATCGCCCCACCGTGTGTCACGAGCTCCCGCGCGATGAATAGCCCGAGCCCGACTCCCGGCCCTGACCTTCGCCGTGCGGCAATTCAGCGGCTCGCCCGACGAGGAGGGCGTGCAGAAGGAGATCGCCGCGCTACGCCAGGCCGTGCTCGCGGCCGGCCTCGAGGTCGTCGACGCGCCGCCGGTGTTCTCGCGCTACGACCCGCCGTGGACGCCGGGCTTCATGCGCCGCAACGAGGTCATGTTCGAGGTCGCCGCGGAGCCGGTCCCCGTGCCCGAGAAGTGACGATATCTCGCGCCCTGGTCGCCCTGTCACGCGCCCCCGTCTTATGGTTGTACATCGATACCAAAGGCCAATGTGCGCGCCACCCGGATCGCTGCACCAGCGCGCGGATCAGATTGCGGGCGTCTTGCCCTGGCGCAGGTGCGCGATGGCGTCGCGCAGGCCGGCCTTGAGGTTTCGCAGGGTTCGCAGGGCAGCGGTGGGCACGTCGAGGTGGGCGAGGGTCTGCGAGAGCGCGGGGCTGAGGCCGGTGAGCACGCAGCGCGCCCCCAGTAGGCGCGCGCCCTGCACGACCTTGATGAGGCCGTCGGCGGCGCTGTGGTCGATGCTGGCGACGCCGGTCAGGTCGAGGATGACGTAGCGCGCGCGGCTGCTGCCGACCGCTTGCAGGAGGTTGCTCATGATGTCGACGCAGCGCGGGATGTCGACGGTGCCCATGATCGGCATCACGAGCACGTCGTCCCACACCTCGAGCACCGGCGTCGACAGCTCGCGGATCGCGGCGCGCTGCTCCGTGATGGTGGCGAGCGACTGCTCGATCTCGGCGTGCTTGCGGCGGTTCTCCTCGAACAACGCCTGGAGACTCTCCAGCATGACGTTAATGCTCGACTCGACCGACGAGAGCTCGTCGTCCTCGACGATCTCCAGGCGCAGCTCGAAGTCGCCGGTCGCCGCGGCCGCGATCGCGATCTCGATCGCGGCGATACGGCGCTCGAGGTCCGCGAGCTGGCTCAACGCGGCCCCCCGGGCTCGTGCAGCCAGCGCAGCGCCTCGGCCTCGGTCGCGTAGAACCGCATGCGGTCGTGCTTGAAGGTGAGGCGGGAGATGATACGGGCGAAGACCCGCTCGGCCGGCGGGATGCCGATGATCGCCTGACGATCAAAATCGACGGTGATGGCCTCGGTACGCAAGACCTCACGCATCTCGCCGGTGGTCTTGACCACGCCGCTGCCGTCGATCAGCAGCAGACGCGGGCTGTGTCGGGCCAGCAACTCGCGCAGAGTGACGAAGCTCGCCCGCAGGCGCCCCGCGGAGGGGCTGCCGAACAGCCGCATACGCACGACGCCGTCCGCCGCGTCGACAGCGACTTCACCCACAGAATCTGGTGACTCGGCAGACAAGGTCGAGACCTTAACCCGGCGTCGTGCGGCCGGGCAAGTGGACAAGCTGATGGATGTCGCCGCGGATCGTCGCCGGGGCAGCGATTCGGCCGTCTTGAGGCTCAAGCACGGCTGGCAGACCGTACTTGGACGCGAGCGCGATTCCGCGAACAGCCCGCGAAATTACTGCGCCTGTGGCGATCGTGACACGGAAGCGTTGCAGGAACATAGTCAATATGATCCGCAGCGCTTGCTCCGCGAAGGCTGCGCCGAGGCACATGCGCGGCCCGGCGCCGAACGGCAGATATTGCCAGGGCGAGGGTGTGACGCGCTCCCAGCGGGCCGGATCGAAGCGGTCGGGCGCGGCGAACAGCGTGGGGTCGCGGTGGGTGATGAAGGGGCTCAGAACCACGCGCGTGCCCTGCGGCAGCGTGTGCGGGCCGAGCGTCGCCGCGCCGCTGCAGACGCGGATGAACAGCATCGGCGTGGCCGGCAGCAGGCGCATGCTCTCACGCAGCGCGCGGTCGAGGTGCTGGAGGCGCGGGAGCTCAGCGGGCCGCGGGGGAGCGCCCGCGAGGATCGCGTCCTGCTCGGCGAGCAGCTCGGCCTGGCGCTCGGGGTGCTGGGTCAGCAGGAAAATCGTCCACACCAGGGTCTGCGCGGTGGTGTCGTGACCGGCGACAAAGAGACCGTTGCATTCGCCGAGCAGTTCACCATCGGTGAGGGCGTTGCCGGCCTCGTCGCGCGCAGCGAGCAGGGTCGCCAGGACGTCGCTGCCGGCCGGCGACTGGGCCCGCTTGGCCACCAGGAGCGCCCGCAGCTGGCCTTCCAACGCGGCGCTGCGGGTGAGGGCGCGGCGGTACGGGGTCCCGGGCAGCGGCAGCGGCAGGGCGATGGTCAGCGGGGACGACAGCGCCTGCAGCAGCTCGGCCTCGCTGCGAGCGAGCTCCTCGCCGCGGCCGCCGGGGTCGAGGCCGAACAGGCAGCGGATCACGACCGCGGCGGTCAGCGCCCGGATCAGCGCCGCGAGGTCGACCTGCACGCCGGTCGGCCAGGAGCGCAGGGTGGCCTCGGTGACCGCCGCGATGTCAGGCGCGTAGGCCTCGATGGCGGAGCGCTGCAGGGCTGGCTGCATCAGGCGGCGACGGCGATGGTGCACGTCGCCGTTGAGGAATGGCAGCACTTGGTTAAAGCGGGCCAGGGCGCTGCCAGGGGGCGTTCGCACGGGGATCTCGCTGTTGTGCTGGAACAGGTCGGGGCGGGTCAGGACCTCTCGGTTGTGCTCGGCGCCGCAGGCGAGGATCAGCGCGGGGCTGCGATCGACGAGCGCCGCGAGCGGGCCGTATTGACCGTACAGCGCGCGCATGCGGCCGACTGGGTCGGCGAAGAACCGGAGCACCGCGGCCGGGACTCCGAGGATGGGCAGCGGGCGCGGGCCACGGACGTCGACGGGAATGTTTGTGAGCGGCTTGAACATCGAGGCTCTGCTCCCCGGCCCTGGATACCAGTCACACAATACGCCATCTCGAGGATCGCATCCGCGAGCAGCGCCTCGGTGAAAGCTCCTTCTCGAACGAGACGCTCACCGGGGCGCCGCACTGCAGCTTGCCGACCGCGTGCGCCCCGGCCGAGGCGGTCAAGCCCGCGACGGGGTCGGTCTGGATGGAGGGTCCCGCGAACGAGAGCGAAGTCGACACCAGCCCTGGGATCATGAAGTCTCTCGCTTCGCACCGTACGACAGGTCCCACGGCTTGTACACTCGAGCGCTCGGGTCCGCGTATCAAGGGTTTCATCTGGGACATCGCCGACGGGGGCGAGCACAATCGTCTACGAATGCGGGCTTCGGACGGGCTTCGGGCGGGGATGGGGCCGCGGCGGAGCTCGGGTGCCGTGAAGGACGCGGGCGGTGTGGTCAAGTTCGGCGACGACCCCGACCACTCGCATTCGGCCGCACTTGCGAGGCGCAGATCAAGGTGGTCGCGCGCAAGAGCGGGGCGGCGCTGGTCGGGGCGAGCATATCCGGGCCCGGCGAGATCGCCATAGTCGGCGCCGCTCGTCACGGCCGTTTTTGGTCTATCCTCGCCCCGATGAAGCCACGCAGCCGTCTCCTGGCCATTCTTGGGGGGTCCGCACTCCTCGCGTGCGGGCCCAAGGCCGCGGACTCGGACGGCGCGTCCGGGTCCGAGACTCTGGCGGCCACCAGCGACGGTATGTCGACCACCGTCACGCCGATGACGACGACGACCCCGACGACGACGCCCACCACCACCGATCCCGGCAGCAGCAGCGGGGCGACCGACGGCGATACCACCCTCGGGAGCACGGGCGAGCCCGACCCGACGACGAGCACCGTCAGCAGCACAACAACGACCACCACGGCGGCCTGCGACATGGTCTCGGCGACCGCGGCGTCGACCTCGACGAGCGGCACCGGAGGGACGACCGACGGCCAGTGTATGGATGCGCCGGACCAGCCGAACGACAGCCTGTGCATCGACGCGAGCGGCTGCGGATGTGCGTCCGGCAAGTGCTTCCTCGTCCCGGCCATCGGCGGCTTCTGCGGCGAGTGCCTCAGCGACGCGGACTGCGGGGGAGGCGGCTGCACGGTCCCGAACCCGGTCGGCAACGTCGGCTCGAAGTGCAACAAGGGCGGCCCGGGCGACGGCTGCATGTCCGACGAGGTTTGCAGCGACCCCGCGGCCCCGCTGTGCAAGCTCATCATCGGGATCCCCGGGATCATCGACGTGGCGACCTGCAGCGCCTGTCGATCCAACGCCGATTGCCCCGATCCCGCGCTGCACAACTGCAGCCCCGACTACGACCTGCAGGGCTTCACCGGCCAGTACACCTGCAAGGCCGACGGATCGGTGGCGAACAACAGCGGCTGCAACCTCGGCGATTGCCAGGGCGAACCGCTCGGAAATCGCGCGTGCGAGTCGGGCTTCTGCGGCGAGGCCAACGTCATGGGATTGTTCACGCTCGGGATCTGCGGCGAGTGCAACGGCGCGCGCGACTGCGGCGGCGGACAGAGCTGCAGCGACCCGCAGATCGACCTGGAATCCAGCGCGCTGTTCGGCTCCGTCTGTATATGAGGCTCCGCGCGTGACACCTCGGACGGCCACTCGAGCGCACCGCCAGGCCCGCACGTCAGCCCGCGTCGCGCTGCTGGGCCATGAGCTCGCGCAGCCGGTCGTTGGGGCGCACGCCGGCCGGGTCGTCGGTATATGCCGGGTCCAGACGCTCGACGAAATACATGGCGATCGCGCCCTTGTTCTTGGCCGCGACCTGGCCGCGGTCGGTGCAGACGAGGAACGGAGCGACCAGCGCGTGGGTCGAGGCCGAGATGTTGATATGGTCGGGCTCGCCGCTCGACTCCATGCGCGCGGCGGTGTTGACGGTGTCGCCCCAGACGTCGTACGCGAACTTGTCGTGGCCGATGACACCGGCGACCAGCGGACCGGAGGACAGGCCGATCCGGATCGCCCACGTGGGCGCACCGGCGGGCGCCGAGGCCCGCACCCACCCGCGCATGAGTTCGCGGATCTCGAGCGCCGCGAGCACGGCGTCGAGCGCGTGCGTGCCCCGTGGCTCCGGCACGCCGGCGGCGGCCATATAGGCGTCGCCGATGGTCTTCAGCTTCTCGAGGCCGTGGCGCCGCGAGACCTCGTCGAAGGCCCCGAACAGCGCATCCAGCTCGGCGACCAGGGCGGCCGGCGCGAGGTGTTCGGCGATCCGCGTGAAACCGACGAGGTCCGTGAACAGCACGGTCGCGTGCTCGTGATGCATCGAGGCGACGCGCCCGCTGGCCCGCAGCTCGCGCACGATCGACGGCGGAAGGGTGCGCAGCAACAGCTGCTCGACCACCTGCGCCTCGCGCTCCGCGGCCGCGATCGCCATGCTGACTTGCAGGTTGCGGGCCCGGACCTGCACCTCGTCGTCGTGGCTCGCCTCGCCGCGCGCCATGCGACGCCGAAGGACCGCCAGCGCGCCGACGCTGTCGCCCCTGCCCTCGCGCAGATCGGCGAGCAGGTCGAGCGCCTGCAGCTCGGGCCCGCGATCGCGCAGCGCCTCCAGAGTCGGCAGCAGGACCGTGAGCGCGGCCTCGGCGGCCTCCGATGCGCCGGCCGCAACTTCGAGCCGACAGCCGGCGAGCCGCAACTCGGCGTGAAACGCCGGATCGACGATCGCCTGGCCGACCTCGGCGGAGGCCGCGAGGCAAGCCCGGGCCTCGTCCAGCGCGCCGCGGCGCACGCAAGCCCGGGCCAGCGCGAGCCGCCCGAAGCCGATCCCGGCGACGTGGCCACTCGCCGTCAAACGCTCGAGCGCCGCGCGGCGCTGCTGCTCGGCGGCCGCATACTCACCCCGCGCCTCGAGCAGGTCGGCGAGCAGGCCGAAGATGCGGCCCAGGCCGCCCGTATGGCCGCAGGCGGTGAAGCAGGCCGCGGCGGCGTGCAGCTGACGTTCGGCCTCGACGCGGTCGCCGAGCCGACTGTGGACATTGGCGAGGTTATGGTGGGCCCAGCCGAGCCCGCGGGTGTCACCGAGCGCCTCGCTGAGCTCGCGCGCCCGCATCGCGTGGACCAGCGAGCTGTCGAGCGCGCCGACGCGGAGGTGGAGGTTGGCCAGCAGGTCGATGGTGGTCAGCAGCCCGCGGGTGTCGCCGAGCGCCTCGAAGATGGTCCTGGCCTCGAGGATGGCGGCGATCGCCGCCTCGTTGTCGCCCTCGAACATGCGGACATAACCGAGGTTGCGCAGGGCACCGGCCCGGCCGCGACTGTGGCCGCTCGCCGTGGCGTCGGCGAGCGCCGCCAGCGACAGCGCGCGCAGCCGCGGCGCGTCGCTCATGCCCAGCTCCCAGGCCAGCTCGACGCTGAGATCGATGCGGGCGGCGCTCATGTCCTCCGGGGCATGATTAGCCAGGCGCGCCTCGAGCTCGGGGATCTTCGGAGTGTCGGACATGCCGGGGCCCCAGGATAACTCGATCCGCGCGCGGCGGTGCCTCCGCGCTCTTCGCCTCGCGGCGGTCGGCGCAGGGGGGCGTGCCGATGATCCGGGGCTCGCGGACGTTGATCCCCTTGTCCTCGATCTGGGTGACGTTCTCCGGGGGCAGCCAGGTGCCGGCCGCGGCGTCGTACTTGCGCAGCCAGAAGTTGTAATT
>Ga0073899_10000962_pt1 | contig 26583 bp, 21 predicted proteins | sample KloWWTmetaKNB5Ph_FD_88975 | JGI IMG/M metagenome (GOLD analysis project Ga0073899, IMG submission 88975) | Active sludge microbial communities from Klosterneuburg, Austria, studying microevolution and ecology of nitrifiers - Klosterneuburg... | ecosystem: Engineered > WWTP > Aerobic digester >... | reverse complement strand
GTGCCCGTAGGTGTCCATGTGGTCGGCGTCGATGTTGGTCACGACGCTGAGCACCGGCAGCAGGTTCAGGAAGGAGGCGTCGCTCTCGTCGGCCTCCACCACGATGTAGTCGCCCTTGCCCAGCGCCGAGTTGGCACCGGCCGAGTTCAGCTTGCCGCCGATCACGAAGGTCGGATCCACCCCGGCCTCGGCAAGCACGCTGGTGACCAGCGAGGTGGTCGTCGTCTTGCCGTGCGTGCCGGCGATGGCGATGCCGCGCTTCAGGCGCATCAGCTCAGCCAGCATCACCGCGCGCGGCACCACCGGGATGCGCTTGGCGCGCGCAGCGATCACCTCGGGGTTGTCGCCCTTGACCGCGGTGGAGGTCACCACCGCCTCGGCACCCTCGATGTGCGCGGCGTCATGCCCGATGGCGATGCGGATGCCCAGGCCGGCCAGCCGTCGCGTCACCGCACCATCGGCCTGGTCCGAGCCGGACACTACGTAGCCCAGGTTGTGCAGGATCTCGGCGATGCCCGACATGCCGGCGCCGCCGACGCCCACGAAATGGATGTGCTTGACCGCGTGTTTCATGCCGCAGCCTCCTTGGAAACCAGTGATTCGATCTCGTCGGCCACGCGCGCGGCCGAGCGGGGTTGGGCCAGCGCCCGGGCCTGTTCGGCCAGCTGCAGCAGCCGGGTGCGGTCCAGGTGGCGCAGCAGGTCGGCCAGGCGCTCGGGCGTCAGCTCGGCCTGTGGCAGGTGGATGCCGGCCTGGTGGCGCGCCAGCCACTGGGCGTTGTCACGCTGGTGGCTGGTGGTGCTGACGATCAGCGGCACCAGCACCGCGGCCACGCCGGCAGCGCAAAGCTCGCTCACGGTGACCGCGCCGGCGCGGCAGATCACCAGGTCGCACTCGGCCAGGCGGCGAGCCATGTCGTCGATGAAGGGCAGCAGCTCCGGCACCAGGCCGCCATGGCCATGGTGATCATCGAGCAGGTCGGCGCGGCGGTAGGACTCGCGCACCGTCTCGATGTGGGCCAGCCCGGTCTGGTGCGTCAGCTGCGGGCGCTCGGCCGGTGCCAAACGGGCCAGCGCGGCCGGCAGGGTGTCGTTGAGCACCTTGGCGCCCAGGCTGCCACCCACCACCAGCACGCGCAGCGGGCCGCTGCGCCCGGCAAAGCGCTGCGCGGGGGGGGCGATGGCCTCGATCTCGGCGCGCACCGGGTTGCCAGTCACGACCGCCTGCGGCACCGAGCGGGCCGCCTCGCCATCGAAGCCGAAGGCCACCCGGTCCGCCCAGCGCAGCAGCGAGCGGTTGGACAGCAGCAGCGCCGCATCCGCGTTGACCAGCACCAGCGGTTTGCGCAGCAGCCCACGCGCCACCAGCCCGGCCGGGAAGCAGACGTAGCCGCCCATGCCCAGCACGGCGGTGGCCGCGCGGCGGCGCAGGATGCCAAAGCTCTCGGCCAGCGCACGCAGCAGCTGCCAGGCACCGCGCAGCATCCCGAAGGCGCCCTTGCCACGCAGGCCGGCAAAGCCGATGCGGTCCAGTTCGATGCCGCTGGGCGGCACGAGGCGGTTCTCCATGCCCGCGGGCGTGCCCAGCCAGCTCACCGTCCAGCCGCGCGACTGCATCTCGCGCGCCACGGCCAGGCCCGGGATCACGTGCCCGCCCGTGCCGGCGGCCGCGATGACGAGATGGCGGGGGGCAGTCACGGCATTCATGCGCGGCCCCCTCGCATCAGTGCCCGGTTCTCCATGTCCACCCGCAGCACCACGGCCAGGGCGATCACGCACATCAGGATCGCCGAGCCGCCATAGCTCATCAGCGGCAGCGTCAGGCCCTTGGTGGGCAGCACGCCCAGGTTCACGCCCATGTTGATGAAGGCCTGGCCGCCCATCCACAGGCCGATGCCCTGGGCGGTGAGGCCGGCAAAGACGCGGTCCAGCGCGATGGCCTGGCGGCCGATCACGAAGATGCGCCGCACCATCCAGAAGAAGGCCAGGATCACCGCGGCCACGCCGATCAGGCCGAGTTCCTCGCCGATCACGGCCAGCAGGAAGTCGGTGTGCGCCTCGGGCAGGTAGTGCAGCTTCTCGATCGAGCTGCCCAGCCCCTGGCCGAAGACCTCGCCGCGTCCGAAGGCGATCAGCGAGTGCGTCAGCTGGTAGCCCTTGCCCTGGGCGTACTTTGGATCCCAGGGGGTGATGTAGGCAAAGATGCGCTCGCGCCGCACCTCCGAGAAGGTGATGATCAACACGAAGGTGCCCAGCAGCACCAGCGTGACGATCAGGAACATGCGCCCGTTCACGCCCCCCAGGAACAGGATGCCCATCGCGATCATCGCGATGACGATGAAGGCGCCCATGTCCGGCTCGGCCAGCAGCAGCAGGCCGACCACACCGAGTGCCACCGCCATGGGCAGCACCGCGCGCATGAAGCTTTCCTTCAGGTCCATCTTGCGGACCATGTAGTTGGCCGCGTAGAGCACCATGGCGAGCTTGGCGAACTCGCTGGGCTGGAAATTCATCACCCCCAGCGGGATCCAGCGCCGCGACTTGTTGACCACCTTGCCGATGCCCGGGATCAGCACCAGGATCAGCAGGATCAGCGCGGCCACGAAGATCCAGGGCGCCGCCCGCTCCCAGGTGCGCAGCGGGATCGCCAGCGCCACCGCCCCGGCGATCACCGCCAGCACGATCGAGAGGATGTGGCGCGTCAGGAAGAAGGTGGGCGAGTAGTTCTCGAACTTCGGGTTGTCCGGCAGCTGGATCGAGGCCGAATAGACCATCACCAGGCCCAGCGCCAGCAGCCCGCCGATCACCCAGGCCAGTGCAGCGTCGAAGCCGACCCACTGCGCCCGCTCGCCGCCCGACAGGCCCATGCCGTCGCGCACCGGCACGCCGGCCAGGCTGCGCGGGCGCAGCACCGCGGCCACCTGGTCGCCAAAGGCCAGCAGGCGGTGGCTCACGCGGCGCAGGCGGCCAGGCTGCGGCCGGCTGACGTTGGCGCGGTTCTCGAACGTGGCGTCGCGGCTCATGCCATGAACTCCCCACGCTCGGCGGCCAGTTCAGCCACCGTGTCGGCAAAGACCTGCGCCCGGTGGGTGTAGTTGCGGAACATGTCCAGGCTGGCGCAGGCCGGGCTGAGCAGCACCGCGTCGCCGCTGCGCGCCTGCTCGAAGCACCAGCGCGTGGCCTCCTCCAGGCTGGCAAAGACCTGCTGCGGCACCTCGGTGCCGGCCAGCACGGCCGCGATGACCGCCGCATCGCGGCCGATCAGCGCCACCGCGCGGGCCTGCTCGGCGATGGCCGGTGCCAGCGGGCTGAAATCCTGCCCCTTGCCGTCGCCGCCCAGGATCACCACCAGCTTGCCGGGCGCCTTCTCCGGCCCCAGGCCGTTGAGCGCCGCCACGGTGGCGCCGACGTTGGTGCCCTTGCTGTCGTCGTAGGCCTCGATGCCGCCCAGCGACTTCAGGTACTCGACGCGGTGCGGCTCGCCGCGGTATTCGCGCAGGCCGTGCAGCATCGGTGCCAGCGGCAGGCCGGCGGCCGAGGCCAGCGCCAGCGCGGCCAGCGCATTGGCGGCGTTGTGGCGGCCACGGATGCGCAGCGCATCGGCCGGCATCAGGCGCTGCAGCAGGAGGTCGACCTCGGCGTCGCGCGCGGACGCACGGCGGCCACGGGCGGAGCCGGCCTGCGTCTCGTCGCTCTCATGCGCACGCACCAGCCAGACCATGCCGTTCTCGGTCACCAGGCCCCAGTCGCCCGGCTGGCGCGGCGCGTCCAGGCCGAAGCGCTGCACGCGGCGCGGCACCCACTTTGGCTGTGCTTTCAAGGGCTTGCCCGCGCGGTTCAGTTCAGGCGCAGGCGGCTGCGGCACCATCGCCTCGACCAGCGCGTCCTCGCGGTTGATCACCATCAGCGCGGACTGGCCGAAGATGCGCGCCTTGGCATCGGCGTAGGCGGCCATCGAGCCATGCCAGTCCAGGTGGTCCTGGGTGACGTTGAGCACCGCCGCGGCGGTGGGCTCGAAGTGGTGCACGCCGTCAAGCTGGAAGCTCGACAGCTCCAGCACCCAGACCTGCGGCAGGTGCGCGAATTCGGGGGGCGGCGGGGGCGGTGGTACCAGGTGCGGGGGCGGCCCGCCTCCCTCGATGATCTCGTCCAGCGAAGGCTCGGAGGCCGTCTCAGGCTCTGGCTCGGCTTCGGGCTCGACCTGGACCTCGTCGGTGGACTCCGCAGCGCCTTCGGCTTGCACCGGCTCGGCCGCGCGCGCGTCCAGCGGCTCGGCAGAAATCGACGCGCCCAGCGGGGTCAGCTCGCCCTGTGCATCCAGCGCCGCGCCCAGCGTGTCGAGCAGCGTCGGGCCGATGTTGCCGGCCAGGCCGACGGTCTTGCCGGCACGCTCGACCAGCAGCGCGGTGAGTGCGGTGGTGGTGGTCTTGCCGTTGGTGCCGGTGATCGCCAGCACCTTGGGCGCATAGCCGCAGGCCGCCTTCAGGTCGGCCAGCGCATGGGCAAACAACGCCAGCTCACCCAACACCTGCAGGCCGCGGGCCTCGGCGGCGTCGAGCAGCGGCTTCACGGCGGGGTCGAGCGGCGACAGGCCCGGGCTTTTCAGCACCCACTGCATGCCGTCGAGCAGCTCGGGCGTGAAGGCGCCGCAGCGCAGCTCGGCGCCTGGCACGGCCTCGGCCAGCTTGCCGGCCTGCGGCGGCGCCGGCCGGGTGTCGGCCACGCGGATCACCGCCGCACCGCAGCGGTGCAGCCAGCGCGCCATCGCCAGGCCGGAATCGCCCAGGCCCAGGAGGAGGAAGGATTGACCGTTGAGGAAGTTCACTGCGTCTTCCTCAGCGGAGTTTCAGGCTGGCCAGGCCGACCAGGCACAGCAGCATCGTGATGATCCAGAAGCGCACCACGACCTGGGTCTCTTCCCAGCCCTTCTTCTCGTAGTGGTGGTGCAGCGGCGCCATCAGCAGGATGCGCTGGCCGGTGCCGGTCTTCTTCTTGGTGTACTTGAACCAGCCGACCTGCACCATCACCGACAGCGCCTCGACCACGAAGATGCCGCCCATGATGCCGAGCACGATCTCCTGGCGCACGATCACCGCGATGGTGCCCAGCGCGCCCCCGAGCGCCAGCGCGCCCACGTCGCCCATGAAGACCTGTGCCGGGTAGGCGTTGAACCAGAGGAAGGCCAGGCCCGCGCCGGCCATCGCGGCGCAGAAGATCAGCAGCTCGCCCGCGCCCGGGATGTGCGGCAGCAGCAGGTACTTGGCGAACACCGCCGAGCCGGTCGCATAGGCAAACAGGCCCAGCGCCGCCCCCACCAGCACCACCGGCATGATGGCCAAGCCGTCCAGCCCGTCGGTCAGGTTGACCGCGTTGCTGGCGCCGACGATGACGAAGTAGCTCATGAAGATGAAGCCGAACACGCCCAGCGGGTAGCTCACCGTCTTGAAGAAGGGCACGATCAGGTCGGCCTTGGGCGGCAGGTCGTTCGAGAAGCCCGAGGCCACCCAGCGGCCAAACAGCTCCAGCACGCGCACGGCCGAGACCTCGGAGACGCTGAAAGCCAGGTAGATCGCCGCGATCAGCCCGATCAGCGACTGCCAGAAGTACTTCTCGCCCGAGCGCATGCCCTCGGGGTTCTTGTCGACCACCTTGCGCCAGTCGTCCACCCAGCCGATCGCGCCGAAGCCGAAGGTCACGATCATCACGATCCAGACGAAGCGGTTGTTCCAGTTGAACCACAGCAGCGTGGACACCGCGATCGCCAGCAGGATCAGCACGCCGCCCATCGTCGGGGTGCCGGTCTTGACCAGGTGGCTTTGCATGCCGTACTCGCGCACCGGCTGGCCGATCTTGAGCGCCGCCAGCCGGCGGATCACCCCGGGGCCCAGGGCCAGGCCGATCAGCAGCGCGGTCATCGCCGCCATCACGGCGCGGAAGGTGATGTACTGGAAGACGCGCAGGAAACCGAGCTGTTCCGGATAGAGGCCCTGCAGCCAGGCGGCGAGGCTAACCAGCATCGGCGGCTCCTTGTGGTTCTGCGGGGCCGCTCGCAGGCTGCCTTTCGCGCAGCACGGCGACCGCCTGTTCCATCTTCATGAAGCGCGAGCCCTTGACCAGCACCGAGCGGGCAACGGGCCGCACCGCGGCGCCACCCAGGGCCTGCAGCAGCGCGGCGGTGTCGTCAAAGGCCCGCACCGTGGTGGCGCCGCCCGCGGCGGCGCAGGCCGCCGCGGCGTGCCGGGCCAGCGTGCCGGCGCACCAGAGCGCCTCGATGCCGCGCTCGGCCGCCAGCGCGCCGACCTCGGCATGGAAGGCCGGGCCCTGGTCGCCCACCTCGCCCATGTCGCCCAGCAGCAACCAGCGCGGCGCGGGCAGGTCGGCCAGCACCTCGATGGCGGCACGCACCGAGTCGGGGTTGGCGTTGTAGCTGTCGTCGACCAGCGTCACGTCGCCGGCCGGCGTGTGCAGCAGCTCGACCTGCGAGCGGCCCTTCACCGGCGCAAAGGCCTGCAGGCCCCGCACGATGTCGGCCAGCGGGCAGCCCGCCGCCAGCGCGCAGGCGGTGGCGGCCAGCGCGTTCTTGACGTTGTGGCGCCCGGCCACCGCCAGACGCAGGTCGGCCTCGCCCGCCGGGCTGCGCATCTGCACGGCCCAGTGGTCACCGGCCCAGGTGGCGGCGGCTTGCAGGTCGGCCGCGGCGTCGCACCGGGCATCGTCGAGCGCAAAGGTCAGCACGCAGCGCGCGCCAGCCAGATCGCGCCACAGCGGCGTGTAGGGGTCGTCGGCCGGGAACACGGCCACGCCGTCGACCGGCAGGGCGCTGAGGGCCGCGCCGTTCTCGCGCGCCACCGCCTCCACCGTCTTCATGAACTCCTGGTGCTCGCGCTGGGCGTTGTTGACCAGGGCGACGGTGGGCTGGGCAATGGCGGCCAGCTCGGCGATCTCGCCCGGGTGGTTCATGCCCAGTTCGATCACCGCGGCGCGGTGGTGGCCGCGCAGGCCCAGCACCGTCAGCGGCACGCCGATGTGGTTGTTCAGGTTGCCGGCGGTGGCGTGCGCGGTCGCGCCGCGCCAGGCGCGCAGGATCGAGGCGATCATCTGCGTCACCGTGGTCTTGCCGTTGCTGCCGGTCACGCCGATCAGCGGCAGCGCCAGGCGGGCACGCCAGGCGGTGGCCAGCTGCTGCAGGCCGGCCAGCGCATCGGGCACTTCGAGACCGCTCAGCCCGGCCGTTGCCAGGCCACGCTCGGCCAGCGCGGCGACCGCACCGGCGCCACGCGCCTGGGGCAGGAAGTCGGCAGCATCGAAGCGCTCGCCGCGCAGCGCGACGAACAGATCCCCCGCGCGCAGGCTGCGCGAGTCGCTGTGCACGCGGCGGCAGACCGTCTCCGCATCGCCGACGAGCTTCGCCTGCGGCACGCGCGCCGCCAGCATCGCATGCAGCTCGCCCAGCGGCGGCAGCGCGGCCTGTGCCACGCGGCGCTGCTGCGCCTGGGCCGCCACCGCGGCGTCGAGGAAGGGCCGCTTGACGCCGCCCGCATCCTGGTAGTCCTCATGGCCCTTGCCGGCCAGCAGCAGCACGTCGGCCGGTGCCGCCTCGGCCAGCGCCAGCGCGATCGCCTGCGCACGGCCGACCTCCGTGCGCACGCGCGCCGGGCCGGCGCAACCGGCCGCCACCTGGACGACGATCGCGGCGGGCTCTTCCAGGCGCGGGTTGTCGCTGGTGACGATCACCTCGTCGGCGCGCTCGCTGGCGATGCGCCCCATCACCGGGCGCTTGGTCGCATCGCGGTTGCCGCCGCAGCCAAACACGCACCACAGCCTGCCGCCCCGCGCCTGCGCAAAGGGGCGCAGCGCCTGCAGCGCCTGGTCCATCGCGTCGGGCGTGTGGGCGTAGTCCACCACCACCTGGGGCAAGTCAGCACCGCAGCCTTGCAACGCCGACACGCGGTCCATCCGCCCAGGCACGGGTGTGAACTCGGCCGCCATGGCCGCCACCTGCGCCAGCGGCAGGCCCAGTGCGCGCAGGCCGCCCAGCACGGCCAGCAGGTTGCTGACGTTGTAGGCGCCGATCAGCGTGCTGCGCAGCTGCGCCCGGTCGACCGCACCGCCAGCGGCAGTTTCCACCAGCGTGAACGCCAGACCACCTGCCTCGTAGCGCACCGCCTCGGCACGCAGCCGGGCCGCCACGCCGGGCTGCTGGCTGTAGGTCCAGAGGTCGAGGCGACCCTGGCCCTGCAGTTCGGCCGCCAGCTCGGCGCCCTTGGCATCGTCGAGGTTCACCACCGCGGCGCGCAGACCGGGCCAGTCGAACAGCACGCGCTTGGCCGCCCAGTAGGCCTCCATGCTGCCGTGGTAGTCGAGGTGATCGGGCGTGAAGTTGGTGTACAGCGCCACCTGGATGCGCGCGGCCGCCAGGCGCTGCTCGACCACGCCGATCGACGAGGCCTCCAGCGCGCAGGCCGCGAAGCCGGAGCGCTCGAAGGCACGCAGGCTGCGGTGCAGCGTGAGCGGATCGGGCGTGGTCAGCCCGGTGGCGACCACTTCGGCCTGCGGGTTCAGCCGCGTCGGCGGCTCACCCACGCCCAGCGTGCCGACCACGCCGCAGCGCTGGCCCGCCAGGCTGAGCGCCTGCGCGGTCCACCAGGCGGTGGAGGTCTTGCCGTTGGTGCCGGTGGTGGCGACCAGGTTCAGGCGGGCCGAGGGCTCGCCATACCAGGCGTCGGCGATCGCGCCGGTGGCGGCCTTCAGGCCGGGCAACGCAGCGATGCGCTCGTCGTTGAAGCCCCAGGCCTCCAGCCCATCGGCCTCGACCAGGCAGGCCGCGGCACCCGCCGCCAGCGCGTTGGCGACAAAGGCCCGGCCGTCGTGCGCGTAGCCCGGCCAGGCGATGAAGGCCTCGCCGGCGGCGACCTGGCGGCTGTCGGTGCGCAACTCGGCCGTCGCGGCCACGCGAGCGCGCAGCCAAGCCACCGCCTCGGCCGCGCAGGAGAGGATGCGCTGCGCCGCCATCAGAAGGACTCCTGTTCGGCCGGCGCGGCCTGGGCGCGCGCGACGATCTGCGGCTGCACCGGCATGTCCGGCGGCACGCCAAGGATCTGCAGGCTGCGCTGCACCACCGAGCTGAACACGGGCGCAGCAACATCGCCGCCGAAGTAGCGGCCATTGCTGGGCTCGTCGACCATCACCGCCACCACCACGCGCGGCGCACTGATCGGCGCGATGCCGACGAACCAGGCGCGGTACTTGTTGCCGGCATAGCCGCCGCCCTCCTGCTTGTGCGCGGTGCCGGTCTTGCCGCCCACCGAGTAGCCGATGGCCTGCGCCTTCGGGGCGGTGCCGCCCTCGCCGGCGGCCATCTGCAGCATCTTGCGCACCGAGCGCGCCACCTCGGGCGAGAACACCGGTGCGCCGCCCGCGGCGTGCTCGGCGCGCAGCAGCGTCATCGGTGCCACGTCGCCATCGCGGGCGAACACCGTGTAGGCGCGTGCCAGCTGGAACAGCGAGGTCGACAGGCCGTAACCGTAGCTCATGGTGGCCTGCTCGATCGGCCGCCAGCTCTTGTAGGGGCGCAGCCGGCCCGAGGCCATGCCCGGGAAGGGCAGCGCCGGTTTCTGGCCGAAGCCCACCGCGCTGAAGGTCTCCCACATCTCGCGCGGCTGCATCTGCATCGCCATCTTGACGGTGCCGACGTTGCTGGACTTCTGGATCACCTGCTCCACCGACAGCGCACCATGCGGGTGGGCGTCATGGATGGTCGAGCCGGTGATGCTGATGCGCCCGGGCGCGGTCTGGATCACCGTGTCGGGCCGCACCCGGCCGGTCTGCAGCGCCAGCGCGGCGATGAAGGGCTTCATCGTCGAGCCGGGTTCGAAGGTGTCCGTCACCGCGCGGTTGCGCAGCTGCGGCCCGCTCATGCTGGCGCGCTCGCCCGGCACGTAGCTGGGGTAGTTGGCCAGCGCCAGCACCTCGCCGGTCTGGGTGTCGAGCACCACCACGCTGCCGGACTTGGCACGGTGCTCCACCACCGCGTCGCGCACGCGCTGGTAAGCGTAGAACTGCACCTTGGAGTCGATGGCCAGCGCGATGTCGCGACCGTCCTCGGCGTCGACCATCTCGCCGACGTCCTCGACCACGCGCCCCAGCCGGTCGCGCACCACGCTGCGGCTACCGGAACGGCCCTGCAGGTCCTTCTGGAAGGCCAGCTCGACGCCCTCCAGGCCGCGCTCCTCGATGTTGGTGAAGCCCACGACGTGCGCCGCAGACTCGCCCTCTGGGTACTGGCGACGGAACTCGCGCTGCACGTACACGCCCTTGGCGCCCAGCGCCTTGACCTGCGCGGCCACGACCTCATCGACCTGCCGGCGCAGCCAGACGAAGCAGCTCTTGCCCGACAGGCGGCGCGCCAGGTCGTTGGCGGGCAGCCCCAGCAGCTTGGCCAGCTCGCGCTGCTGCTCCGGGCTGACCTTGGCCTCGCGCGGCACGGCAAAGACCGACGGCGCGGGCACGCTGGCCGCCAGGATCTGGCCATTGCGGTCGACGATGCGCCCACGGCTGGCCTGCAGCGCAAAGGTGTGGCCGTAGCGGATCTCGCCTTCCTTCTGGAAGAAGGCCGGGTTGATGACCTGCACGTAAAGGGCCCGCCCCGCCAGCACGCAGAAGCCCAGGCCCAGCCCGAGCACGAGCAGGCGCGAACGCAGCGGCGGCGTCTTGGCCGCCAGCAGCGGGCTGGTGGCATAGCGCACCACCTGGGATTCGTTGGCGGTCGGCCGCTCGCGCCGACGCGCGCCGGCCCGGTTGCGCGCCGCGGGGGCGAGGCGGCTGCGGACACCGGCGACAAGGCGCTGGAGGAACGACCCCTTCATGGCCGACCTCCCTGCGCCGCAGCGGCCGTGCGGGCCGGGTCGGTCACGTACTCGGTCACCGCCGGAGTGGCAGCGCGCATGCGCAGCTCCTCGCGGGCCACGCGCTCGACGCGCAGGCTGGTGGCGTGGGCGCGGCGCGCCACGTCCAGGCCCTCGGCCTCGACGTCGAGCTGGTGCGCCGCGTTGCGCTCGCGCTCCAGCGCGGCGTAGAGGCGGCGCGACTCATAGGAAGTCTGCACGAGGTAGATCGCGCTGCACACCAGCACCACCAGGAGCAGCAGGTTCAGCCGGGTCATGCGCGCCTCCGCGACGACGGGGCCACCGGCACCGCAGGCAGCGGTGCGTCGCTGCGTTCGGCCACGCGCAGGATGGCCGAGCGCGAGCGTGGGTTGGCCTCGACCTCGGCCTCGCCCGGCTTGATGCGTGCCACCGCGTGCAGCAGTGGCGCCGCCCCCACGGCCAGCGGCATGCGACGGTCATAGGCCTCGCGCGAATGACGCGTGATGAAGGTCTTGACGATGCGGTCCTCCAGCGAGTGGAAGCTGATCACCACCAGCCGCCCACCGGGTGCCAGGCGCGCCAGCGCCGCATTCAGGCCCTGTTCGAGCTCCTCGAGTTCAGCGTTGACGAGAATCCGTAGAGCCTGAAACGTGCGCGTTGCAGGGTCCTGGCCGCGCTCGCGGGTCTTGACCGCGCGAGCCACGACCTCGGCAAGCTCGGCGGTACGCCGAACTGGAGCCCCAGCTTCGCGGCGAGCGACAAGCGCCTTTGCAATCGCAGCAGCAAACCGTTCTTCTCCGAGATCACGTATCACCTCCGCGATGCGCCGCTCGTCGGCGCGTTCAAGAAACTGGGCCGCGCTCTCGCCGCGGGTGGGATCCATGCGCATGTCCAGCGGCCCGTCAAAACGGAAGCTGAAGCCACGCTCGGGGTTGTCGATCTGGGGCGAGGACACACCCACGTCCAGCAAGATGCCGTCGAGCTGCGCCACGCCGGCGGCGTCCAGCACGGCCGGAAAATCGGCGTAGCGGGCGTGCGCGATCGAAAAGCGCGCGTCGTCGATGCGCTGCGCCCCGGTCGTGGCATCGGCCAGGGCCTCGGGGTCGCGGTCGGTCGCCAGCAGGCGGCCGGTGGGCGACAGGCGCTGCAGGATCAGGCGGCTGTGGCCGCCGCGCCCGTAGGTGCCATCCAGGAAAATGCCGTCCGGGCGCTGGACCAATGCGTCCACCGCCTCGTGCAGCAGGACGGTGCGGTGCTGCCAAGGAGTCATCGGGTTGTCCATGGCGGCTAGAAGCTGAAGTCCTGCAGCACATCCGGCATGGGCTGTTCCAGCACCTTGGCCTCGGCGGCGGCGTAGCGGGCCGCATCCCATAGTTCCAGGTGGTTGCCCATGCCGATCAGCAGCACATCGTGGTCCAGGCCCGCCGCGCTGCGCAGCTCGGGCGAGACCAGCACGCGCGAGCCGCTGTCGATCTCGACATCCATGGCGCTGCCCAGGAAGATGCGCTTCCAGCCCGAGGCGGACAGCGGCATGGCCTCCACCTTGGCACGGAAGCCCTCCCAGACCGGACGCGGGAACACCATCAGACAGCCCTCGGGGTGCTTGGTGATCGTGAGCTGGCCGGCGGCCAGGGACGTGAGCAGCTCGCGATGGCGCGCAGGGACGGTCAACCGCCCCTTGGCGTCCAGCGCAAGCGCCGAAGTACCCTGAAAATGAAAGTCAGCCACAAAAACCCACGAAAAGACACCTTCTCCCACTGTAGCGGAGAAAAAGTTGGAGGGTCAAGGCGGGTCGTGAGAAATTGCCAATGAAATCAAGCACTTACGATAGCGTTCGGAGAAAACGGCAGATATCAAAAAAGCGTTATGAATGAAGGACTTGCGATCCTCATTGGAAGTGGCGCTTGAGATGTGGGGACCGATTCCCAGCCAGCGGCCGAACCCGGCTGCCCCGCAATGAAAAAAGGGCTGCCGCTGGCAGCCCTGAACAGGGGGTGTGACTTTTGTCGCGCAAAACACCCTCCCGTACTCACGGGGGTCGCAGGGGTGCTGTGGACCGTGGGCTACACGCGACTGGCGCCCTGGTTACATCAGGTCGACTGTCGGACGGTCGCACTGCATCAGTTGAGTTGATCAGTTGGATTCCTTGATCAAGCGGCCCGCGCTGGGCTGGATCGGCCGCGCGTTCATCGGGTAGAGGCGGGCGAAGACGCCGACCTGCTCGGGCGAGACCGGCACCGGCTGCTTCATCACCATCCACAGCACCCCCTCGCTGCAGGGCGGCGTGGTGAGCGAGCCCATGTAGGTGAAGTAGCGCCGGTCTTCGGGCAGCAGCAGGTTCAGGTCCAACGGCACCGGGGCGGGGTTGTCCAGGTTCTTCTCCAGCGGCAGGCTGTTCCAGACCATCTGGATCGCCGGCTGGGCGCGGCCCTGCTCCAGCATCACGGCGACCACGGCCAGGCGGCCTTCCGGGTCCTTGTGGACCAGGTGGATCACCATGTCGTACTGGCGGCCGTTGATGCGCTCCTCAGAGGGGCGGTGGAAGTGGAACTGCAGCAGGTCGTAGCGGCGTCCGCCGATCTCGATGCTGTTGCTGCCGGCGATGTTGGCCTGCACGGTGTGGCCGTTGTCGAGCACGCTGAAGGCCGAGGGGCGGTAGTCGAATCGGATCGGCTCCAGATCGACGCGGATACCGCCGCGGATATCGATCGGGCTCTGCCGCGCGCCCAGGCCGCAGGTGGCGAACTCGGGCTTGAGCGCGGCCCATTGCGCCGGGCCGCCCTCGCCGCCGTAGGACCAGTGGATGTGCGTGCCGCCAGCGCCGTGGTTTGCGGCGCCGTGGTTGGCAGCGGCGGCCGGCTCGGCCGCCGTCGGCTTGGCCGCCGTCACGCGGCGGGGAGCGGGCTTGGCCGCACCATGTCCATCCGCTGCGCCATGCCCCCCGCTGTTGGCCACACGCAGGACCGGCGCGCGCTCGCTGCGGACGCGGGTGTCGCTCAGCTTGGCATTGAGGCGCTCCCGCAGGGTGGCGAGGTCGGCCTCACCACCGCCGTGGGGATCCGCCTTCCCCTCGGCCTTGCCAGGGCCGCGCGCAGCGGGCTTCGGCGCCTCGTGGCCGGACTCCTTGGGGGCCGTCTTGGTGGGCGGCTTGGCCGGCGCAGGCTCGCCGTGGGCGTCGGAGGCCAGGGCCACGCTTGGCGCCCAGGCCAGGCCGACCACAAGCGCCAGGCCGCCCAGGGCCAGGACAGGAAAACGGGACTTCCGCAGGGACCTCATGCCACACACTCCACACGCTCGACAACCATGACCGGGGCCCGTCCCCCGACGGGAGCGCGGGCCACAACGGGCATTTCGGCGGGGTACGGGGTGACTTGAGCCACCGGCGCAGCAGCGGCGTCCGCCGACCGCGTTCAATGGGGCGGCGGCGGTACCTGCGCACGCACCCGGTGCCAGGCGACCAGGCCGATGCCCATCAGCAGCGCGGAGGCCAGGGCCAGGTGGCGCGTGTCATGCACCACCAGCGGCACCAGCACGCCGGCGACCACGGCGTTGGCCACGCTGGCCACGCTCGCCTGCAGCGAGGAGGCCAGCCCGCGGCGCTCGGGGCACAGGTCCAGCACCATCAACGTGACCACCGGCACGAGCAGGGCCCAGCCGAAGGCATAGGCCGTCAGCGGCACGAAGGCCCAGGGCAGCGCAGCGGGCCAGGCCCAGTTGCCGGCAACATTGGCCAGCGAGGCCAGCGTGGTCACGGCAAAGCCCAGGCGCACCTGGCGCGCCGCGGGCATGCGCCCGGCCAGGCGGCCGCTGGCCCAGGCGCCGGCCATGATGCCGGCGATGTTGGTGACGAAGAACCAGCCGAACTGGGTCGGCCCCAGCCCCAGGTGCTCCGTCAGGAAGACCGGCGTGCTCAGCACATAGAGGAACAGGCCGTTGAAGGGCACGCCGGAGGCCAGTGCCAGCAGCCAGAAGCGCCGGTCCAGCCCCAGCTGCGCATAGCCGCGCACGAGGTTGGGCAGGTCGAAGGGCTGGCGCTGGGCCGGTGCGAGCGTCTCCGGCAGCGCGCGCCAGGCCGTCAGCCACAGCAGCGTCCCCACCCCGGCGAGGAACCAGAACACCGCCTGCCAGCCGGCGTGCACGAACAGCCAGCCGCCGATGATGGGCGCCACCGCCGGAGCGACGCCGAAGAAGATCGTCACCTGCGACATCACCCGCTGGGCCTCGGCCGGTGGGAAAAGGTCGCGGATCACCGCGCGCGACACCACCATGCCAGTGCCCGCGGCCATGCCCTGCAGCGCCCGGCAAGCGATCAGCATGCCGATGTGCCCGGCCAGCGCCGAGCCGATGCTGGCCAGCGTGAACACCGCGATGCCGCCCAGCACCACCGGCCGGCGGCCGAAGCTGTCGGCCAGCGCGCCGTGGAAGAGGTTCATCACCGCGAAGCCGAGCAGGTAGGCCGACAGCGTCTGCTGCATCTGCACCGGCGTGGCCCCCAGCGCCTGGGCGATGCCCTCGAAGGCCGGCAGGTAGGTGTCGATCGAGAACGGGCCGAGCGTACCCAGCGCCGCCAGCAGCACGGCCAGGGCCCAGCGGGGAGCGCGCCAGAGGCGGGTGGCAGAGTGGGGCATGGCGGTGACAGGCTCTGTGCTCAGTCCGGGTGGGCTTCGGCCACCAGCGGCTCGGGCCGGGCGTGCAGCGCGCTCAGCACCCCCACCACCAGCAGCGTGATGCCCGCCAGCGTGGCCGGCTCCGGCATCACACCGCGCAGCACGAAGGCGTAGGTCAGCGCCGCCAGTGTCTCGAAGACGATGAGCTGGCCCACCAGCGTGGTCGGCAGGCGCTGGCTGGCCTCGTTCCAGCACAGCGTGCCCAGCCAGGACGCCAGCAGGCCGATGGTCGTCATCAGCGTGATGAAGAAGGCCGGCCGGGGCCCGAAGGGCAGCGGGAAGGCCGAGGTACCGACCCCAGACCCATCACCGGGCGACGGCTCCGCCCCCGTGAGCGCCAGCACCGCCCAGGTCAGCAGGAAACCCAGCAGCGCCAGCGGCAGCGTGGCCAGGCCCTGCGCGGTGGCCCAGGTGCGCGGGCTGCGGTCGGGGTGGGCGCGCAGCCAGTCGGCGTTGCGCAGCGGGTACCAGGTCCAGCAGACCACCGCGCCGACGGCCAGCAGCGCCCCCAGCGCGTAGCGCCCCAGGCCGGCCGCCGGGTCCTGGCGCAGCTGCGCCAGCTCGACCTGGTTGACCAGCGCGATGCCCGCGGCGATCAGGGCCAGCGGGGGCAGCAGCCGCGCCCAGGGCAGGCGGCCGTCGCGCGCCGCATCCCGGCGGTTGGACACCAGCGCGATCACCACCGGCAGCGTGCCGATGATCATGGTGGGCAGCGGCCCGCCGGCACGCTGGATCGCCGAGGCCAGGAAGAGGTAGTAGACGATGTTGCCCACCAGCGCCAGCTTGAGCGCCTCGCGCCAGTCGGCGCGGCCGAGCTGAGCCAGGCGGGCGCGGTCCAGCCAGGCCAGCGGCAGAGTGATCAGGCCAAATGCCAGGTAGCGCCCGAAGGACTGCAGCGCCGCCGGATACTCGGGCAGCAACAGGGGCCCGACGAACACCAGGCCCCACATCAGGCCGGCGGCGAGCGCAAACAGGGTTCTGATCCACATGGGCGCACACCCTACACGATCGGCACGGGCCGGCGGGTCGCTTCAGCGACCCAAGTCGGCCCTGCAATGGGCAGCGGCCGCGCGGTCGTCGGGATTGCTGGCTCGGCCGTTGAATCTCCACCGTCACTGCACGAGGCCACGATGCAGATCCTCACTCTTGTTCCCGACCCCCGGTCCGACCCCGGTGCTGACCCCGGCGCCGCCCCCGGTACCGACCGCTGGGCGCGGTTGCGCCGCTGGGCTGCGCTGGCCCTGCTCGCGCTGTTGGCCCTGTACGGCGCCCTGGGCTGGACGGCCCCGGCCCACGCAGCCGATGACCCGCCCGGGCGCGTCGGCCTGGTCGCCTGGATCGACGGTGAGGCCCGGCTGCAGCGCAGCGAGGGCGGCGAGGCGCTGGAGCACGAGCGCGAGTCGCTGCGCAACTGGCCGATCAGCAGCGGCGACCTGTTCTCCACCGGTGCCCGCTCGCGCGCCGAGCTGGGCATCGGCTCCACCGTGCTGCGCCTGGACGCCGACACGCAGCTGCTGCTGCGCCGCGTCGATGACGAGGCGATCGAGCTGCAGCTGCTGCGTGGCAGCCTGGCCCTGCTGCTGCGCAGCCCCGAGGTGGCGCGCGAGCTGCGCATCGACAGCCCGGCCGGCAGCCACCTGCCGCAAGGGCCTGGGCTGTTCCGCTTCGACGCGGGCGCGCCCGGTCGCGACGCCCACGCCGCCACCGCCTGGCGCAGCGACCTGCGCATCGAGCAGCGCGACGCCAGCCTGGTGCTGCGCGCGGGCCAGCGCGCCGAGCTCTACCCGGACGGCGGCTGGCGGCTCGGCCGCCCCGAGGCGGACGACTTCTCACGCTGGGCGATGGTCGACGAGGGCGAAGCCGCCCTGGCCCGCGCCGCCAGCGGCCCGCTGCCGCCGGAGATGAGCGGTGCCGACCGCCTGGGCGCCCACGGCGACTGGGAGCGCCACGCCGAGTGGGGCTGGATCTGGACGCCACGCGGCGTGGCGATCGGCTGGGCGCCCTACCGCGAGGGCCGCTGGGCCTGGGTTGCGCCCTGGGGCTGGACCTGGATCGACGTCGCGCCGTGGGGTTTCGCGCCCTTCCACTACGGCCGCTGGGTGCAGCACCGCCAGCGCTGGACCTGGGTGCCTGGCGAGTACCGCGCCCGGCCGGTCTATGCGCCGGCGCTGGTGGTCTGGGCCGGGGCGCCGGGCGTGTCCGTGTCGGTGCGCATCGGTGCCGGCGTGGCCTGGTTCCCGCTCGCACCGCGCGAGGTCTACGTGCCGGGCTACCGCTGCACGCCCGAGCACCTGCGGCGGCTGAACCACCCGTTCGTCGGCGAGATCCGCCACCCCGAACGCCTGCTGGAGCGCCCCGACCTGCACTGGCGCGACACCCGCTACCGCCACGAGCGCGGCCCGGCGGTCAGCACCATCGAGGACCGCAGCGGGCGCGGGTGGCGCGTCACCCCCTGGCGCGAGGCCCTGCCGCTGCCGCCCCGGCTGCGCGCGCCGGAGCCGCCCTCGCTGCGCCTGCCGCTGCCCTGGGTGGATGAGCGCCGCCGCGATGAGCGTCGTGAGGAACGGCGCGATGACCGTCGGGACGACCGCCGCGATGACCGCGCCGACGGGCGGCGGGACGATCCGCGCGGCGACCGTGGCGATCGCGCCCAACCCGCACCCGCCCCCGCCCCCGGCCGACCGGATCGCCACGAGCGTCCGGTCGGCGAGGGCAGCAAGCGCCTGCCCGAGCGCCCCCGCGAGCCGCTGATGACCCAGCCCGGTGACCCCGGGCCGGCCGGGCGCACCCCGACCATCCCGGCCCGCCCGCTCCAGCCGACGCCGCCGATCCAGGTGGCCCCTCCGGCGCCGGCCACACAGCCGGTGCAGCCGGCGCAGCCACCTCAGCCCGCCCGGCCCGACCCGCGCAGCCGGCCCCAACCGCCAGCGGCGGCGACACCGGCTCCCCGCAGCGAGCCGCGCGTCGACCCGCCCCGGCAGCCCCCCGCCCGCGAGGCCCGCCCCGAGCCGGCGCCGGCACCGCGCGAGGAGGCCCGGCCGGACAAGCCCCGCAAGGAGATCCCGCGCCTGCCACGGCCCGGCCAGGACGACCCGAAGGGCGACAAGGCCGGCGAGCACGGCACCGAAGGCCGCGGCGGCAACCGGCACGAGGCGCAGCGCTGAGGACGGGGATCAGGCGGCGCAGCTCAGGCGAAGCCGTCCGGCCGCCAGCAGACCACCCGGTTGCGGCCGGTGCGCTTGGCCTCGTAGAGGGCCTGATCGGCCCGGTCGATGATGGCGACCATGTCCTGGCCTGCGCTGCAGGCACACAGGCCGAAGGAGGCGGTCAGACGCACCCGCTCGCCACTGGGCAAGCCGACCTCGGCCGCCTCGATGACCCGCCGGATGCGTTCGAGCGTGCCCAGTGCCGCATCGAGCGTGCTGTCGGCCAGGTAGGCCAGGAACTCCTCGCCCCCGTAACGGAACACCAGGTCGTGGGCACGCAGCTGGTGGCGGGCCCCGGCACCGACCCAGCGCAGCACCTCGTCACCGCTGGCATGCCCGAAGCGGTCGTTGACGCGCTTGAAGTGGTCCAGGTCCATCATCGCGATCACCGCCGGCTGGCCGTCGCGCTGCGACTGCTGCCACTCCAGCGCCAGGCGCTCTTCCATGTTGCGACGCCCCGGCAGGCCCGTGAGCGGGTCCGTCGACAGCAACCGGGTCAGCAGACCCTGCTGCAGGACACGCACCTCGCTGGCCAGTTGGTCAGACGCCGCCGCGAAGCGGTCGTAGGCAGCCAGCCGGGCATCGCTGGGTGGGCTGCACAGCACCTGGCGTGCGTGGTCATGCATCTGGGCATGGACGGTGCCGATGCCGGCAAACGCCGGCTGCCCGGCCAGCCCCAGCTGCGGATCGGCCGCCTCGGCGTCGTACCAGCGGCCGAAGGTGCAACGGTGGTGCGCGTCGGGGCTCAGGTCGTCATCGGTCGGCACCATGCCCGCGATCAGGCGGCGGTGCAGCCGGGCCGCCCAGGCCTGGTGCGCGGACAGCGCCTGTTCAAGCGCAGCGATGGCGCGTTCGGTCCCCATGCCAGCCATTGTGTAACGTGCCACGGTACCCGGTCGCCCCGCCGGCGCGGATGTGAGAAATTTGGCCAGACGCTGCCCACAAAGGCCCCGTCGGCCCCCCGACCCTGTCCCCAGCCGGGGACCTGAACCTGCCCACACTGTCGCGTGAAAGCCACCCTCCTCCCTCCCCCCTTGATGGCGGCCATCGCCGCCACCGGCATGGTCGCCACGGCCGACTGGCCTGCCGTGGGTCGCCTCGCCCTGCCCGGGCTGCAACCTGCGGCCGTCATCGCCTGGCTGGCCGGCGCGGCGCTGATGCTCACCGCCGCCTGGACGATGCGGCAGGCCCGCACCACGCTGAACCCGATCCAGCCCGGGCGCGCCCGCCAGCTGGTGACCCACGGCCTGTTTGCCCGCAGCCGCAACCCCATCTACCTGGCCGACGTGCTGCTGCTGATCGGCCTGCTGCTGTGGCTCGGGCAGGTGAGCGGGCTGCTGTGGATCACCGCCTTTGCACTGTGGATCGACCGGCTGCAGATCCCCGCTGAAGAACAGGCCCTCACCGGGCTGTTCGGCGACGACTACCGCGCCTACCGGGCACGGGTGAGGCGCTGGCTGTGAACAGGCCCACACAGAGGGATGGCACGCAGCGGGACGGCACGCACGCGCTGGCCTCGCGCGCCGAGGACGCCGGCCTGAACGCGGCCGCCACGGCCGACTCGATCTGGCTGGACGGCTGGCTGCTGCGCTTCTGCGATGCCAAGGCCAAGCGCTCACGCTGCATCAACGCGCTCGCCCCGGGCCGCTTGCCGCTGGCCGAGCGGCTGGCTCTGGCGCAGGCGCGCTACGCCGCGCGCGGCCTGCCGCTGCACCTGCGCATCACGCCCTTTGTGCCAGCCGGCCTGGACGAAGGCCTGGCCGCGCTGGGCCTGGGCCGCATCGACGACACGCGGGTGATGCTGCAGCCCCGCCTCACCGACCTCGCCCTGCCCACGGCGCTGCCCCCTGAGCTGGAGATGCTGGCGCTGGACGGCACCGCCTATGCGGAGCTGATCGGCCAGTGGCGCGGCACGCCCGCCGCGCAGCGTCAGGCCCATGCCACACGCCTGGCGCAGTCACCGGTGCGCTACGAGGCCCGGGTGCTGCGCCGCCGCGACGACGCCCAGGTGCTGGCCGCCGGCCAGTGGGCCTGCGAGGCCGAATTCGTCGGCCTCTACGACGTCGCCGTGACCCCGGCCGCGCGTGGCCAGGGCCTGGGCCGCCGGCTGTGCGAACACCTGCTGGCACAGGCCCGGGAGGCGGGCGCGCGCATCGGCTACCTGCAGGTCGAGGCCGACAACGCCCCTGCCCGGAGCCTCTACGCGCGGCTGGGCTTCAGCGACGCCTACGCGTACCACTACCGCACGCCCGCAGACGCCGGCTGAACCCGCGGCGCGGCGGGCGGGCGCCGCCACGTCGCGCGCAGCAGAAACAGCGCGATCGACAGGTTCAGCGCGTTCCACAGCACGCCGTTGACGAAGGCGGCGTCGTAGGAGCCGGTCAGGTCGAACACCTTGCCCGACATCCAGCCGCCCAGCGCCATGCCGAACAGCGTGCAGGTCAGCACCAGGCCGACGCGTGCGCCCGCCTCGGCCGGCGGAAAGTGCTCGCGCACGATGATCGCGTAGCTCGGCACGATGCCGCCCTGGAACAGCCCGAACAGCGCCGAGATCACGTACAACGACACCATCGAGTCGAAGGGGATGAACAGCAGCAGCGCCACGCCCTGCAGCACCGAGCCGAGCAGCAGCGTGCGCAGCCCGCCGATGCGGTCGCAGATCCAGCCCGACAGCAGCCGGCTGACGATGCCGCAGGCCAGCATCAGCGACAGCATCTGCGCCCCCGCCGCCGCGCCGTAGCCCAGGTCACCGCAGTAGGCGACGATGTGCACCTGCGGCATGGCCATCGCCACGCAGCAGGCCACCCCGGCCACGCACAGCAGCGCCTGCGCCGCGCCGATGCCCAGGCCGAAGGGGCGCGCCGCGGACTGGGGATCAGCTCCTGGTGCCGGGGCCGCATCCAGGCGCAGCACCGGCGCCGCCGCGGGAGGCCGCTCGCGCATCGCCAGCGCCAGCAGCGGCAGCAGCACCAGGCACAACGCGCCCAGGCCGAAGTAGGCCTGGCGCCAGCCGACGCTCTCGATGCCCAGCTGCACCACCGGCGGCCAGATCGAGCCGGCCACGTAGTTGCCGCTGGCGCAGATCGCCACTGCGATGCCGCGCCGGCGCACGAACCACAGCGAGGTATCGGCCACCAGCGGCGAGAACGTGGCCGAGCTGCCCGCCAGCCCCAGCAGCAGGCCGTGCGCCGCGGCAAAGGCCCACAGGCTGCCCGACAACCCGGCCGCGATGAAGCCCGACCCCAGGCCCAGCGCGCCGATGAGCACCACCACCATCACGCCGAAGCGGTCGGCCAGCCGCCCCATCAGCACCCCGCCGATGCCGAAGCCGATCATCATCGCGGTGTACGGCAGCGAGGCGTCCGAGCGCGCCACGCCAAATTCGGCCTGGACAACGGGCAGCACCACCGAGACGACGTACATCGCGCTCGACCCCAGCGTCATCGCTGCCAGCGTGGCGGCCAGGCGGATCCAGGCGTAGCGGGAGTCGGGCAGGTGGCGGGTTGGCGGCGGGGTGGAGGAAGCCATCGCGCCAGTATCGCGGCAGGCGAGCGCCAGCGCCCCGGTGGCTTCCCTGCGGGGAGCCGCCGACAGATCGGCTGCCGATCAGCTACCGATCAACCGCCGAACAGCCGCCGCGCATACAGCCCGAGGCCGGTGGCCACCGAGGCGAGGCGCTCGCCGTACACCGGCCGGGCGGTGGGGAAGGCCGCGGCCAGCGCGTCGGTCAGGCCCTTCAGGCCGGTGGAGCCGCCGGTGAAGTAGAGCGCATCCACCTGCGCCGGCTGCAGGCCGGCCATCGCGGCGGTTTCCAGCCCGGCGGCGACGATGCGGCCCAGGTCGTCGCGCAGCAGGGCCGCGGCCTGCGGCTCGGTGAGCGTGGCCTGCAGGCCGCGCTCGACCAGGCCCAGGTCGATGGCCACCTCGCCACCGGCCGCCACCGCGATCTCGGCCTGCTCGGCGCGGCCGGCCAGGTCATGGCCGAGGTGGTCGCTCACCACCTTCATCAGGCGGCGGTGCTGGTCGGCATCGGCATAGTCGCCCTTCATGCCGCGCAGCTCCAGCACGCGCTGCGGGCGGTAGACGGTGTTGATGAGGTGCCAGGTCGCCAGGTCGAAGTAGACCTTGCTCGGCACCTCGCGCGCGGGCTGGCCGGGGTGCTCGGGCCCGTAGGCGCCGAAGCCCAGCAGCGGCAGGATGGCGCCCAGCTCGACACGACGGTCAAAATCGGTGCCGGCGATGTGCACGCCGTGGCTGGCCAGCACGTCGTCGCGGCGGTCCAGCCGCTCGCGCCGCGCCGGGCCAACCCGCACCAGCGAGAAGTCCGAGGTGCCGCCGCCGATGTCGGCCACCAGCACGTGCTGCTCGCTGTCGATGCCGGCCTCGTAGTGGAAGGCCGCGGCGATCGGCTCGTACTGGAAGCCGATGTCGGTGAAGCCCACCGCGCGCGCCGCGGCTTCCAGCGCCGCCTGGGCCTGGGCGTCGCGCACCGGATCGCCATCGACGAAGTACACCGGCCGGCCCAGCACCACGCGCTGCAGCGGTCGCCCCGCATGCGCCTCGGCGCGGCGCACCAGGTAGCGCAGGTAGCTGGCGATCACGTCGGCAAAGCTCACCGAGCGGCCGGCACCGATGTCGGTGTGCTGCTCCATCAGGCTGGAGCCGAGCACGCTCTTCATCGAGCGCATCAGCCGGCCTTCATTGCCCTCGACGTAGGAGGCCACCGCGGCACGCCCGTACAGCCGCGGCAGGTTGGGCAGGTCAGGCCCCTCGGCCAGATAGAACACGGCGGTGGGCATGGTCAACGCCTCGCCCTCCAGAGGCACCAACGCCATGCCCCCCTGCGCGCCCGGTACCGCGATGGCGGAGTTGGAGGTGCCGAAGTCGATGGCGCAGAAGTCGTCGAAGGCGGAAGAAGCGGAAGAGGCGGAAGAGGCGGGGGCTGGCGTGGGCATGGGGCGCGGATCATACGGGCGCGGCCCGTCTGACAGATACTGGCCGCGCCCGATCGCCGCCAGGAGCGTCAACCATGCACTTCGCCTACACCATCGTCTACGTCGCCGACGTGACCGCCTCGCTGGACTTCTTCGAGCGCGCCTTCGGCCTCACGCGCCGCTTCCTGCACGAGAGCGGCGGCTACGGCGAGCTGGAGACCGGCGCCACCGCGCTGGCCTTCGCCCAGCACGACACGGCCCGCAGCAACCTGGGCCGTGACTACGTCGCGGCGGACACCTCGAGCGCACCGCTGGGGATCGAGATCGGCCTGGCCTGCGCGGACGTGAGCACCGCCTACGCGCGGGCCACCGCGGCGGGCGCCGCCGGGCTGCAAGCGCCGGTCACCAAACCCTGGGGGCAGACGGTGGCCTACCTGCGCTGCCCGGACGGCACGCTGGTGGAGCTGTGCACGCCGGTGGGCTGAGCCAGCGTCATGCAAGCGCCGGTGCGCGGCAGTGCCAGTCGGTGGCCTGCTGCAGCGCGTGGCCGGCGTGCAGCAGCGCGCCTTCCTGCCAGTAGTTGCCGATCAGCTGCAGGCCCACGGGCATGCCGTGCTCGCCGAAGCCGGCCGGCACGCTGATGCCGGGCAGGCCGGCCAGCGAGGCGGGCAGCGTGAAGATGTCGGCCAGGTACTCGGCCACCGGGTCGGTCTGGCTGCCGATCGCACGGGCCACCGTCGGCGCCACCGGGCCGGCGATCAGGTCGCAGTCCTTGAACGCGGCCTGGAAGTCGTCGGCGATCATGCGGCGCAGCTTCTGCGCCTGCAGGTAGTAGGCGTCGTAGTAGCCGTGGCTGAGCACGTAGGCGCCGATCATGATGCGGCGCTTGACCTCCGGTCCGAAGCCCTCGCTGCGGCTGGCGCGGTACATCTCGCCCAGGTCCTTGTAGTCCTTCGCACGGTGGCCGTAGCGCACGCCGTCGTAGCGGCTGAGGTTCGAGCTGGCCTCGGCCGGGGCGATGATGTAGTAGACCGGGATGGACAGCTCGGTGCGCGGCAGGCTCACCTCCACCAGCGTGGCGCCGAGTTTCTCCAGCTCGGCCAGCGCGGCACGCACCGTGCCCAGCACGCCAGGGGCGACGCCCTCGCCGAAGAACTCCTTGGGCAGGCCGATGCGCAGGCCGGCGAGCGGGCGGTCGGCGCTCGCGCCGGGGCGCAGGGCGGTGGTCTCGGCCACGAAGTCGGGCACCGGCTGCTCCGCGCTGGTGGCGTCGCGCGGATCGAAGCCGCTCATCGCCTGCAGCAGGTGGGCGCAGTCGAGCGCCGAGCGCGCCATCGGGCCGGCCTGGTCCAGGCTGGAGGCGAAGGCGATCATCCCGTAGCGCGAGCAGCGCCCGTAGGTCGGCTTGATGCCGGTGACGCCGGTCAGGCTGGCGGGCTGGCGCACCGAGCCGCCGGTGTCGGTGCCGGTGGCCCCCGGCACCAGCCGCGCCGCGACGGCCACCGCGCTGCCGCCGGAGGAGCCGCCGGGGATGCGCGTCGTGTCCCAGGGATTGCGGGCGGGCTGGTAGGCGGAGTTCTCGTTCGAGCCGCCCATGGCGAACTCGTCGCAATTGAGCTTGCCCAGCGCCACCGCACCGGCGGCGGCCAGGCGGCTGACCACCGTGGCGTCGAAGGGGCTGTGGTAGCCGGCCAGCATCTTCGAGCCGGCGGTGCTGGGGAAATCGCGCGTGACGAAGATGTCCTTGTGCGCGATCGGCACGCCCAGCAGGGGGTGGCCAGCGCCGTGGATGCCGCGCGCGCGCCAGAGGTCGGCCGCACCGGCCTGCGCCAGCGCCACTTCCTCATCGACCGCCAGGAAGGCGCCGAGCGCCTCATGCGCGGCGACGCGCGCCAGCAGGTGCTTGGTCAGCTCGACGCTGGAAACCTGTTTGCCGTCCAGCAGCGCGGCCAGCTCGGCCACGCCGAGCATGTGCAGTTCGTGACTCATCTTGCTGACCCCTTCACTCGATCACGCGCGGCACGAGGAACAGCCCGCCTTCGACAGCCGGGGCGCTCTTCTGGTTGGCTTCGCGGTTGTCGGGCTCGCTCACCGAGTCCTCGCGCAGGCGCAGGTGCACGTCCTGCACCGCCGACAGCGGCGTGTACAGCGGCTCGACACCGCTGGTGTCGACCGCGCGCATGCGCTCGACGATGCCGAAGAAGTCGTTGAGTTGCGCCAGCAGGTCGTGCCGCTCGGCGTCGCTGAGATCGAGCCGCGCCAGACTGGCGATGCGGCTGACGTCCTCGGGAGTCAGTGCCATGTTCGATGCAGTGAGAGCCGGCCCGCGAGGGGTCTCGGGGCCTTCGGTTATTATCACCCGTCTATCAGGATGGTCCGCCCGGCCATGCCGCTCGCGCCACTGCCCTGCTGTCCTACTTGCGGCAGGTGGCGGCCTCAAGCGCTGACGGGTCGGGCCGTTTTGTCGTTGTGCCCTGCGTTTGAACTGCGGTGCGAGCGCTGTCCAGCGCCTGCACCGTTGCCGGCAGGGCCCCGGATTCCCGTCGAGGCGCGGCCCTGCCGTCTGGGTGCACCTCGACCGCTGAAGAGTTGACCATGTTGTTCGGATCGCTGCGCCGCTACTTCTCCACCGATCTCGCGATCGACCTCGGGACCGCCAACACGCTGATCTACGTGCGCGGCACGGGCATCGTGCTGAACGAACCCTCCGTCGTCTCCATCCGCCACGAGGGCGGCCCCAACGGCAAGAAGACCATCCAGGCCGTGGGCGCCGAGGCCAAGGCCATGCTGGGCAAGGTGCCCGGCAACATCGAGGCCATCCGCCCGATGAAGGACGGCGTGATCGCCGACTTCACCGTCACCGAGCAGATGCTCAAGCAGTTCATCAAGATGGTGCATCCGCGCTCGCTGCT
>Ga0073899_10000958_pt1 | contig 26652 bp, 21 predicted proteins | sample KloWWTmetaKNB5Ph_FD_88975 | JGI IMG/M metagenome (GOLD analysis project Ga0073899, IMG submission 88975) | Active sludge microbial communities from Klosterneuburg, Austria, studying microevolution and ecology of nitrifiers - Klosterneuburg... | ecosystem: Engineered > WWTP > Aerobic digester >... | reverse complement strand
TGTCCAAGGCCTATGACCGAAGCCTGCACGCGGTCAGCCTTCGCGAGGGCAAGGAAGGCTCGCCGGTCTGCGCCGACTGCCACAAGCCGCACGCGGTCACGCCGGCCTCCGTCCAGGACGGACTGAAGAACGCCTGCGTGGGCTGCCACGCCGATACGGTCGCCCACCATGAAAAGTGGCTGCCCAACGCGGCGAGCCACATGCGCGCCGTGGCCTGCTCGGCCTGCCATGCGCCCGCCGCGCTGCGCCGGGTGGACCTCCGGCTGCAAAGGAACGGCCAGCCCCTCACCGACACGGGCGGGTCGCTGCGCTTCGAGGAGCGCGCCCGCGCCGCCGACGCCAATGCCGACGGCCTGGACGCGAACGAACTGCGCGCCCTGCTCGCCGACCTCGATCGCGACGGCCCGAAGGTCGTGCTCAAGGGCCGGGTCGAGCTTCGCACGGGGCAGGACGCCCACGAGCTGCCCGCCAAGGCGCAGGCGATCCGCGATTGCGTGAAGTGCCACGACGAGGATGCCGCCCCCTTCCAGAGCGTCACCCTGTCGATCCTGGACGCCGACGGCAGGCCGGTGCGCTACGACGCCCACAAGGAGGTCCTCGGCTCCGCGATCACCTGGGACGCGATGCGCGGCTTCTACGCGATCGGGGGCACGCGCTTCAAGCTGCTCGACTACATCCTCGTCATCGGCCTGGCCGGCGGGATCGCGGTGCCGGGCCTGCACTACGCCGTGCGGCGCCTCATGGCCCGCCGGGCGAAAACCCACGGAGCAAGCCAATGACACGCGTCTATGTCCACCCCCTGCCGGTCAGGCTGTGGCACTGGGTGAACGCCCTGGGCTTCATCGTGCTGATCGCGACCGGGCTCGTGATCCGCTACGGCGCCCACGCCACGATGTCGCTGAAGACCGCCGTCGACCTGCACAACGCCGTCGGCTTCGTGCTGATCGCCAACTACTTTCTCTGGCTGGGCTTCTACCTGTTCTCCGACAGGATCACCGTCTACCACCCCGAGCTCAACCCGGGCACGCACTTCCGCAACGTGATGCGCCAGCTCGCCTACTACGGCTACGGCATCTTCAAGGGTCATCCCAATCCGCACCACGTGAGCGCCTACCGCAAGTTCAACGCGCTCCAGGCCATGAGCTACCAGATCATCATGATGGTGGTGGTGCCGCTGCAGTTCTACACCGGGGTGGTCCTCTGGGACCTGCAGCGTTTCGCCGGAACCGTCGAGTTGCTGGGCGGTCCGCGGGTGGTGAGCACGATTCACGTGCTGCTCTTCATCGTCCTGCTGGTCTTCGTCCTGGTGCACGTCTACCTCACCACGCTGGGACGCACCGCGAGCGAGCACGTGAAGTCGATGATCACCGGGTACGAGAACGTGGACGACGCTCCGGGCGCCGGCTAGCGGCTGCACCCGCCCGGCCCGCCGCCGGCTTCAGGCGTCGTGCTCGCCGGGCGCGCCGGCTTCGCCGTTGGCGGCGTCGCCTTCGCGCAGGCGGATGTCGTGCTTCTTCATGAGCGCCTGGAAATTCGAGCGCAGCATGCCGGTGTCGGCGGCGCTTTGCGTCACGTTCCAGGCGTTGCGCTTGAGCGCCTCGAGCACGAAGAGCCGCTCGATGCCCTCCACGCTCTGCTCGCGCGCCGACTTCTTCATCCGCTTGAGCTCCTCGCCGGTCCGGGGCACGTCGCGCGCGAGATCGGGCCGTGCCTCGATGATGGCGAGCAGGTGGGCCTTGCGCAGGACGTGGTCGGTCGCGAGGATCGTGGCCCTGTGCAGGGCGTTTTCCAGCTCGCGGACGTTGCCGGGCCAGTCGTAGCTCATGAGCAGGTTCATCGCCCCCCCGGAGATCTCGTCCACGTCCTTGCCCAGCTCGGCGCCGAAGGACTTCGCGAAGTGGAAGGCGAGCGCGGGGATGTCCTCGCGCCGCTCGCGAAGCGGCGGCGAATGGATGGGAAACACGTGGATCCGGTAGTAGAGGTCCTCGCGGAAGCTGCCCGCGTCCACCATCGCCTTGAGGTCCTTGTTGGTCGCCGCGACCAGGCGGAAGTCGGCGACCTGGGTCCGCGTGTCGCCCACGGCGCGGAACTCGCGCTCCTGGATCACGCGAAGCAGCTTCGCCTGGGTCGCGAGCCCGATGTTGCCGATCTCGTCCAGGAAGAGCGTGCCTCCCGCGGCGATCTCCAGCATGCCCTTCTTGCCGGAAACCGCGCCCGTGAAGGAGCCCTTCACGTGGCCGAAGAGCTCGCTCTCCAGCAGGTTCTCCGAGAGCGCGTTGCAGTCGACCGCCACGAAGGGGCAGGACTTGCGCAGGCTGTTGAAGTGGATGGCGCGGGCGATCAGCTCCTTGCCGGTGCCGCTCTCGCCCGTCACGAGGACGGTGGTGTTGGTGGCCGCGCACTGCGCGATCAGGCGATACACCTGCTGCATCCGGGCGCTCGACCCGATCATGTTGTCCAGCCGGTAGCGCGATCCCACGGCCACCTTGAGGCTCAGGTTCTCCTGGCGCAGGCTGCGGCGCTCGAGCGCGCGCGCGACCGCGAGCTTCAGTTCCTCGGGCGTGAAGGGCTTGGCCAGGTAGTCGAAGGCGCCGAGCTTCATGCAGGTCACGGCCGTGTCGACCTGCGCCAGGCCCGTGAACACGATGACCTCGATGTCGGGACTGGATTCCTTCACGCGCCGCAGCACCTCGAGGCCGTCCATCTTCGGCATCATGATGTCGAGGAGGATCAGGTCGCAGGGCGTCTCCGCGATCTTCTGCAGCGCCTCGGCGCCGTCGCGCGCGGTGTCCAGCGCATGCCCCTCGTTCTCGAGGATGCGCAGCGTGCTCCGGATGACGATTTCCTCGTCGTCGACGATGAGGATCCGCGCGCTCACGCCGGCCCGCCCGTCGGGGCTGCCGCCGGCGCGCCCATGGGCGCGGAGGCGGGCAGGTAGATGCTGAACGTGGAACCCTTGCCGACGGCGCTCTCGACCCGGATCGCGCCGCCGTGGGCCTTCACGATGCCGTGGCTCACGGAGAGCCCGAGGCCCGTGCCCTTGCCCACGCCCTTCGAGGTGAAGAACGGCTCGAAGACGTGCTGCAGGTCGCCCTCCGGGATGCCACAGCCCGTGTCGATGACCGAGACCTCCACCATCTCGACGGCCTGCGCGCCGGGCTCCGGCGACATCGGCGCCGGGCAGCTGCGGCTGCGGATGCGGATGCTGCCGCCGCCCTCGGTCGCGTGCTGGGCGTTCACCAGCAGGTTCATGAGGACCTGCTTCACCTGGTCCTCGTCGACCCACAGGCAGGGAAGGTCGGCGGCGAGGTCGAAGCTGATCGCGGTGTCGTTCAGGTGCGCCGGGCGCACGATGAACCGCGCGACGTCCTCGATCACTGCGTTCAGGTTCGTGAACTTCATCTCCGGCTTCTTCTGGCGCGCGAAGTCGAGCAGGCGGCGGACGATGCTCGCGCAGCGCTTCGTCTCGCTGATGACGAGGTCCATGTCCTCGGCTTCGCGGGACCCGTCGGGCATCTTCTCGCGCAGCAGGTGCGAGAAGGTGAGCACGCCCGTCAACGGATTGTTGATCTCGTGGGCGACGCCGGAGGCGAGCAGCCCCACCGCGGCGAGCTTCTCGTTCTGGGCGACCTCGGCTTCGGCCGTGCGCAGCTGCTTCGTGCGCTCGAGGACCTTCTGCTCGAGCGTGCGGGCCGCCTCGCGAAGCTGCGACTGCGACTCCCGGAGCGCGGCCGTCATGGCGTTGAAGGATCCCGCCACCTGGCCGAACTCGTCGGCGCTTCGCACCGGGATTTCCCGGTCGAGGTTGCCGGCGGCCAGGCGCTTCGCCCCGGTCTCCAGGTCGCGCAGCGGCGCGTAGACGAAGCGGTTCACGAGCAGGCTCACGCAGGCGGCGGCGAGCACGACGAAGGCGAGGGAGAATTCCGCGATGCGGATCGTGCTGGCGCGGATCTTCTCGTCGAACTCGTGGAGCGAGTAGACGATGTCGACCACCCCGAGGATCGGCTGCTGCGCCATGTCGGCGTGGCAGCCGGCGCCCTTGCACGTGGGTTCGTTGCGGATCACCTGCATGATGCCCACCATGCGCCTGCCGTCGGCCTGCGCGAAGAGGCGCGCGCGGTCGGCGTCGCCCAGGCGCTCGGGCGGCGCTTCCGTGCGGTGGCACGAGATGCAGCCCTGCGCCTTGCGGTCGAGCAGCAGGCCCACCTCGGAGGCGATCGTCGAGTCGATCACCACGCCCTTCTTGCTCAGGATGCGCACGCGGTCGATGTTCCGGTCGCGTCCCATGTCCTGGATGATGCGGTGCACGTAGTAGGGCTGGTTCTGGAGCATCATGAAGTGGGTGCTGCGCACGATCGCGTCCGAGAGCTGCATCACGTAGGCGACCGCGATGTCGAGCATGTCCGCGCGCTGCTGGCGCACCATGAAAGTCGTGTACAGGGCCGCGACCGCCGTGAGGACGGCGGCCAGGTACAGGGCGATCTTCAGCTTGAGCGTCCTGGGCATCGTGGGCCGTCCGGGCTCCTGGGCGCCGCGCCCGTGCGCGGCACTCCTGATGCTAGGCGCGCCCCCCCCTGTCGGCTTGATCCCCGTCAACGGGGAAAGCGGCGTGACGCGGCTTGCCGGGGGGGTATGCGGCCCGGCGTGCCGGGGCGTTGACCCAGGTCAATCGTGGCCGGGGGCCTCGGCGCATCGTCCATCTTGAGGAGGTGTCACGCCATGCTCGAGCCCATCGGCAGCATCGAGGAGTTCTACGCCCACGCGATCGCCATCGAGCGGGAATCGTCCAGTTGCTACCGCGAGTTCCAGGGGCACTTCGCCGACCACGGGGAGGATGTGCTGGCCGGGCTGTGCGCGAATCTCGCCCGCTTCGAGGAGGACCATCACCGGCTGCTGCTCGAGCGCTCGGCGACGCTGCGCCTGCCCGAACTGCCCCCGGGGCGCTACCGCTGGCTCGAGTCGGGCCCGCCCGAGTGCGCCGACCACGACCTCGTGTTCCGCGTGGCCACGCCGCGCCAGCTCCTGGAGATCGCGCTCAAGGCCGAAAGAGGCGCGCGCCGCTTCTTCGAGTGGGTCTCGGGCACCACGGCGAGCGAGGAGGTCCGCGTGCTGGCCGACGAGATGGCCCGCGAGGAGGCCGAGCACGTCCAGTGGGTGAGCCGCGCGCTCGAGTACGTCCGCGCCGACGGGGTCGACTGGGACGGGCTGCTCGCCGCGGGCGGGGGCCCGGGACTGGCGCTCGGCGGCGAGCGACGGCTCCGCCGCCGCCCGGACCCGAAGTAGACGGGCCCGGCGCCGCCGCCGGATATCGCTAGGCGCGCGCTTCCAGCGCCTCGTGGATCGCCTGGGCGGCCCGCTTGCCCGCGCCCGCCGCGAGGATCACCGTCGCCGCGCCCGTGACCGCGTCGCCGCCGGCAAAGACCAGCGCCTTCGAGGTGAGCCCCGTCTTCTCGTCGGCCACGAGGCAGCCCTTCTTGTTCGTGAGCAGCCCCGAGGTCGTGCGCGTGAGGAGCGGGTTCGGCGTGGTGCCGATCGCGAGGATCACGTTGTCCACGGGCAGGACGAATTCCGAGTCGGGAATGGGAACCGGGCGCGCCCGGCCGGAGGCGTCGGGCTCGCCGAGCTTCATCTTCTGGCACCTGAGGCCCGTGGCCCAGCCTTCCGCGTTGCCTTCGATCTCGAGCGGATTGGTGAGCCAGTGGAACTCCACGCCTTCTTCCATCGCGTGGTGGTATTCCTCGACGCGCGCGCTCATCTCCTTGTCGCTTCGCCGGTAGACCACCATCGCCTTCTGCGCGCCCATGCGAAGGGAGGTGCGCACCGCGTCCATCGCCGTGTTGCCCGCGCCGATCACCGCCATGCGCTTGCCGACCTTCACCGGCGTGTCGGACTTCTCGGGGTCGTAGCCCCCCATGAGGTTCACGCGCGTGAGGAACTCGTTCGCGCTCATGACGCCGTTCAGGTTCTCGCCCGGGATGCCCAGGAACTGCGGCAGGCCGGCGCCGGTGCCGATGAAGACCGCGGCGTAGCCCATCTTGCCGAAGAGCTCGTCCAGGGTGAGGGTCTTGCCGATGATCACGTTGCAGACGATCTCCACGCCCATCGACTTGAGGAGTCCGATCTCCCAGTCGAGCACCTCCTTCGGCAGCCGGAACTCGGGAATGCCGTAGCGAAGCACGCCGCCCGCGGCGTGCAGCGCCTCGTAGATCGTCACCGGGTAGCCCAGGCGCGCGAGCGCGCCCGCGCACACGAGCCCCGACGGGCCCGCGCCGATGATGGCGATCTTCTCCGTCTTCGTGATCTTCGCCTGGACGGAAGGGGGCTGCGTGCGCTCCCAGTCGGCCACGAAGCGCTCCAGGTGGCCGATCGCCACCGGCGTGAAGCGCTGCGTCATGCTGCACTCGGCCTCGCACTGCGATTCCTGCGGGCAGACCCTCCCGCAGATCGCCGGCAGCGGGTTCGCCGAGCGCAGGATCTTCGCCGCGCCGGCCATGTCGCCCATCGCCACGGCGTGGATGAATTCGGGGATCGGCACGTTCACCGGGCAGCCGCCGACGCAGACCGGATCCTGGCAGCGCAGGCAGCGCTCCGCCTCGAAGGCCGCATGCGACGTGGTGTAGCCCGCGTTCACCTCGATGAAGTCGTGCGCGCGCTGCTGCGCCTCGCGCACCGGCATCGGGGTCTTGTCAGCTCTCTTGATGGGCATTACGCGATCTCCCTTCTGTCCATGCACGCGGCGCGATCCACGGCCCGCTTCTCTTCCTGCACATAGGCCTTGTTGCGCCGCATTGCCACGTCGAAATCGACCTCGTGGGCGTCGAAGCACGGGCCGTCGACGCAGGCGAACTGCGCCTTGCCGGCCACCGTGACGCGGCACCCGCCGCACATTCCCGTCCCGTCGACCATCAGCGGGTCCATGGACACCAGCGTCTTCACCTTCGGGCGGCGCGTGGTCTCGGCCACGGCGCGCATCATCGCCATGGGGCCGATCGCCACCACGCTGTCCGGGCGGCGCGCGGCGGGACCCTCGATCAGCTGCGCGAGGCGCTGCGTGACGAAGCCCTTGAAGCCCGCGGAACCGTCGTCGGTGCAGATCTCCAGGTGCGTGCAGAGCGGGCGCAGCTCGTCGGCGAGGATGAGGAGGTCCTTGTTGCGGGCGCCGAGGATGGCGGTGGTCGTGTCGCCGCGGGCGGTGAATTCGCGCATCAGGCAGAGCAGCGCGGCCGAGCCGAAGCCGCCGCCCACGCCGCAGACGTGCCCGCCGGGGGCGATGTCGATGTGCCCGCCCATGGGGCCGGCCACGTCGAGGATCTCGTCGCCGGTCTTGAGGGCGCACACGCGCTGCGTGGTCGCGCCGACGGCCTGCACGACGATGGTGATCGTGCCGAGCTCCCGGTCGTAGTCGGCGATGGTGATCGGGATGCGCTCGCCGCCTTCGCGCACCCGCAGCATCACGAACTGTCCCGGCCTCGCGGAGGACGCGATGAGCGGCGCCTCGATCCTGAAGTACTTCGTGACCGCGGTGAGTTGCCTTGTCTCGATGATGGTCGCCATGGTGGCCTCCGGCCTAGAGCAGCGGATGATCGTGCATCGCCTTGATCCGCGCCCAGCGGCGGTCGGTCTCGGCCTGGATGCCTTCGACGACCGGCGCGTTCTCGGGCTTGAGCAGGTGCTTGGTCTTGCCCATGAGCCCCAGCCAGTCCGACACCGGGTGGCGGCGGTCGGAAGCGTCCGGATCGTAGGTGAGCGTGGTGTGGCCGTGCTCGACCTCGTAGAGCGGGAAGAAGCAGCTGTCGATCGCCGCCTGGAGCACCGGCTGGCCCAGGTCGTCGGCCACCTTCCAGTTGAGCGGGCAGTAGGAGAGGATCTTGCCGTACACCAGGCCTTCGTTCTTCGCGTAGTGCTGCGCCTTGGCCACCTTGCGCATGAGGTCCTCGGGGTAGCCTTCGCTCGCCGTGAACACGTACGGCAGGTGGCAGGCGGCGAAGATCTGCGCGGTGTCCTTGTGGTGGTAGCGCTTGCCCGGCAGCTTCTTGCCCACTTCGCTCGTGGCGGTGCGGTGGCCGAGCGGCGTGGAGTACGAGAGCTGGGCGCCGGTGTTCATGTAGCCCTGGTTGTCGTACTCGATGATCATCATGCGGTGGTTGCGGATCGCGGACCCGATCGCCGGGCCCATGCCGATGTCCATCCCGCCGTCGCCGGAGATCATCACGAAGGTGATGTCCTTCGACTGCGGCACTTCGCCGCGGCGCATGCGCTCGTGGTACATCTCGACCAGGCCGGAGAGCGTCGCCGCGCCGTTCTGGAAGAGGTTGTGGATGTAGTTGATGCGGTGCGCCGTCGACGGGTAGCCGGTGGTGACCACCATCGCGCAGCCGGTCTGGAAGAGGACGACCACGTCGCCCTGCAGCACGTTGTAGACCTGGTGCAGCGTGGGAAAGGCGCCGCAGCCGGGACAGGCGCCGTGGCCGGGCGAGATCCGCTTGGGCACCTCGGTCATCTTCCAGAGCGGTTCGAGCTCGACCGCGAGGCGGCCCGTCTTCTCGTCGCGGTGCACGTGCGCCATGGGCTTGGAGACGTCCTCGACGCGAATGGGCGGCAGGCCCGGCTTCGCCCCGCGTCCGGCCACGCCCGGCGTGGCGCCGTGGTAGGCGAAGGGCTCGGCGACCTTGCCCGAGGCGGCCGCCTCGGCCGCCTGGTCGAAGAAGGCCTCGGCGTCGGCGGCGTAGAAGTCCTTGCCGCCCAGGCCGTAGATGCGCGAGACCACGCGCGTGGTGTTGCGCGGATCCTCCTGGATCGCCGCGCGCACCTCCAGCGAGAGGTTGCCGCCGCCCGCGCCGTAGGAATCGGCGCGGTCGCCGATGGTGACCGCCTTCACGCCGCGAAGCTGGTCGCGGAATTCCTCCGCGGGGAACGGCCGCAGGACATTGGGGGACAGAACGCCCACCTTGCGGCCCTTCTCGCGCAGGGCGTCCACGGTCTCCTTGGCCGTCTCGGCCGACGAGTTGAGCAGCACCACCGCGGTCTCGGCGCCGTCCATGCGGTAGGCGTCCATCACCGGATAGCTTCGGCCGGTGAGCGCCTCCAGTTCGGCGAGGACCTCCGGGATCACGCGCCGCGCGGCCTGCATCGCCTGGGAGAGCTGGACCTTGTTGTTGATGAGGTCCGGGTCGTTCATGTAGGGGCCGAAGGTCGCGGGGTGCTCGGTGTCGAGCGGCGAGGGGTACTCCGGGCGCTTCCCGAGGAAGTCCTGGACGGCCTTCGGGTCGTCGAACACCTGGATGCGGCGCTTCTGGTGGCTGGTGATGAAGCCGTCGTAGACCACGATCACCGGCAGGCGCACGTCGAGGTGCTCGCCGATCTTCACCGCGGCGAAGTTCATGTCGTAGACCGCCTGCGGATCGCGCGCGCAGAGGATCACCCAGCCGGTGTTCAGCGTGTAGTAGATGTCGGAGTGGTCGCCGCGGATGTCGAGCGGGCCGGAGACGGCGCGGGCGGCGATGTTGAGCACCATCGGCACGCGCGTGCCGGCCTGGACCGGCAGCTGCTCCAGGGCGTAGAGCACGCCCTGGGAACTCGTGGCGTTGAGGACCCGGCCGCCGCCCAGGGCCGCCCCGTAGCAGATGCCCGCGGCGCCGTGCTCGCCGTCGCCGGCGACCATGACGATGTCGTGCTTGCCCTCGGACTGCATCTTCGAGAGGCTCTCGGCGACTTCCGTGGACGGGGTGATCGGGAAGTAGCCCATCAGGTGGTAGCCGACGTCGCAGGCCGCGAGCGCGGCGGCTTCGTTGCCGCTGCGGAACTCGAGCTTCTGGCGGGCCCGGCCCTTCGGCAGGCTCGCGTCGGTCGGGGTGGGGGCGGAGAGGATTTCGGTGGCCATGGCGGACCTCAGGCGATGAGTTCGGGGAACAGGGGGACCCGCAGCCGGTCAGCCAGGCCCGGGGTCTCGGCATCCTTGGTGAGCGCCCCCGTGGGGCAGGACTCGATGCAGCGCAGGCAGCCCTTGCAATAGCGGTAGTCCACGCCCATCAGCTCGCGCTCGAACTTGCCGCCTTCCTTGCCGTCGCCCCACACCAGGCACATGTCGGGGCAGACCAGGTCGCACACGCCGCAGTGGATGCACTTCTCGCCGTGCAGGACCGGAAGCCACCCGGTTCTCGAGGCGGAGAGGTCGTTCCACGCCATGTTGCCGGGCTCGGGAAGGATCCCGCCCAGGGGCTGCGTCTCGTAGCCCCAGGCCGGCTCGGGCCTCGCGATGGGCAGGTCGCCCTCGGCGCGCCCGACGTTCTCGATCCGCTCGAACTCCTCGGCGCCGCGGCGGAAGGCGCGCTCGTTGTGGGCGACGGCCTCCGGGTGCTTGCCCGCGAACTCGGCGCACAGCGCGGCGAGGATCACGTCGGAATCGAGGAACGGGAACTGGCTGCAGAGCGTGCCCAGGAGCACCGCATTGGGACGCGACTTCTCCGCGACCGCGATGCCCAGGGCGTCGACGCGGATCACGCGCACCGACTTCGGCAGCGCGGCCAGCTCCGGCGGGATCGTGCCCGCCGGCGCGTTGTAGATGAAGACGCCGTCCTTCCTCATGCCGGCGAAGGTCCCGGCGTTGCCGAGCAGCACGGCGTGGAAGACGATCACCGCATCGGGGGCCTCGACGGGGGAGCTGTCCCGGATCGGTTTCCCGCCGGGGCCCAGCCGGACGAAGGAGCGCACGAGCGAGCCCTTCTTTTCCGACCCGTAGGACGAGAAGCTCGCGCCGTTGAGGCCCAGGTTCAGCACCGCGGCGGTGGCGAGCACCTGCCCGGCGGCGTGGGCGCCGAGCCCGCCGATGGACTCGAGGCGAACTTCGAAGAAGCGGTCGGTGTGAGGCAGTTGCGCGGCTAGGCTCATGGCTTGCTCCCGGAAATCGGCGCGGGAAGGGCCGGCCTGGCGAGCTGCGCGGCATCGCCCGGACGCCGGCTTGTTTCCCTTTGGACCTACATTCTCACCCCGGGTCCCCGGCCACGTTTGATCCAGCGCAAGGCAGCGCGCCCGCGACCCGCCACGCCGGGTTTAAGCAATCGCAAACCGGCGGAGGCGATGCCGCCGTAACATCCGGCGAGGAGGAGAAACATGTTCGAGATCCGCATTCACGGGCGGGGTGGGCAGGGCGTTGTCACCGCCGCCGAGATGCTTTCCGTCGCGGCCTTCCTGGAGGGGCGCTACGCGCTCGCGTTCCCGAGCTTCGGCTCGGAGCGGACGGGCGCGCCCGTGGTCGCGTACTGCCGCCTCGACGACCGCGAGATCCGGCTTCGCGAGCCGATCCTGAAGCCGGGCGCGGTCATCATCCAGGACCCGACGCTCCTGCACCAGGTGGACGTCTTCGGGGGGCTGCTGAAGGACGGCTACATCCTCATCAACACGGCGCGCACCTTCGGCGCGCTGGGGCTCGCGGAGTTCGTGAAGGACTTCCCGCCCTCGCACCTGCTCACGGTCCCGGCCACGGAGATCGCGATGAAGCGCATCGGCCGGCCGGTGCCCAATGCGGCGCTGCTGGGCGCCTTCGCGGCGGCCACGGGCATCATCTCGCTCGAGTCGGTGCACAAGGCGATCCGCGAGAAATTCCCCGCGAAGATCGCCGAGGCCAACGTGCTGGCGGCCGCGGATGCCTTCGAACACGTTCGCCACGAGGCGGGAGCGACCGAACATGCTCAAGCAGATTGAAGGTTCGCAGGCGGTCGCCGAGGCGATCGCGCTGTGCCGTCCGGAGGTGATCTGCGCCTATCCGATCTCGCCGCAGACGCACATCGTCGAGGGCCTGGGCGAGCTGGTGAAGGCGGGCCATCTCGCGCCCTGCGAGTTCATCAACGTGGAGAGCGAATTCGCGGCGATGAGCGTGGCGATCGGGGCCTCGGCCGCGGGCGCCCGCGCCTACACGGCGACGGCGAGCCAGGGGCTGCTCTTCATGGCCGAAGCGGTGTTCAACGCCGCGGGTCTGGGGCTGCCGATCGTGATGACGGTGGCCAACCGCGCGATCGGGGCGCCGATCAACATCTGGAACGACCACACGGATGCGATGAGCCAGCGCGACTGCGGCTGGATCCTCCTCTTCGCCGAGACGAACCAGGAAGCGCTCGACCTGCACATCCAGGCCTTCCGCCTCGCCGAGGCGCTGTCGCTTCCCGTGATGGTCTGCATGGACGGCTTCATCCTCACCCACGCCTACGAGCGCGTGGACATGCCCTCGCAGGAACAGGTCGACGCCTTCCTGCCGCCCTTCGACCCGCGCCAGCGCCTCGATCCCGCGAAGCCCCTGTCCATCGGCGCGATGGTGGGGCCCGAGGCCTTCATGGAGGTGCGCTACCTCGAGCACGTGCGCCAGATGCGCGCGCTCGAGCTGATCCCGGGCTGGGCGGAGGAGTTCCGCGAGGCCTTCGGGCGCGATTCCGGCGGCCTCATGCGCACCTACCGCACGCAGGACGCGGACACGATCGTCGTGGCGCTGGGCTCCGTGCTCGGCACGATCAAGGAGACCGTGGACGCGATGCGCGACAAGGGCGAGCGGATCGGGGTGCTGGGCATCACCTGCTTCCGCCCCTGGCCCTCGGCCGCGGTGCGCGCGGCGCTCGCGCGCGCGAAGAGAATCGTGGTGCTCGAGAAGAGCATCGCGGTGGGTCTCGGCGGCATCGTCGCGGCCAACGTGCGCGCGTCCTTCGGCGGCCACCCCGACGTCGTGCACACGGTCGTCGCCGGTCTCGGCGGACGCTCGATCACGCGCGAGTCGCTGGCGCGCGTCTTCACCGCGGCGTCGCACGGAACGCTCGCCCCGCTCACCTTCCTCGACCTCGACCACGGCCTGGTCGAGCGGGCGCTCGCGCGCGAACGCCAGACGCCGCACTCCGGCCCGGTGGCCGAAGGGCTCCTGCGCGACGTGGGCGTCGTCGCCGCCAAGATCAGCTGAGGATCCCATGGCCTTCCAGCCCATCAAGTTCTACCAGACGGGGACCTTCACCGTCGGCAACCGCCTGCTGCCGGACACCGAGCGCTCGGTTCAGTCGACGGTGCGGCGAACCAACTCGCTCAACTCCGGCCACCGCGCCTGCCAGGGCTGCGGGGAGGCCCTCGGCGCGCGCTACGCGATCGACGCCGCGATGGAGTCCACCGACGGCCAGCTGATCGCCGCCAACGCGACCGGTTGCCTGGAAGTGTTCTCCACGCCGTATCCGGAGACCTCGTGGCAGATTCCGTGGATCCATTCGCTCTTCGGCAACACGGCGGCCGTGGCCACGGGCATCGCCGCCGCGATGCGGGTCAAGGGCCGCGAGAACGTGCGCGTGGTCGCCCAGGGTGGCGACGGCGGCACCGCGGACATCGGCTTCGGGTGCCTGTCGGGCATGTTCGAGCGAAACGACGACGTCCTCTACATCTGCTACGACAACGGCGGCTACATGAACACCGGCGTGCAACGCTCCTCGGCGACTCCCGCGGGCGCGCGCACGGCCACGACGGCCGCGGTGGGCGCGAACCCCGGCAACCCCTTCGGGCAGGGCAAGGACCTTCCCGCCATCGCCATCGCGCACGGCATCCCGTACGTGGCCACGGCGACGGTCGCCGAGCTGCGCGACCTCGAGGCGAAGGTGCGCCGCGCCATGCAGATTCGCGGCGCGCGCTACCTGCACATCCTCGTGCCCTGCCCGCTGGGCTGGGGCCACGATTCCTCGCTCACCATCCGCATGGCGCGGCTCGCGAAGGAAACCGGCATCTTCCCCGTCTACGAGGCCGAGAACGGCGAGGTCACGGGCGTCTCGAAGATCCGCCAGAAGGTTCGCGTCGAGGAGTACCTGAAGCCGCAGAAGCGCTACGCGCACCTCTTCTCGCCCAAGCCCCGCGAGGACGTGATCCGCCGCATCCAGGAGGCCGCGGACCGCAACGTCCGCAAGTTCGGGCTGCTGGAGGCCGCGCCATGACCAAGCCCTTCGCCATCACGCTCGACCCGGGTTCCAGCCTCGCCAACCACACGGGATCGTGGCGCACGCTTCGCCCCGAGTACCTCGACCGCCTGCCGCCCTGCAACAACGCCTGCCCCGCGGGCGAGAACATCCAGGGCTGGCTCTTCCACGCCGAGAGCGGCGACTACGAGGCCGCGTGGCGCTCGCTCGTCATGAACAACCCGCTGCCCGCCGTGATGGGCCGCGTGTGCTACCACCCTTGCGAGACCTCGTGCAACCGCGTGCACCTCGATTCGGCGGTGGGCATCAATTCCGTCGAGCGCTTTCTCGGCGACGAGGCGCTGAAGCTCGGCTGGAAGTTCGATCCGCCGGCCAAGGCCACGGGCAAGAAGGTGCTCGTCGTGGGCGCGGGGCCCTCGGGCCTCTCGGCGGCGTATCACCTGGCCCGCCTGGGCCACAAGGTCACGATCCACGAAGCCGGCCCGATGGCCGGCGGCATGATGCGCTTCGGGATCCCGAAGTACCGGCTGCCCCGCGACGTGCTCGACGGCGAGGTGAGGCGAATCCTCGACCTCGGCGTGACGATGGAGTTGAACCGCAAGGTCGACGACGTGATCGACTCGATGAAGGCGGGCGGATTCGACGCGGTGTTCCTCGCCGTCGGCGCCCACATCGCCAAGCGCGCCTACATCCCGGCGGGCGAGGCGGCCAAGATCATGGACGCCGTGCAGGTGCTGCGCGGCATGGAAGGCGAGGAAAAGCCGCTGCTCGGCCGGCGCGTCGTCGTCTACGGCGGCGGCAACACCGCCATCGACGTGGCGAGGACCGCCAGGCGCCTGGGCGCGGAGGAGGCGATGATCGTCTACCGCCGCACGCGCGAGAAGATGCCCGCGCATGATTTCGAGGTCCAGGAGGCGCTGGAAGAAGGCATCCTCATCAAGTGGCTCTCCACCATCAAGGAGGCCGGCGAGGGCTCGATCACCGTCGAGAAGATGGAACTCGACGCGAAGGGGGTGCCGCAGCCCACGGGCGTCACGGAAACGCTGGAAGCCGACTCCGTCGTGCTGGCGCTCGGGCAGGACGTGGATCTCTCGCTGCTCGATCGCGTGCCGGGCCTGGAGATCGAGGACGGCGTGGTGAAGGTGGGCCCGAACATGATGACCGCGCACCCGGGCGTCTTCGCCGGCGGCGACATGGTGCCGGCCGAGCGCACGGTGACGGTCGCCATCGGCCATGGCAAGAAGGCCGCGCGCCACATCGACGCCTGGCTTCGCGCGAGCACCTACGATCCGGGACCCAAGCACGAGATCGCGGATTTCTCGAAGATGAACACCTGGTACTACTCGGACGCCTCCAAGACCGTGCGCCCGGTGCTCGACCTCGCGCGGCGCACGTCGTCCTTCGAGGAAGTGGTGAAGGGTCTCGACGAGACCAATGCGCTCTTCGAGGCGCGGCGCTGCCTGTCCTGCGGCAACTGCTTCGAGTGCGACAACTGCTACGGCGTCTGCCCCGACAACGCCGTGATCAAGCTGGGCCCGGGAAACCGCTTCAAGTTCAACTTCGACTACTGCAAGGGCTGCGGCGTTTGCGCGGCCGAGTGCCCCTGCGGCGCGATCCGGATGGTGCCCGAGGAGATCTAGGCATCGCCCGGCCGCGAGCGCCGCGGCCTGTCGCCCCCTTCCTTGACCCGGCCGCCGGGCGCGAGGTACTGTTCCCCCGGGATTTAACGTTCGGTAATTTCCCGGACCCATGAAAACGACCCACGCCCCTGCGCGCAGGAAACTCACGCTGTCGCAGCGCTTCGTCCTGCTGGTCGCGGCGAGCATGCTGCCCTTCCTCGGCTTCGCGCTTTGGGCGGCCTGGCACGAGCGCGAGCGCGAGTTCGACAAGCGCGTCGAGGGCGCGAGCGCGGTCGCGCGCCTCGCCGCCGCCGAGATCTCCCGGGCGCTCGGGCACACCCGCCAGCTCCTCGTGGCCCTGTCCGCCGCCGCCGACCGCGGAAAGCCCCTGGAGAGCCTGTGCGATTCGCTCCTGCGCGCGGCCTTCGCGCGGCCCTCGAACTACCTCCAGGCGGTCGTGGCCGCCCCCGACGGGCGCATCGTCTGCGGCGTGAATCCCGTGCCGGCGGGCGCGAGCATCGCCGACCGCGCCTATTTCCGCCGCGCGATCGGCGAGCGCGACTTCGCCCACAGCGGACTCGTCGACAGCCGCACGACGGGCCGCCGGACGATCGCGGCGGGCTACCCCCTCGAGGGCCCGGGCGGCGCGGTGCGCGGCGCCATCGCCGTCTCCATGGACCTGCAGTGGATCCAGCGCCTCTTCGAGAGCGTGCGCCCTCCCGCGGACGCGGTGCTCTCGCTCGTCGATCGCGCGGGACGGATCGCGGTGCGCCACCCGCCGGAATCCGGCAGCGTCGGCGAGCCCGTGCCCGAAGTCGAGGAATTCCTGAAGGTCGCCGCGCAAGAGCGCGAGGGCGTGGTGAGCACCGTCGGGCGCGACGCCGTGGACCGCGTGGTCGGCTTCGCGCGCGTCGACGGCGACCGCGGCGAGGAAGCCTTCGTGCGCGTCGGGATCTCCCGGGCGAGCATCGAGGAGGACGCCCGCCAGGTCCTCGTCTCGGGGCTCGTGACCTTCGCGATCGTGCTGGCGCTCGCCGGTTCCATCGCGGGCTTCGCGGCGGGACGGCTCGTCATCCGCCCCGTTCGCGCCCTCATCGCGGCCTCGCGTCGCCTGGGGCAGGGCGACCTGGCTTTCCGCACCGGCCTCGCCGAGGAGCGAAGCGAGATCGGCCAGCTCGCCGGCGCCCTGGACGAGATGGCCGCGCGCCTGCAGCGCGGCATGCGCGCCCTGCGCGCGCTGAGCGCCGGCAACCGCACGATCCTGCGCCGCCAGGGCGAGTCGGAGCTGCTGGAGTCGATGTGCCGCGTGGCGGTGGAGTCGGGCGGCTATCCGCTGGCGATGGTTCACTACCGGGAGGACGACGAGGCGAAGAGCCTCGTGCTGCGCGCCCATGCGGGCGACGGGGACTATGCCACCGCGCTCCGGCTCACCTGGGCCGACACCGAACTCGGCCGCGGGGCCGCGGGAACGGCCGCGCGGACCGGGCGGGCCGACGTGATCCACGACGTCGCGGGCGAGCCGAGGTTCGCGCCGTGGCGCGCGATCGCGAAGGCACGCGGGTTCGCCTCGGTCGCCTCGCTTCCCCTGGTCGTGGAGGAGCGCGTGATCGGCGTCTTCACCCTCATCGCCTCGGAGCCCGAGGCCTTCGACGCCGACGAGATGGCGCTCGTCGACGAGGTGGCGGCCGATCTCGCCCACGGCATCGAGACGATCCGCGCCCGCGAGAAGCTCGAGGCCGCGCAGGCGGCCGCGGCACATGCGGCGCGCCACGACGCCGTGACGCATCTGCCCAACCGCGCCGTGTTCGTCGAGACCGTGGCGGCCCTCTCCGCCCGGTTCCGCGAGCGGGGCGCCGTCTCGGCGGTGCTCGTCGCCCACATGCCGCGCATGCAGGACCTGCTCGACGTCCTCGGCCACGATGCCGGCAACCTCGCGGTTTTCGTCCTCGCCACGCGGCTGCGGCGGCTCGAGGACGCCGGAACGGCGGTCGCGCGCCTGTCCTTCGACGAGTTCGGCGTCGCGCTCGGCGGGCGCGGCACGGAGGAGGCGGGCGTGGTCGCCGCGCGGCTGCTCCGGGCCTTCGAGAAGCCCGTGGACGTGCAGGGCGCGCCGATCGAGGTGCAGGTGTCGGTGGGGGTGGCGCTGATCCCGGCCGACGGCGAGGATGCCGACCTCGTGGTGCGCCGGGCGGGCAGGGCCGCGCGCGAGGCCGCCCGCCGCGACCTCGCCTGCCTCGTGCACGCCGGGGCCCACGAGGTCGATGGCCCGACGCGCCTTGCCATGGTCGCGGAGCTGCGCCGCGCCATCGAGCGCGAGGAGCTCACGCTCCACTACCAGCCCAAGGTGAACCTGCGCGACGGGGGCATGGGCTCCGTGGAGGCGCTCGTGCGCTGGAACCATCCGGAGCGGGGCATGGTGCCGCCCGCGGAGTTCATCCCGACCGCCGAGCGCACCGGCCTCATCCGGCCCATGACCTTCGCGATCCTGGAGATCGCCGCGCGCCAGCAGGCCGCGTGGCTCGCGAGCGGCCTGCAGACGCCCATCGCCATCAACGTCGCCGCGCGCTCGCTCACCGATCCCCAGTTTGCCTCGCGCTTCTCCGAGATCCTCGCGCGCCACGGCGTTCCCGCGGAGCTCTTCGAGATCGAGATCACGGAGTCCTCGCTGGTGGACGATCCCCAGGGCGCGCAGCTCGCGCTGCGCGGGCTTCGCGAGCGTGGCTGCCGGATCTCCATCGACGACTTCGGCACCGGCTACTCCTGCCTGAGCTACCTCGTCAACCTGCCGGTCCACGCCTTGAAGATCGACCGGTCCTTCGTCCTCGCCATGGTGCGAAGCCGCGAGGCCTACCAGGTCGTCGCCTCGGTCGTGTCGATGGCCAAGGGTCTGGGGCTGCAAGTGGTCGCCGAAGGCGTGGAGGCCGAGCCCGACGTGGCGCTCCTGAAGGGGCTCGGCTGCGACCAGGCGCAGGGCTACCACTTCTGCAAGCCGATCCCCGCGGCGCAGCTCGAGGCGCTGTGGCGTTCCGGCGGGCTCGCGCGCGCCGCGGCCAGCACGACTCACTGAGCCGCGTGCAGCACCCTCGCGGCCTCGAACACGCCGGCCGGCCAGCGCTCGCCCGCCAGGCGAGGCAGCGCTTCAGGGAGAAATCGAAGAGGAGCGGGTTGTGCGCCTGGATGTGCGCGAGCCGCTCCGCGTCGCGGACCGCGAGAACGCCTTCCTCGACCAGCCCTTTCAGCCCCATTACCGCGACGATGCCGGGCCCCGGGTAGTCGGAGCCGTTCAGCAGCCTCGGGTGCCACGCGCCGTTCGCGAGGAGGCGCGCGAGCGCGCCGGGCTGCCGGCCGCCCAGCACCACGGCGGAGAGGTCGCCATAGAGCCGCCCTTCCCACGCCGGCGTGTCCATGAGGCGCGCGAAGAGTTCGAAGCTGGGCAGCATCCGGCGGCCCCGGCGGTCGTCCAGGTCCGCGAAATCGCCCTGCATCCCGCAGTGCGCGATGATCACGGTGGCGCCTTCTTCCAGCGCCGGGCGCATCCGCAGGGGATTGCCGTAGTCCTGCACGCCGCCATCCACGAGCTCGTGCTCCCAGCCGCCGTGGGTGATGAGCGGCAGGCGAAGCTTCTTCAGTTCGCGGTAGAACGGGCGGCAGCGCGGGTTCGCCGGGTCGATGCCCATGAAGTAGGGGATCCACTTCACGGCGCTCGCGCCGTTCGCCGCCGCCGCGCGAAGCCGCTCGAGCGCGTCCTCGCGATAGGGATGGACGCAGGCCGCCCACAGGAAGCGGTCGGGGAATTCGCGGGCGATCTTCGCCACGTACTCGTCGGGCACCAGGAAGAGGGTGCGCTTGCGGTCGAGGCGCCCGTCCTCGCCGCGGTAGCCGTCGAGCGCCAGCAGCAGGAATCGCACGCCGGCCGGGAACTCGTCCGACAGCGCCGAGAGCCGGTGCACGTAGCGGCGGCTCCAGTTGGCCGGGTCGTCGCCCAGGCAGGCCGCATTGGCCATCAAGGCGAAATGCGCGTAGGAGAACGGGTGCGCGAGCGAGCGCATCGCCGGATTCACCCACGGGTCGCCCGGGTTCGTGCCTTCCCCCGCCACGTGCACGTGCAGGTCGATGACCTGCCGGGGATCGATCCCGGACCACACCTGGGCCGCGAGGGCGGGGTCGATACTGTGGCCGGGATCGCCGGGATTGGCGCAGGGGTTCATGAGCCCGAGCGCCTCCCAGCACCCCGCGAGGGGAAGCGCGGCCGGAAGGGCGAGGGCGGCGAGCGCCCGGCGGCGGGTGAGCATGTCCGGGGGTCCTCCTGGACGGGGGCAGTGCACATGTTACGCGGGCGGCGCCGAATGGCCGGCTTGCCCTTACTCCGGGCGTCCACGACAATAGGTGCCGGCATCGAACCCACAAGACGGCGAATGGCTCTCCAGACACGCAGCTTCGCGAACGCGCTGGTCATCGGCGTGGCCGGACGGCTCGACCAGGACAACTGCGAGGCCTTCCGCGCCGACCTCATGGCGCACGTCGAACGCTCCGCGCACGACGGGGGCGCGGTGGTGCTCGACCTCTCGGGCCTCGAGTACGTCTCGAGCGCGGGGCTTCGCTGCTTCATGCTGGCCTCGCGCCAGGCGAAGGCGCAGCACGGCCGGATCTCCGTGGCCGCCTTGCAGCCGATGGTCGCCGAGATCTTCGAGATCAGCCATTTCAACATGGTCTTCCAGGTCTTCCACACGGTGCGCGAGGCGCTGGCGGCCGCATCCAACGAGGCCGCGTTGGCCTTCGACCAGGCCTGACGCCGGGGCCGGCGTCGCACCGGTACACGACATGTCCATGCGCATCCGCTTCTGGGGCACCCGAGGCTCCATCCCGGTGGCTCTCACCTCCTACGACATCCGCGACAAGCTCGCGCGCGCGCTCGTGGAGGCCTCGGGACGAAGCTTCGACACCTACGAGGAGGCGCACGCGTTCGCCTCGACCGAGCTCGACTTCTCCCTCACGCACACGTTCGGCGGCCACACGCCCTGCGTGGAGCTCGACCTCGGCGGCGAGGAGTATTTCGTGTGCGACATGGGCAGCGGCGCCCGGCCCTTCGGCGTGCACGTGCTCGCCCGGCAGGCGAGGCGTCCCGCCGTCGTGAACGTGTTCATGTCCCACGTGCACTGGGACCACATCATGGGATTTCCCTTCTTCGGGCCGGCCTACGTGCCGGGCACGAAGATCCGCATCCACAGCTGCCACGACGTGTGCGAGCAGGCTTTCCGCCTTCAGCAGGCCGCACCCTGCTTCCCCGTGGACTTCAACCAGCTCGCCGCTTCCATCGAATTCGTGAAGCTCGAGCCCGACCAGCCGCGGGAAGTCGCCGGGCTCACCGTGACGCCGCACCTGCAGCTGCACTCGGGCGATTCCTTCGGCTTCCGCTTCGAGCACGGGGGCAAGCGCGTGATCTACTCCACCGACTCCGAGCACAAGCTCGAGAACCGCGCCGAGGCGGAGAACTTCGCGGCCTTCTTCCGCGACGCCGACGTGGTGATCTTCGACGCGATGTACGCGCTCGCCGAGGCGATCAGCGTGAAGGCCGACTGGGGGCACTCGAGCAACATCGTGGGCGTCGAGCTCTGCCAGATGGCGAACGCGCGCCACCTGGTCCTCTTCCACCACGAGCCCGCGAACGACGATGCCACGCTCCACGGCCTGCTCAAGGAGGCGCGCCGGTTCGAGGAGCTCACGCGCGCGGGAGAGCCGCTCAAGGTCTCCGCGGCCTACGACGGCATGGAGATCGAGCCCTGAGAGCCTCCGGCGCGTTCCGCGTCGCCGCGCTCGCCCTGCTGGCCGCGCTCTCGCTCCTGCTGGCCGCGTCCCCGGAACCGGTGGAGCACTTCCGCTGGATCGTGTTCGACGCCTGGCAGCGTTACATGCCGCGCGAGCGCGTGGCCGACCAGGTCGTGGTGGTCACGATCGACGAACGGGCGCTCGCCGCGGAAGGGCAATGGCCCTGGCCTCGCGACCGGATGGCCGACCTCGTCTCGCGCATCGCCGGGGCGAGGCCGCGCGTGATCGGCATGGACATCTTCTTCCCGGAGGCCGATCGCTACTCGCCCGCGGTCATGGCGGCGCGCTTCGAGGGACGGGCGCCCGACATCGCCGCGCGATTGAAGACGATGCCTTCGAACGACGCGCTCCTGGGTGCGGCCCTCGCCACGGTGCCGTCGGTGCTCGGCGTGGCCGCGCTCGAATCGAGCGATGCGCGCTTCGCGGGCCCGCCGCGCTCGCCGCCGGTGCGCTTCCTCGAGGGGGCGGGGGACGGGCTGCGCGCCTATCCCGGGCACCTGCGCAACGTGCCCGAGATCGACGCCGGCGCGGCCGGCCACGGGCTCTACTCGATCGACCTCGAGGGCGGCGTGGCGCGGCGCCTGCAGATGATCGGGCGCTTCGACGCGGCCGCGGTGCCGACGCTCGCGATCGAGATGATGCGCATCGCCCTCGATGCGCCGTTGACGGTGGCGCCTTCGTTCGGGGGGGCGATCGAGCTTCGCTTCGGCGACTACGCCGTGCCCGCGCAGCCCGACGGGCGGGCGTTCATCCGCTACGGCCACTCGGACCCGTCGCGCTTCGTGTCGGCGGCCGGCATCCTCGACGGGACCTTCGACGTGACGCAGCTCGAGGGCAAGCTGGTGCTGCTGGGATTCACGGGCCTGGGCCTCGCCGACCTGGTGGCCACGCCGCTCGGCGAGACCGTGTTCGGCGTGGAGAACCACGCGCAGGCTGCGGAAGCGATTCTCGAGGGCAAGTTCCTGCGCCGCATGGAGCTCGCGCCGCGCATCGAGGCCGCGCTCCTCGTGGCTTTCGGGCTCGGGCTCTTCGTGTTCATCCCGCGCTCCAACGCGCAGCGCTCGGCGGCACTACTCGCCGCGGGAGTCCTCGCGCTCCTGGGCGCGGGCGCCGCGGCCTTCCACTTCGCCGGCCTCGTGTTCGATCCCGTCGGGCCCGTGCTCGGGGCGGTCGCCGTCTTCGGCGTCATGCAGGCCGGGTCGCTCTCGGAAGCGCAGCGCCAGCGCCATCAGCTTCGCGAGCAGGCCGCGCGCATGGCGGGCGAGCTCGATGCCGCCAAGCGGATCCAGATGGGATTGCTGCCCGACCCGCGCGAGGTCTTCGTCGAGGAACGGCGCATCGACGTGGCGGCGCTCCTCGAGCCCGCGCGCACCGTGGGCGGGGATTTCTACGACTGCTTCATGCTGGACGGGCGGCGCCTGTTCTTCGTCGTGGCCGACGTCTCGGGCAAGGGTCTGCCGGCCTCGCTTTTCATGGCCTCGGTCAAGTCGATCCTGAAGAGCGCGGCGCTCACCGTCGAGGGAAGCGTGGGCGGCGTTCTCGCGCGCGCGCAAGACGAGATCCGCCGCGAGAATCCCGAGTCGCTGTTCGTGACCGCTCTCGCCGGCGCGCTCGATCTCGAGACCGGGGAGCTCGAGTACGCGAACGCGGGGCACGAGCCGGCGTGGTCCTGCCAGCCCCGCGGGCGCGCCGAGCGGCTGGACGCCTCGGGAGGCCCGCCGCTGTGCGTGCTGGACGTGTATTCGTACCCGTCGACGCGGCGCCAGCTGGTCGCGGGCGAGTGGCTGCTGGCGCTCTCCGACGGGGCCACGGAGGCGATGAACCTGCGCAAGGAATTCTACGGCGCGGACCGGCTGCGCACCTCGCTCGGCTGGCTGGGCGAGGATGCCGACGCGACCGAGATCGTGACGCGCGTGCGCGACGACGTGCGGCGATTCTCGGGGGAAGCGGAGCCCGCCGACGATCTCACGCTCCTCGCGGTCCGCTGGAACGGGCCGCAGGCGAGTCTCAGCGAACGCTGATCTCGACGCGGCGGTTGCGCGGCTCGGCCGTGTTGTCTTCCGTGGGCACGAGCAGTTCGCGCTTGCCGCGCCCGGCGGCCTGGATGCGCCCGGCGGGAATGCCCAGCTCGATCATCAGTTCGCGCATGCGCTCCGCCCGGGCGAGCGAGAGCCTGTCGTTGAAGGAGAGGTTGCCGACGGTGTCGGTATGGCCGATCACCACGATGTCGGGCGCCGGGCGGCGCTTCAACTCCGCGAACACCTTTTCCATCTCGACGCGCGAGACGCTCGTCAACTCGTCCTTGCCTTCGAGGAAGTAGAGCGTGAACGAGGCCGGCCGCCCGGGCAGCGCCTCGAGCGCGGCGGCGAAGGCCAGCGTGACCTCCGCCGGCGAGATGGGCGTGGCGTCGATGCTGCCGTCGGCCATCAGACGTCGGGCGAGGTAGGCCCGGTCGAGGAGCTGCTCCCCGCCGCCGGACCGCACCATCACCGCGCCGACATGCCCGTCAGCGGAAGGAATGACCGCGATCAACTCGGGATTGATCGGCGGCGGCGCCCTGGGGGCATCCGCGCATGCCGCGACCGCGAGCAGCAGGAGGGCGGTCGCGACACGCATCGGGCTTGCGGGGCCTCAGCGCTTGGCGGCCGTGGTCGCCGGTTCGTCCACCTGGACCACGAACTCGGTGCCGCGCACGGCCATCACGGACGAGGGCGTGCGGATCTTCATGGACTCGGGGGACTGCTTGACCATCTTGCCGGAGACCGCCACGAGCTTGCCCTTGCGAAGCGAACCCTCGAACTCGCCGGCGTGCGTGGTCGAGTCGAAACGGTACTTGTCGATGGCGAAGACGCTGCCGGGGCCGACGGAGACGAGGCTGTTGTCGGAAAACGTGATGCCGGCCGAACCGTCGGCGCCGGTGACCAGCACGTCGGAAGCGCGAACGGGCATGCCCACGGCGGCCGCGACCCGCTTGCCGTCCCGCTCGAGCTGCACGGCGCCCTTGGCGACCTTGATCTGGCCAACGTCGTTCGCCCATGCGGACGCGGCGAACAGCAGGGCAGCTACGAAAATCCAGAACTTCCGCATGATTGCCTCCTTGGCATTGCGGGATGGGGAGTCCACTCTATAATGCCCGAAATGGAAAAACTGTGAATTCCATCACTACGCGAACCGGGATGTTTGCGTCCCGGCTGGGCGACCTGAAGGCCGCGCGGTCGTTCCTCGAGGGCTTCTGCGCCGCCGCGGGGATCGACCGGCAGCCCTGCCTCAAGCTGAACCTCGTGGTGGAGGAACTCTTCCTCAACACCGTGAAGCACGGTCACCGCGGGGGCTCCGATGCCCCGGTCTGGATCACCCTCACCGCCGTCCACGGCGGGATCCGCATGACCTACGAGGATCGCGCCGCCCCTTTCAATCCCTTTGCCGCCGCCACGCGCGAGATGCTCGAGGCCCTTGCCGACTCGCGCCGCGAAGGCGGGCTGGGCGTCCTGCTCGCCCACGGGCTCACCACCGAGAGCGACTACGCCTACCTCTTCGGCCGCAACCGCATCCGGCTGGCACTCGCCGCCTAGGCGTCCAGGCCGAAGAAGCTGCGGATCTTCGCGAGGATGTCGGCGTCGCGGGGCGGGCGGCGCGCGCCCGACCCGGCCGATTCCCGCCGGTCCGTGAGTTCCGTCTGGCGCGAGGCGAGGATGCGCGAGATCTCGCCCGCGATGTCGGGGCGGGAACGCAGGACCGTCTCGAACCCCGCCTTGTCGAGCCGGTAGCACTCGAGGTCGCTCGCCGCCGTGATCGTCGCCCGGCGCGGCGCCCCCGTCATCAGGCCCATTTCGCCGAAGATGCTGCCGCTGATGAGGGTGGCCACGTGGGTGCGCTCGCCTTCGGTCTCCAGCCAGACCTCGGCCTCGCCGCTCACGATGAGGTAGAGCCAGTGCGCCAAGGCTCCCTGGCGCGTGACCGTGTCGCCCTTCACGAACGGCGCGTAGACCAGGTGCTCGGCGAGCTCCCTGCGCTCGTCCTCCGACAGGGGCGCGAAGAGGTCCACGCGCGCCAGGGCCGATTCGCGCCGGGCGATCTCCTTCGCGTGCTGCGCCGAGCGGTTCGCCTCGTTGTCCTTGATGAGGACGCGCTCCTCGCGAGGCACGGCGATCGCCATGCCGTTCCGCGTGAGGGCGGCGACCGCGTGGGCCCGCACGAGCGAGTCGGTGGGATCGTCGGGGACCGGGTCGTCGAGGAAGTAGCGAAGCGCGTAGCGGCCGTAGCCGTCGCCGATCGACATGAGCACCGCGGTCGCCGCGGGCTCCCGCGCCACGTGCGGGATGTCGGCATCGGCGAGCGCCTTCAGGAGCACGTCGCACACCTTGAGCGGCGGGCAGTCGATCGACACGTCGAAGTGCACCCAGCGCCGCCAGAGCGGGGAGGAGTCGGCGCGCGAGCCGATCAGCGTGAAGCGGTTCTTCACCAGCCAGCCGTTGGGGATCACGACCGTCTCGCGGTTTCGCGTCTCGACCGCGGTGTAGCGCCAGCGGATCTCGACCACGCGCCCGCTCGTCTCGTCCACCCTCACCCAGTCGCCCACGCGGATCGACTGGTCGAGCTGCAGCACCACGCCGCCCAGGATGTTGCCGAGCGTCTCCTGCATCGAGAAGGCGACCACGCCCGTGATCACCGCCGACGTGGTGATGAGGCTGCCCAGGTCCACGCCCGCCAGGCGCAGCCACACGAGGCCCCAGGCGAGCATGAGTCCCGTGGTGAGGAGATCCTCCACGATCCGCGCGGGCTTGACGCGCACCGCGGGCAGCAGCACCCGGAAGACGAAGATGCCCACCATGCGGATGAGGACCACGCCGACCAGCACGGTGGAGGCGTCGGCGAGGATGCCGGCGATGCCCAGCCCGCCCATGGTGCCGATCGCGGTGTCCGCGGCCGCGGCCACGGCGCAGAAGACGAGCAGCACGAGGGCGTTTCGCGTGCTCGCGCGGTCGCCGGGGCGAAGCGCCAGGAGGGCAAGCCCGAGGGCCAGGGCCACCGCCATCGCGGTGGCGACCTCCGTCCGGAAGAGGCTCGTGGCGCTCAAGAGCGCCTCACAGCCGCGATTCGACGAGGCCGCACAGCGTCTCGATGACCTCCACGCGCGCGTGCAGCTTGTCGTTGGCGGCGATGAGGTTCCACGGAGCGTTCTCCGAGGACGTGCGCTCGATCATGTCGCAGATCGCGCGCTCGTAGGCGGGCCACTTCTTGCGGTTTCGCCAGTCCTCGTCGGTGATCTTGAAGCGCTTGTA
>Ga0073899_10000956_pt1 | contig 26666 bp, 28 predicted proteins | sample KloWWTmetaKNB5Ph_FD_88975 | JGI IMG/M metagenome (GOLD analysis project Ga0073899, IMG submission 88975) | Active sludge microbial communities from Klosterneuburg, Austria, studying microevolution and ecology of nitrifiers - Klosterneuburg... | ecosystem: Engineered > WWTP > Aerobic digester >... | reverse complement strand
GGCTCGGCGCAGCGCAGCGGCGGCGCATTTTCGTCGTTCATGGCGAGTACGAGCGCGGCATGCGCAAGTTCCAGGAGGTGCTGGAGGCGCGCGGATTCGACTGCCGCCTGCCCGGCATGGGCGAGCCGATCAAGCTCGATTGAGCTGCGTCGCCCGGGTGTGGCCTGAATGGCCTTGGTTTTAGGGAAACGTGCAAGCCGTCGTCCATTTTCCCCCGCGGAATATGGTGTAGCGAAGCGCCGGATGACGACGGCAGGGATGCCGGAGGTACGTATCCATGGATGGATGCGGTAGAACCGCGTCGGGAACAAGCGGTCGAGAACAACGCAGGAGGAGTTGCCGGGGAGAGCGCGGTTGCGCGCGAGCGACGGGATGCGCTTGCTTCCAGCCGCTGGCGACGAGCGGCCGCGCTTGCGCTCAGGCGTCAGGCGGCTTTCCAGCATGGAAAGCGCTGAGCACATCGATGACCTCTTCAGCCTTGTCCACGCGGGTGAAAAGGTCGGCGTCAGCCGCGCTGATATAGCCTTCCTCGACCAGGTAGTCGAAATCGATCACGCGTCGCCAGAATTCGCTGCCCACCAGCACGATCGGGATGCGTGGCATCTTGCCGGTCTGCACCAGGGTCAGCACGTCGAACAATTCATCGAGCGTGCCGAAGCCTCCCGGAAACGCGACCAGGGCCCGTGCGCGCATGAGAAAGTGCATCTTGCGCAAGGCAAAATAGTGGAATCGAAACGCCAGTTCGGGGCTGATGTAGGGATTGGGACGCTGCTCGTGCGGCAGGATGATGTTGAGGCCGATCGAACGGGCACCGGCTTCATGGGCACCTCGATTCGCCGCTTCCATGATGCCCGGGCCGCCGCCGGTGACGACAACAAAGTCGCGGCGGCCTTCTTGCTGGAAACGCGACGAGACGAGATTGCCCAGTCGGCGCGCCTCCTCGTAATAGCGTGATTGCTCGAGTTGATGCCGGGCCGTCGCAAGTTGCGTTGCGGACGCCGGATCGGTGGCGCCACGGCGTGCGACGCGCGCCTCGGCTTCAGCCAGCGCGGCCTGTGCCAGGTTCGCGGAAACAACACGCGCACTGCCGAACACGACCACGGTCGAAGCGATGCCCTGTTCGCGCAGGTCATGCTCGGGCTTGAGCAGTTCGAGTTGCATGCGCAGGGGGCGCGATTCATCGCTGGCGAGAAATTCGGCGTCGTCCTGGGCGAGGCGATAGGCCGCGCCTTGCATGATCGCCTGCTGCATCGCTTCGAGCTGGGTCGGGTCGGTGGGGTCAGCCATGATGGTGCATCATGCCGCAGCAGACCGGTGTCGCAACAGCCGACGCCTGGCGATGGCAGCGATGGCGAGCCAGACCACGCTGCGCAGGATCATCGCGTACAAGGTGCGCTGCTCCCAGGTGCCGCCGGAACCGATGTGGACGAGGAAGGCGGCAAAGACCAGCACGGTTGCCGCGGCAATCGCGATGGCCAGCCATGCGGCCCAGTGCTGCCGCCACCACAATCCGGCGCCGGCAAAAACGTAGGCGAAGCCGGCGAGAAAATTGAACCAGAGCACGAACGGAACATAGTGGCCGGCCGCCGCGCGTGCGGCGTCACTGCCGAATAACACGCTGCCGCCTTGCTTGAGCGTGAGCAGGCCAAAGGCAATGGCGAGGATGGAAATCGTCCGCATCCAGATGTCACGGTTTTGCTGCGTGTGCATGCGCATGCTTCGGTTGAGCGGTGTCAATCGTGAGTCAGCGGTTTGTCGGTGAACAGGTAATCCTTGAGTTCTTTCGAGAACGTCGGATCGCGTCGCCGAATCCATTCAAGCAGCATCGAGGCATGCTCCTTTTCCTCATCGCGATTGTGCTCAAGGATTTTCTTCAGCGATGCATCGCCGCAGGCATCGCAGCGCTGGTTGTACCAGTCGATCGCTTCAAGCTCTTCCATCAACGAGACGATGGCACGGTGCATGTCTCGGGTTTCCCCGGAAAGCGTTTCAAGAGGTTCGTGGTAGCCGACACTGGACATGGGTGTTGCTCCTGTGATGTTGATGAAGTCTGCACGAGTGATGCTCAGTCGAACGGACGGCCTTCGCCGGCCTCCTCGTGAGTGACACCGTCGCGGATATGGTAGATGCGCTTGAACGTGGGGATGATCTTCTCATCATGGGTGACGACGATGATCGCGGTCTCGTACTTGCGCGCCATGTCATTGAGGATACGCACGACCGCCATCGCGCGTTCGCTGTCGAGCGGCGCGGTGGGTTCATCGGCGAGGATCACCGGCGGCTGGTTGACCAGCCCGCGCGCGATCGAGACGCGCTGCTGTTCGCCGCCGGACAATTGCGACGGCATCGCCGTGGCCCGGTGCTGGACGTCAAGCGCGGTCAGCAGTTCCAGCGCGCGTGCACGTGCGGCGGAATTCGGCACGCCGGCGAGCATCGGCAGCAGGGCGACGTTGTCGGTCGCATCGAGAAACGGAATCAGATACGGCGCCTGGAACACGAAGCCGATCTTGTCGCGGCGCAAGGCGCGCAGGTCGCGCACCTTCCAGCCGTTGTCGTAGATCACCTCGTCACCAAGCAGCATGCGCCCGGCGGTCGGATCGATCACCGCGCCGAGGCATTTGAGCAAGGTGCTCTTGCCCGAGCCCGACGGCCCGATCAGGCCGACCACTTCGCCCGGCCCAACCTGCATGTTGACGTCCTTGAGTGCATGCACGGCGGTGTCGCCCTCGCCATAGCGCTTGCTCAAACCTTCAATGCGGATGCCTTTCCGGTTCATGCGCTTACCCGATCGCCTCGGCCGGATCGACCTTGAGGGCCATGCGGATCGCAACCAGGCTGGCCAGCACGCAGATGCCGAGCACGGCGAAGAAACCGGCTATCGAATCGGCCGGGACCAGCAACACGTACTTGGGAAACAGCGGCGCGGCAAACGTCGCCGTGATCTTGCCGACGACGAAACCGATCACGCCGAGCACCACGGCCTGCTGCATGATCATCGCGGCGATCGTGCGGTTGCGCGTGCCGATCAGCTTGAGCACGGCGATCTCGCGGATCTTGTCCATGGTCAGCGAGTAGATGATGAAGGCGACGATGGTCGCGCTGACCACGGCGAGGATGACCAGGAACATGCCGATCTGGCGCGCCGAGGTGGCGATCAGCTTGCCAACCAGGATGCCCTCCATCTGCGGACGCGTGTAGGCGGTGACGCGCCTCCAGCGCCGGATCGATGCGGCGACTTCTTCGGCCTCGTGACCCGGCTCGAGGGTTACGAGGACGGCATTCACGTAAGGGTTGCTGCTTTGCGAGGCGATCACCGAATCGAGCAGGCCGGGCACGCCGGGGCGGTTGAAGGACGGATTTTCCGCGTTGCGCCGGCGGCTCTGCAGGATGGCGTCGTTGTCCTTGAGGAACTGCGCCTCCTGCGCATCCTTGAGCGGGATGAAGACCATCGGATCGCCACTCGAGGAAACCATGCGCCGGGTCAGCCCGACCACGCTGTATTCGTTGCGACGGATGCGGATGCGTTCGCCGATGCGAAATCCGCTGGCGACGTCGGCCACGGCTTCGTAGTGGCTGCGCGTGATCTGGCGCCCGTCGATCAGGTGGGGCGGCCAGCCTGGCGTGCCAGCGGCACCCGGCGTGATGCCAACCACCATCGCGCGCACATCGGCCTCAGCCTGGCGAATCTGCATGGTCAGGTAGGTCACATTGGCCGCCATGGCGACACCGGGCATGACCAGGATGCCGCGGTACAGGTCATCGTGGACGCTGGATGCCTCGGCATACGGGCCGAGGGTATCCTTCTGCACAATCCACAGGTCTGCGCCACTGTTGTCGAGCAGGGCCTTGCCGTCATCGACCATGCCGCGATAGACGCCCGCCATGGTCAGGGTCACGCCGATCAGCAGGCCGAGGCCGATCCCGGTGAACAGGAACTTGCCCCAGGCATGCAGGATGTCGCGGCCTGCCAGGCTGATCATTGCGCGGTTCCGTCAAGGCGCTCGACGACGTGGATGCGGCTGCGCGCAGCGAGCGTCTTTTCGCTGAACAGCACGATGCGCTGACCGGGCTGCAGACCTTCCTCGACCTGCACATTGCCTTCAAGATCACCCGCACCAAGCCGGACAGGCCGGAATTCGAGTCCGCCATCCGTGATGAGCCATACGCCGATGCGTCCGTCCATCCGCCGGATCGCGGCATTTGGAATGACCGTCGTCGCCGGCAGTGGCGGCAAGGCCAGGGTGACTTCGGCCAGCTCGCCAACCGGCGGCAGGGTGCCGGTCGGCAATGCGAAGGCGATCTTGGCCACGGTTTCTTCGGTCACCGCATCGGCCAGCGGCTCGACCCGCGCGACTTCGCCATCGAAGCTGGCGTCGCGGCGTGAACGCAGGGTGATGCGTGCGGGCAAGCCGGTCGCCAGGCCGGCGGCGCTGATCTGGTCGAAGCGCGCATTGATCCACAGGCTGCCGGTGTCGATGATCTCGATCACGGCCTGGCCGGCGACCACGGTGGTACCGGGTTCGATGTCGCGTGAGACGACGAGGCCGTCGACCGGAGCGAGCAGGCGCAAGCTGCCACGCTGGGCCACCGCCGCCTCGCGATCCGCGCGCGCACGCGATAGCTCTTCACCGGCGGCCGAATAAACCGCATCGGCAATCTGCCGTTCCTGCTGGCGGCCGGCGACCGCTTCGGCACTGACCGCGTGCGTCAGCAACAATTTTTCATAACGCTGTTCCTGTGCACGCGCATAGGTCTGGCGCGCTGATGCTTCACGCACGGCGGCGGCACCCCGCTTGATCACGGCTTCCTGCATGCGCACGCGGTCGTCGAGATCGACCGGATCCATCTCGCCGAGCACCTGGCCGGCAACGACGCGATCGCCAACCTCAACGTCAAGCCGCTGCAGGCGCCCGGCACTGGTCGGACCGATCTTGTAGAGGTAGCGCGCCTCGACCGTACCGACGCCGAACAGGGCTGGCGAGATCGCCCGCGTCTGCACGGTAGTGGCGACGACCGCCACCGGTGCCAGGGGTCCGGAACGCAGGACGACATGGACAAACAAGGCCAGCAACGGAACGATCGCGGCGATCAGGGCGAGCGTGCGGCGACGCACCTGCGGCAGCTTCATGGCAGCTTCCTTATTCCGCGGGCATAAATCGCGAACACCTTTGGTGCGTCTTCGCGCATGCGGGTCATGTCGCCCTGCAGCAGTGACTGCATGACCAGCCCCTGGATCGTGCCGATGAACAGGTTTGCGGCGGCGCTGGTATCCAGCCCTTTATCGAGCTCACCGCAGGATTTGCCCGCCTCGATGGTGCGCTGCAGGCGTTGCCCATAGTGCTGGATCAGGGTTTGTGCAACGCGCTTCGGCGCGGTGGTTCCAGCCTTCTGCAATTCGCCGAACAGCATGCGCGGCACGCCCGGGTGCTCGGCAACGAAATCGACATGGCTCATGAACATCGCGCGCAATGCCGCCAGCGGGGAGTCGATCCCACCGGCGGCGCGATCGATGCGTCCAAGCAGGGTTTCGGCGACCCATTGCATGACCGACTGCCAGATCGCCTGCTTGGTCGGGAAATGCCGAAACAGCGCACCTTCAGTCAGGTTCATGTGCCTGGCGATCGCCAAGGTCGTTATGTCATTGGGGTTTTGCGTGCCGGCCAGCTCGACCACGGCTTCCACCGCATGCGCACGACGTTCGTCAGCAGACAGGTTGCGCGGTCGATTCATGATCATCGCTAAAAGATAGTGAGTACTCACTATCTTACTCGGACGAGCAGCAATTGCAAGCCGAACGCTACCGGGGCGGAGCCATCCGTGACCGCCGGGTCGGCTTTGGCCAGAGGGGCTGATCGTGCAAAAGGCGGTGTGGGATGCTGGCGTCCCGTGGCCAGCTGGGTGCTCTCAGGATCGAGTCGCGAGGCCCGGACTTTGCTGCGGATCGCCGGATAACTCGCCGACGCTCGTGGACAGTGTCTGGAAGCCGTCGCCATCCCGCAGCACGAACAACGCCTCCATGCCGCGCACCCGCGCCAGTTCGATTCCCGCGCTTTCTCCCAGCACCAGCAAGGCGGTCGCCCAGGCATCAGCCAGCATGCAGCTCGGTGCAACGACGCTGACGGCCGCCAGCGCATTGGCGGCCGGCTCGCGCCGCGCACCGTTCATCGTGTGTGCGTGCGACGTGCCGTGATGCTCGACCCAATGGCGGTAGTCACCCGAGCTGGCAATGGCGGCATCATCGAGTTCCATCACGCCCATGACTTCGCGCAGGTGGCGGATGGGCTTTTCGATGGCGATGATCCAGGGTTGCCCATCCGGCTTGCTGCCGCCAGCACGCATCTCGCCGTCGATGCCGACCAGATAGCGGGTGATGCCCAGGCCGGCAAGACAACAGGCCAGTTGATCGACGCCAAAACCCTTGGCAATGCCGGAAAGATCCAGGGTAATGGCCGCTGATTTGCGCACCCGGCGATGCACCGGATCGATCTCCAGCACGTCGCTGGCGGGGCGGTGTGGCCGGGCTCGCAAGGCATCGATCTGCTGCTCGTCGACTCGCCCCTGGCCAGGGCCGAAACCCCAGGCGTGCACCAGCGCGCCGACGCCGATATCAAACGCTCCATGCGACTCCCGGCTGACCTGCAGGGCCGCTTCCAGCACCGTGAACAACTCTGCCGGCACGCTCAGCCATTGTCCAGTCGGCGCCGCGTTCAGGCGGTTCAGATCGGAGTGCGGCTGCCAACTCGACATCTGTCGATCGACGGCGTCCACCGCGGCAAAAAGGCGCAGACCGATGGCCTCTGCATCAAGATCCGGGGCGGCGAAGAAAACCGCACTGTAGCGAGTACCCATGGTCTCGCCATGCAGGCTGTAGCGTTGCCCCGAGACGGCGGCCGGATCACGCGGTTCCGAATACATCTTCACGATAGCGCCCCTGGCGTTCGAGTGTGCGTACGTCGAGATCGATCGTGGCGAGGATTGCATCGAGCGCATGCATGATGCTGGCCGCCATGGCGCGGCTGCCGCAAACGAGGATCTGTGCGCCATCCTCGATCAATCGACGAATTTGCGAAGCGTTGTCGAGCACCCGATCCTGCACGTAGGCGCCTTGCTCGACGCGTGAAAAGACCGCGTGCAACTCGGTCAGTCGACGATCCGCCAGGTAGCCGCCGAGCTCCGGCTCGTAAAGAAAATCGGACGCCGGGTCGCGGCCGCCCCAGTACAGGTACATCGGGTGCTTGTGCGTGTTGTTGCGAATGAATCCAGCCAGTGGACCAATGCCTGCGCCGGCACCAATCAGGATGACCGGGTGCTTGCCGGAGGCGGGGCGAAAATCCGGATTGGGCTGGATGAACGCATCGATGCGCTGGCCCACCTGCAAGCCATGCAGCATTCCCGAGCACAGGCCGCCGGGCTGCTTGCGCACGCAGATTTCCAGGAAACCGTCCTTTGCTCCGCTGGCCAGCGAATAGAATCGTGGCAGCGGGCTGCCCGGCGGCACGATCCCGACCAGATCGCCCGCCTCGAAACGCGGCAGGCCCTTGCGGCCCACCCGCTGCGCAAATCGTGCCCAGCGGTTGGCGGGCGAGACGGGTCCGAAGCGCAGGATGCTGGTGGGCGCCTGAACCTGGGTGCCATAGTCACTTCGGCTGATCAGTTCGAGCGCCTGGGTGGGCGGATGTTTGTGCGTGTAGGCCAGGCTCAACTCGCGCCCGAACAGCTGCCCGACGGTTTGTCCCCAGCGCGCAAATTCCTGTGTCGACTGGCGGTCAATGGTGTCCAGATCGAGGGATTTCTGCCAGCCGTGCGCAAGCAGGGCGTCTTGCGTGTCCATGGCAAACTGGCAGAATTTCGGGAACTGGCGATCGCCAAAACCGAGCACGGCGAAGCGTGGCCGATCACTATCGGAAAACCTGTCCAGACGTGCGAGGAATCGATTGGCCGAGCTGGGTGCATCGCCATCCGCATAGGTCGAGGTCAGGATGAAAATATGCTTGGCCTGACGATATTGCGTGGCCAACTGGTTCATCGGCGCGGTGTGCACGCGTTGCCCGGCTTCGCGCAAGGCATCGTGCAATGCTTTCGCGAAACCCCAGGTGCTGTTGCTTTCGCTGCCGACCAGGATGACGGTATCGGCGGATTGCGCTCCGCTGTTGTCAGCGATGCGTGGCATCGCGCGGTAGCGCTGCCACCACATCGTGACGCCGGTGGCGCCCATCAAGGGCACGCTCAACGCACTGACGCCGAGAATAAGACCCAGCCACCACAGACCTTCGCCCGTGTGCAATTGGTAGATCAATTCATAAGTCTTTTGCGTGCCGCCATGTGCCTGCCAGGACAACAGGGCGCCACTCACCTGATCAACATAACCGTCGCCCGCGGCGGTACGCAGTGAATAAAAATCCTCCGGATTGTCCGGACTGGGATAGACCAGTTCGCGCAAGTCGTTAAGATCGATGGCTTGCAGGGCGGTCAAGCTGCCGATGGACGCTGGTGTGCCGGTTGTCGCCACGCTGGGGAAATCAGGTTCGTTCTGCGTGCCGTCGGCGATCAAACCAAAGGTCGTCGCCGACATGTAGAGTCCACTGAGCGCGGACAACAGCAATCCGAATATCACGATCCGGCCCAGCTCGGCATGCCAGCGCTGGCTGAAATTGCCACGCAGGGGACGCATCAGCTGTCGCCATCCGCCCACGCGCTTGACCAGCAAGGCCATGCCTGACAGACACAGCACCAACATGATCAAGGCCGACACGCCGGCCACGGCACGGCCGGCTGTGTCGCCAAGGAAAGAGCGATGCAGGTTCTTCACCCAGCGCGTGAATGGCGAGGGTGCATACGGCCCAATGCCTTGTCCGCTGAGCGGATCAATCCGCTCGGCGCCGGTGGCGCCGTCCTGGCTGAAATACACAACGATCGAGCCCGATGGTGAGCGCTGGATCTGTTCGGCGCCGGGATAGTGCTGCGCTACCCGCGCCGCCAGTGCCGCCACGCTGATCTGGCCATTGGCGGGTACGCTTGTGCGCAGGCGTTCAAGGGCAGGGTTGACCGAGAGGATGGCACCGCTGATCGCCGCCAAGACCAGCAGCAGGGTGGCGATCAGGGCGGGCAGGGAGTGAATCCGGCGCAGCATCGTTGGGTGGTCCTGTGTCCGAGTGGTTACATGTCGTAGGTGAGTGACTGGACATAGCCGCGTCCAGCCGCCGGTTTGCCTGCGCCCTGCGTGGTCAGCGGCGTGCGCACATCGGCCGGGTTGTCGCGGCCGTCTTCCACCGCGGAATCCACGCGGATCTCGTAGCCCGCGTCGATCAAGGTATCGGCGAGGTCGACGGTGACTTTCAGGGCGCGTCCACTACCCACACTCGCACCGCTCACGCCGTCATATTCGGCACGATTCATGCCGCTGCCGCGCGCCCAGTCGCGCAGGTTCTTGTAGTGCTTGGCCTTGTTGCCGGATACCCAGAGCGTTTTCTGATATTGACCCGCTGCGTCGGTGACGTAGATGGCCAGGTACGCGCCGTCTCCGCTGTAATTTTTCAGTTGGGTAGTCAGGGTCAGCGGCCTTGCCTGAGCCAGCCCGGGCAGCGCCATGGCGCCGGCCAGGCAGAGTGAAAGCGCGATCTTGTGCATGCTCATTCTCCGGAGGGTTTCGTGACGGCAGAGGGTTCCTCGGTTTTCTGGTCCGGATTGCGGTCCAGATAGTCGGCCGCATCGCCGTCCTGGCCAAACGTGATTTCGAGTTTGCGAATGCGCAATGAAGCCGGCGCGTATTTGGCATTGAATGCATTACCGATCTTGTCGATGCCCCTGACTTCGTAGCAGCCGTCATCCACCTTGATCCGCTGCACTTCCCAGCCATGCTGTTCGAGCTGCTGGCGCAAGGTTTCGCGCGGCTGCCAGTCCGCCACGGGATCGCTGCAGTCGTCAGAGGCCATGACGGCGCTGCTGAAAACCAGGCTGGACAAAACGGCGCTGGTGAGGCTGATGGATTTCATGGCGTGATCTCCTTGAGTGGTGTGAGGCGGACACTAACGGCATGTCCTGATGTCAACCTGAAGGTGGCAGGTGTTTCCGACTAGACTGCGGAACCGCCATGCCGTGGCGGCCACGGTCCCGTGCGGGGAAGGGGTATGCGAGTACTCTTGATTGAAGACAATGCCGACCTCGGCCAAGCCGTGCGCGAGCAAATCGCCGATGACGGTCACGCGGTAGATTGGGTGCAGCGACTCGCTCACGCGGACCTCGGAGCGCAGACGACACCGTATGACTTGATCCTGCTCGACCTGATGTTGCCGGATGGACGCGGGATCGATTTCCTGCGCCAGCGACGGGCCAGCGGCGACACCACTCCGGTGATCATCCTGACGGCGCGGGACCAGCTGTCGGATCGCATCGAAGGGCTGAATGCCGGTGCGGATGATTACCTGGTCAAGCCTTTTGATTTATCCGAATTGTCGGCACGCGTCGCCGCCGTCACGCGACGTTACAGCGGCAACCCGAATCCGCAGATCCAGTTGGGTGAACTGCGCATCAATCTTGCGGATCGCACCATCCGGCGCGGCGAGGTCGCGATTGATCTGACCGCCCGCGAGTGGGCCTTGTTCGAGACATTCCTGCAGCGTCCGGGTGCGTTGTTTTCAAAAGCGCAACTGGAAGAGCGCCTGTATGAATTTGGCGCCGAGATCGAGAGCAACACCATCGAGGTGCACATCAGCCATCTGCGCAAGAAGCTCGGCTTCAAGGTCGTGGAGACCGTGCGCGGAGTGGGTTACCGATTGGGTGTGGCATGAAGGCGGCGGCAAGCCTGCAAAGGCAACTGGTCTACGGACTCACGCTGGGGATTGTCGTGTTCTGGCTGGTCGCCGCGCTGGTGTCCGGCCTGGTCGTCCAACACCGACTGGATCGCGTTTTCGACAACGCCATGCAGGAAGCCGCGCAGCGCATCCTGCCCCTGGCCGTGCTGGACATTCTCAATCGCGAGGAACCCGGCCCGCCCCAACGGGTGGCGCCCCTGCATGCCGGGCAAACCGGCTTTGCGTATCTGGTGCGTGATCGACAAGGAAATATCCTGCTGCAGTCGTTCAGCGCCGACCCGGCGGTATTCGATCCTCGCTCCACGATGGGCTTCACCAGCACCGCGACGCATCGGCTGTATAGCGCCAGTGCGTTGCGTGAGACACTATTTCTGCAGATTGCCGAACCGCTCGGATATCGTCGCCAGGCCGTGCTGGATGCGACCGTCGCGCTGCTCGTGCCCCTGTTGTTGCTGATACCGGCAAGCCTGATTGGAATCTGGATGTTCGTGCATTTCAGCCTGCGCAGCGTGCGCGCTTATCGCCAGGCAATCGAATCGCGCGGTGCCGGCAATCTGTCGGCCATCCCGTTGCACGGACTTGCCGAGGAAATCACGCCGATTGCGGATGCCGTCAATCGGCTGATCGAACGCTTGCGCCGCGCGCTGGAGACCGAGCGCAGGTTCACCGCCAACAGCGCGCACGAACTGCGCACTCCACTGGCGGCCGCCCTTGCCCAGGTGCAACGCTTGCGTCATGACGCGCCCGCAGGGCCGCTGCAGGATCGTGCAATCCAGATCGAAACCTCGCTCAGGGAGCTGTCGCGCCTGTCGGAAAAGCTGATGCAACTGGCAAAGGCGGAGGGTGGCGGCGTGCTGTCGGAAACACCGCAGGATCTCGTGGTTCTGCTGTCGCATGTGGTGCGGGATCTGCAGCGCACGGCCCCCGTCCCGATTGAATTGGCGTTGCCGCCGGGAGGGGTGGTGCTGTCCCGGATCGATGCGGATGCCTTTGCGATTCTCGCGCGTAACCTGATCGAGAATGCGCTCAAGCATGGCGCACCCGATTGCGCAATCGAAGTCGACTTGTCCGAAAACGCGCGCCTTGGAGTGGTCAATGCAGGTACCGTCGTGCTGGCAGCCGATCTGGCCCAATTGACCGGCCATTTCGTACGCGGCGGCAGCCGGGCCGCAGGCTTTGGGCTAGGCCTGGCGATTGTGTCGACCATTGCCCACGGCGTGGGCGCCGAACTGACGTTCGCCTCCCCGGCGACCGGCAGGGCCGACGGGTTTGAGGCCACGGTGCAGTTTGTTCTTGATCGGCAGTGTCGATCTGATCACCCTTCTTCCTGAGCGCAGGTGCCTCAGGAGTCGGTCATGCCACTGACCGGCGAAGCGTTCGTCGAAAGAATGACGTTTCCATGGCAGCCACAGCCGGAGGCGGATGATCACGCTGCCCAACTTTGGGTCGAACAACGCTAGTCCGTGGCCACGGATCTCGCGGTTTCGTTGCTCTGCACACAGCAGGGTTCCTGCAACACAGTTCAGTCTTGGTGATTGCTCGCATCAAGATGAGTCAGATAGAGCCGCAAATCAAACTCCAACTGGTGGTAATCCGGCTCCATGTGCGTGCATAGCCGATAGAACGGTTTGTTGTGCTCGGTTTCCTTCAAGTGTGCCAACTCATGCACCACAATCATCTTCAGGAATTCAGCAGGCGCATCGCGGAACACGCTGGCTATGCGAATCTCACGGCTGGCTTTGAGCTTGCTGCCCTGCACCCTGGAAATGCTCGTGTGGGTGCCGAGCGCGTGTTTCATGACCTGCAACTTGCCATCGTAGATCACCTTTCCCAACGGCACCGATTTGCGCAGATGACGATCCTTCAGCTCCGCGACGTAGTCGTACAACTGACCATCGTTGCGCACGGTATGCGGCTCGACATATTTTTCGGCGAGTGTTGTGCCGAGGCGCCCAGAGACGATCAACGCCTGCACTTTCGCAAGGACGTGGGGCGGGTAACCGGTGAGGTATTTGAGAGGTTCCATCGGCAGCAGGGCGAGAGATTGCTTGGATGACGACAGGTATGATGGGCCGGAAATCCCAACTGCGAAACCCGAGACATGGCCAAGGCGAATCCACTCCAGGAACAATTGCTCAAGGCGGGCCTGGTCAAGAAATCCAAAGTAGCCGAGATTGCCCGCGAGCAGAACAAGGCACGGCACGGCAAAGGGCCGCAGGAGCACAGCGAAATCCAGTTGGAAGCGGAGCGGGCGCGGGCTGAAAAGGCCGAACGAGATCGCGCGATCGCCGCCGAGCACAAAGCCAGGGCGCGCATCACGGAACTGGGCGCGCAAGCCCGTCAAATCATCGAAGACAAGAAAATCCCACGCACGGGAGAGATCGAGTACCGCTTCACCGCCGACGGCACCATCCGCAGCCTGCTCGTCAACGAGGATCTGCGCAAGATGCTTTCTTCCGGGGCACTCGTGATTGCCCGTCTCGGTGACCGTTACGAATTGCTGCCACGTGCGGCAGGTGACAAGGTGCGCGAACGCGACGCCAGCATGATCGTACTCGACCACAGCCAGCAAGCCGGCGCCACCCCGTCAGTCGAAAGCTCGGAAGACGATGCGTATTACGCGCAGTTCAAGGTGCCTGACGACTTGGCGTGGTAGCTGCGTGGGGAAAGCAGCTCGGTGCGCTGATCGCCCGCGCCATCATTCTGACGCGTTTGTTCCACCCACAACAGTTTGCGCTTTGGCTTTGCCAGATGAGCGTATCGATCATTGCGTAGTCGCCGACTTCCAAAGCAACACCCCACACACCTTGCCGCACGAAACAGTTCCTCTCAGCCTTACCCCCGCGTGCAAAAGCAGCGCGAACAGCATCACCGTCAGTCCATCGCGCCGCTCAAACAGAACTGGACATAGCAGCCGGGCGGCGAACAGCAGGTGGCGCAACCGGTAGCGCGGATAGAGCGCTGCGGCATACTGCTGCGAGGGCAGCCACGACGGTTCACTGTCGACCTGTGCGGTACATGCAGCAGCATAAGCGCCGATGATTTGCTGATCGCCCAATTCAGTCATACGACGCAGGCCGATCCAGCAACGCCGCCAGCGTCCAAGCGCTTCAAGGCCTTTCTGCTCCTCATGCAGCATCGCCAAAAACATACCGTAGTGGCGCGCTTCGTCTCGAGCCAGCGCGGCCAAGGCTGCTCGCGGAATGGACGTTTCCAGACTATCCCGCAGCGCTCGGTAGAAGGTGCTCGCCAGCGCCTCAACCACGCACCGCCACCAGCTCACCCGCAATGGATCCGCGAACCGAGCGACCATCGCATGCGTGATAGGGGACGGTGGTCGTATAACGGTGCATCGCGGAAACGAAATCAAAAGTCGGATCGGCGGCGCTGACCAGCCCTCGCAACAGCATTCCATGCAGTCGCTCTTCAGTGTTCCAGCGTTCAATGGCTTGGCGCCATCGACAGTTCCGCCGTCGAAATACTGCGTGCAGATATTGCGCATATTTATCGGCACGTGATTCGACTAGTGCAGTTGTTTTTAGGATCGCCAGCAAGCCTGGGTCAGTTGCAAGAGCGGGTGCGTTTTGCACTACAAAATCGGACAGCCGCAGCGGCGACGCAGCAGGTTTGAGGAATGACAAAGCGGATCCTCCGAAGCACGATCTTCAGATTTGGCGATCGAACGCGGACACGATCGTCAGCGCATATCGATGCTGGCGCCGGAAGCGGGCCTCCACAGGTTTCAGATCTGTCGATTTCCGGGCAGGTGCTGGCGTGGAGCAGCAATGCGTGCATGCAGGCCGCACCACTACTATTGCAACACTCCGAGGTCACTCGGAGTGTCAGCGGCGTTTCGAGCGGATGGGGTCGTCAAGCGGGTCGCAAAAAAAATGGGATATAAAATGCAGCTTAATTCTACCTACGCCTATCTCACTGACGCCCGCTGCTGCGACTGCGCCCATCGTACCCAGTCGTCGCTGGTCCAGCGGTAATAGGTGCGCCACGACGCATTCGCTCTGGCCGCATCGATGACTACGGCCAGATGTTCCGGAGTCGGCTCAATCCGTGCTTCGACGTAGGCGCGCGCAATTCGCAGATACTGCGCTACGGGCTTTTCGGACTGACCATTGGCAATCATCCATTCAAGAACTGGCTCAATCTGTTTCTTTGCTTCGTGCCAATCGCCCGCCATTACCTTCACAAGGCTCTGGTTGGCTTCGAGTGCGCGCGTGCGCAGGCTTTCCGGCCCAACCTGGCCCAACACGATCGAGTGGGCTTCCGCGAACAGGCCATTACCCCGCTCAGGTTCCCCATCGAGTACGCAGAGCATGCCGACATTGGTCAGCATCATGGCGCGCCACAAGTCGTTTTCACCATAAAACTCGCGCGCGTCGACCAGTAGCTTCTCCATCACCTCGCGTGATTCACGCAGGCGATGCTGGTGAACCAAGGCGGTGCCGAGGTACATGCGCATCGGCAACAAAATGTCCTGCGAATCAAGCCCGTGTTTTGCAGCCAGATCAAGCGCCTCCTGCAGCCGATCGGATGATTCACGCGGATTGGAATTGATGACCGTGGTTGCAAGATTTATCTGGGCCGCCAGATAGTCTTTGAGCAGTTCGCAATCGCCGAGGTTGTCTCGTGTCAGTACGACGATTCGCTCGTAATAAGCGCGAGCTCGTGATGTGTCGCCCAGCGTCTGGGCTTGGGTTGCCGCCTGGAGGATCAGGTTGTTGCGCACCAGAGGATCGTGCGCATCGCCACTTTCGAACAAGGACAATCCGGCTTCCGCTTCACGCAAGGCGGCTTCAGCGTTTCCATTCCGCAGCAGGGCACCAGAAAGCTGCGCGTGAGCCGAAACGAGAAGCGCTGCATCCCGTGGCTCAACGGTGCTTGCAAGCTCGAGGGCCAGTCGCGCAGCGCTCTCCTGTTCATGCGAGTGGCCTAGAGCAGACAAGGCACTCGCGCTGGCAACCAGCAAAGCCGCGCGGGTGAGTGCGGGGCGACTCTGGTCATTTTGGAGGCGCTGTACGCTTCGCTCCAGCAGGGTGGCCGCGCTCACGTCGCCGGATTCGGCTTCGCGTGGATTCGCCTCATCGAACAAATCAGCAAAGTGTGATGCCAGCGCTTGTGATCGATCGCGTTGACGCTCAACTTCAGCGAGTTGCTGCTGCTGAGTTATGAGGTGGTATCCCACGCCAGCGACGGCTACCAGGGATGCCGCGATGGCCAGCCAGCGCCGACGCACGAAACTACGCAATCGATAACCGCGTTCACCACGTCGCGCTTCGACTGGCGCGTACATCAGCCAACGATCAAGGTCGGCAAGGAGTGCCGCCGCATCGCTGTACCGATCTGTCGGACGCTTGCGCGCGGCGCGCAGGCAGATCGCATCCAGATCCGCATCGGCACCGCGAACGGCTCCTTCGCCCTTCGATGGAGCGATTGGAATTTCGTGGAGAATGGCGTGAATCAGCGCAGCCGTGCCGTTGGCATCGCGGTACATCGGCGCTTGCGCGAGCATCTCGTACATCAGCACGCCGAGCGCGTAGATATCAACGCTGACGCCTTTTTCGCCGCCGTCATTGGCCACTTGCTCGGGCGCAGCGTAGCGCAGGGTCATCTGGCTCTGCCCGTCGGATGTCAACGGATCATCATCGAGGGCGCGCGCGATGCCGAAATCAAGCAACTTGGCCTGACCTTCTCGCGTGACCAGGATATTCGCCGGCTTGAGATCGCGATGCACGACGAGGTTGCGATGCGCGTAGGCAACCGCCGAGACAATATCGCGCAGCAACATGATGCGGGATCGCGCGTCGGGCGCGTGCTTTTCACACCACTTGTCGAGGCGTTCGCCATCGACAAACTGGGTCGCGAAGAAAGCTTGACCGTGGCTATCGGTCCCGCCATCCAGCAAGGCGGCGATATTGGGATGCTCAAGCCCGGCGAGGATGCGACGTTCGCGCTCGAAGCGTCGCGGGTCATCGCGGTCAATGCCAAATCCGGCGACCTGCTTGATCGCCACCTTCTGGCTGATGCCGCCCACATCGCGCTCGGCCAGCCAGACCACGCCCATGCCGCCGCGGCCGAGTTCGCGCAAGATCGTATAGCGCTCGAGGACAGGCGCGGCGGGATGGGCTGCCACACGATCTAGCAACGGCAAGGACTTGCCGATCGAGGCCAGCTGCTGGCGTAGACGCTGGGCGAATTCTGGCGACTCGGCTTCAAATTCAGCGAGCCGCGCAACGCGAACGTCGGGGGTTGCTTCGATCAACTCACCAAAGGCGGTTTTCAGTCGCTGGTAGTCGATCGCCTCGGTGGGTTTCATCGTATCAATCCACGGCAGAAAACAAGTTGCACTTGAGCCAGGCACTGGCATGTGCCCATTCACGATTGACCGCCGAAGGGTGCAGCTCCAGGGCCTGTGCGGTCTCTTCAATCGTCATTCGGCAAACACACGCAACTCGACTACGGATGCCGCGACCGGATCGATCTTGGCCAACGCCATCATCGCCTGATCGAGCGATACCATCTGCTCGGGCGATGCCGTCAGCACCACATCGTGCCGATCTGCATCGAATGACACCGGCTGCTCGCCCGAGCCCCGCTTGTCCGCGAGCTTCCGACGCGCCCGATCCACCAGGATCTGGCGCATCGCACGCGCGACGATACGGGCGAAATGCCCACGACTCTCGGCCTCCGGTGCGCGTGCCTTGAGCAGTTTCATCAGTGCATCGTTGAGCAAGGCCGTCGGCTGCATGGTTTCGTGACCCGATTCACTGCGCAGCACCACCGAAGCCAATCGCTTCAACTCCGTATAAAGCTGTCCGAACACACGGTCACGCGCGTGCTCATCGCCGTCCTGCCATTGCCGGATCCAGCCCGTGATGTCATCGATCGAGTTGTGCATCGCGCCATGATAGCGGGGCGCCACACACGCACAACCGATCAATTCACTCAACGCCCGCCTGTATGTCTCCGTTGCAGTCGGGGCAGGCGCCGATACACATCACGAATCCGCAGGCGAGCGGTCGATCAAACCTGTCGCATGCGCCTGGAAGCAGTGCGATCAATCAAAGCCATCGACGAAGATCGGAAACTGGTCGTCCTTGACACAAGTGAGGAATCCGTCGTAATTGCCTCCGCCATAAGTGGGCTGAGCACCACCCAGCATGTACGGCAAGCCGGGACCGTTGGTGAAGCCGCCGACACACACGCGATCGGAGCCGGACTGGGCGACCGTCAGTCCTAGGGTGGCAGTGCCCGAACCGCCCCAACGCAGGCTGGAAAAATTGCCGAGCATGCTGCTCGGCATCCGCGCTACAAACACCGAGGTGTTATTTCCGATGAGAGGTGGTGCGCCGGGCAGGTATTCCGATTGTGTAACACCGGTCACCACAATCTGACCATCCGGCTTCACCGTCATGGCGTAGGCTCCATCAAACCCTTCGCCGCCGATATAGGTCGCCCGACCGCGTGCGCCGAGATCCGTCGCGAATCTCACCACGAAACCGTCAGTGCCGCCGCCCAATTCGTCCTGGACTGTCCCGACAGCACCGGGCAATGCTGGGGACCTTGTTGAACCGGCGACAAGAATTCCGCCCGTTGTGGGATCAAATTCAATCGCGTATACGGAATCGTTGCCACTGCCGCCGTAGTAGCTTGAACGATGCCGTATAGCCAAATTTCCGGAAAAGCGCGCAAGTTGCACATCATTGCCGCCGGCAAGTTGGCCTTGGGCGGCACCGGCAACATTGCCAAGATTGGTTGACGCGGTATCGCCAGTCACCACCATGTCGTCCGTCGCGGGATCAATCCACATCGCATACAGATCGTCATTGCCATTTCCACCCTGGAATGTGGATGCCCCAAGGCTGCGCAGGTCCGCGCTGAATCGGGCGACGAAGCCGTCTCGACCACCACCGCCACTGACCGGTTGGGCGCCTGATTCGCTTCCGGGCAAGGTATAGGATGTACTGGAACCAACAATGAAAATGTTGCGATCACTTTGTCGTACCTTGATGCCGATACCGTATTCCGTGCCGAGGCGCCCAAAGAACGTCGACTGTCGAATCTGATCCAGATTCGGCGAGAGCCGCGCCACAAAGGCATCGAAGTCACCGCCGGGCAGCGTCTGTGGCGCGCCGGCGATACCCGGTAGCGTCGCTGAATTGCTGTAACCGACGATAAGGACATCGCCGGTGCGCGGATCAAGCGTCACCCCATAGGCCACGTCTTGCCCGTCGCCGCCAAAATAAGTCGCCGCACGCAACGTCCGCAGATCCGTACTGAAACGTGCAACAAAGCCTTCGCTGCCACCGGCGAAGAATGTGTCCGCCGCACCGATCGTGACGGGTGCATTCGCGGAGTTGGTTTCGCCGACGACGATGATGTCCTGAGTCTCCGGATCAATCACCATGCTGTTGATACTCTCGTAGTTGCCAATACCGTTGCCACCAAAATAGCTGGCAACCCAGGACGGAATAGTTGGTGCAGGCCCAGTTGGCGGTGGTGCAATGGCACTGGCTGATCCGCTGGCGAGCGCGAGCAGGGTCAGGAGGCAGGAAAGAATGCGCTTGAATGGCATGAGGGATGGAACTCCATGAGGGGGGTCTCCTCGCAGTACGCAGTTCCGCCCGCTTTTCTCCGGTCCCGCCCAATCACATTCAAGTTTCTTGCTCCTGCTGCTATTCGAACCGGTCTTTATTCGCCCGGTTGGCGGAGGAAACACGATTGTTCTGCGTACTGCGATCCAGAACGAGGCATTTCGCCGACGTCGGAGCCCTTCCATGAATCGCAAATCCTTTGCTGGCCTGCTCGGTGCTGCCCTGCTCGCTGTTTCGTCGTTTGCCTCGGCGGCCAGCGTTGTCATGACTGACGATTTTTCAAACGCGAAGAGTGGCTGGCCGCATTCGGGTGCCACCAGCGTTGAGGACTTGGGCTTTGCGATCTATGCCGATGGCGACTACCAGCTCACACCGGTGGCCGATCATGTGTTCGGCTACGTGAAGGCTCCGAAACAGGCTGGATCGGGGGATGTCTCCATCGAGTCGGATATGTTCCTGCTGGCCGGCGTTGGCTCGGGACTGGCCGGCCTGGCCTGTCGCGTCACCGATGCGCAGAACTTCTATGGCTTCGCCGCACGCGGCGATGCAGGGCTGATGATCTTCAAGGTGATCAAGGGCGAAGTGAAGTCGCTGGCACTGGGTCGCTTGCGCAGCGTGCTCGCTGGAAGCGTCGATACGCGCCTTACCGTGAGTTGCAAGGGTGACGAGCTGCGCCTGAGTGCCAAGGATGGCGACAGTCTGGTGGTCAAGGACAGCGACCTGACCCAGGGCACGGCCGGCCTGATCATCTTCGGTGAGAAAGCCGCCGGAACCATGGCGACATTCGACAACTTCGAGCTGTCCTCGCTCGGCCGTTGATTCACGTGCTTGCGAACACGCTGCCGATGTCCGCCAACGCAGAGCAGAATGGGGCATTGGAAGCCATTCCCGATGCCGCCCACTTCGCCGCGCCGCAGTGTCACAACTGCGGTGCGGATCTGCACACTCCCTTTTGCCCCCAATGCGGACAGAAACGCGTGGAGCGCGTCGGCAGTTGGCAGCTCGGCCAAGAGGTATGAAACAAGTTCAAATGGTTCGATGCGACTGTCGTGGTGTCGGCGCGCCGTTTGTTGCGTCGCCCCGGCATGGTCGCACGTGAATACGTGTTCGGAGCGCGCAAACGTCATTTGAACCCGATCAAGCTGTTGCTCGTTGGCATCGGGTTTCTCGTGCTCATTGTTCAACGTGGCAACTATCTGGCGTCTGCCAATGCGCCGATATCCAGCGCGATGACGATTGTGCAGGCATGGGCCAATCTGTCGTTTTCGCTCAGTGTCGTCGCGATCGTGCTGGCCACGTGGTTGTTCTATCGCCGGTATGGCGGATTCAACCTCTATGAGCATCTCATGCTCGCGTGCACGATCCAGTTCGTGGTGGTGGTAGTGAGTGTCCTGACCAAGTTGCCGACACTGGTGTGGACAGATGCCGTATTTCTCAGCCGGCACCGCTTTGTGTCCAGCTGGTTGCTTGATGCCGTGGGTGTGTTGGTTTTCTGCATCGCATGTCGCCAATTTTTCGTGATTGATCCCAGGCGTGGCTGGAAGCGGCTGCTCGTGGCCAGCGCGTTCTTTATTGCCTGCAAATGGATTCTTGTACGTGTTTACGCCCTGGTTCTTATCCGGATCGTGCTCTAAACGGCTTGATCGCTTGCTCAACCCCATCGCACCCTTGCGGAGATTCCTGATGACTAAACGAATTACCTTCAACTTGATGAGACCGATCAGCGCCTTGAGCCTTCTGCTCGCCCTTTCGGCTTGCGACGCCAGCAGTGCACCCGATTCCTCGCCAGCTGCACCGGCTGCCGTAGCCGTGCAATCCACTCCGAAAGCGCCCGCCGTCGATCAGGTTGCCTTGATCAACGAGGTGGCTGCCTCCTTGCAGGCCTGCAGTTATGACGGTGATCCGGTCAGCTTCAAAGGCAAATCCGGCGATGCGCCTTCGGACTGTCGTGACATGGTCGCCAAGATCATGAACTTCACCGGGCTACCGCAAAACTTTGTCGTGGTGCAAGCCGATGTGCCGAACGCGGCGGCGGTGATCCTGCTTGACGATCACGAAATTCCCCGGCGCGTGATCGCCTTCAACCCGCAGTTCATCGATGTGGTGCGTCAGGCTACGCATGGCAATCTTTGGGCGCCGGTCAGCATCATGGCCCACGAGATCGGACATCACCTTTCCGGCCACACGATCACGCCCGGTGGCAGTCAACCGCCGACCGAGCTTGAAGCTGACAAATTCAGTGGTTTTGTTTTGTACAAGATGGGCGCAGGTCTAAATGATGCGCAAACGGCCCTCGAAGCGCTCGTTCCTGAAGGGCCGGATGGGAAGACGCATCCCGGACGTGGCAAGCGCTTGAGCGCAGTGCGCGAAGGTTGGCAGCAAGCCTGCGTGCAGCAACACGGCAGTTGTACCAGTGGACAACCGACGCCTGTCGCTTCAGCGAAAGTAACATCGGCGCCTGTGCCGACCGTTCCGACCAGCGAACGCGGGTCACGCGATGTGGCGGCAACCGCACCTGCCCAACCGTCAGTCAGATCGATGCCTGCTCCACGCACTTACCCGAACGCCCCGCCGACTCAGTTGGCCGGTGTTGATCATCTGCCGGCACCGGGTTCGATACCGAGCAAGTTTGATCGATTCATCTATGACGAATACGGCGCGCTGGATCTTTCGATCCGTGCCACGTTTGAAGCCAAATTCGTCGAGCATGCGCGTGTGCACGGAGTCGAAATCGTCACGCTGTTGGTGCGTGATCTGCACGGCCTGGAGGCTGATGCCTATGCGCTGGCGATGATGCGCGAATTGCGCGTCGGCAAGCTCGATGTCGGAAACGGTGCGGTCATTGTTGTCGCACCGGAGCAGGGCCAGGCGGCCGTCGCCTGGGGTCCGGGCATCGCACGTCAGATGGGCTCCAGCAATCCAACCCGCTCGCTCGGCAGTTGGCTCTCGACCGGCTGGCCGATCTGCGTGCGCTACAAGGCGTGCGGAAACTGGACCGAGAATCTGCTGACAACCTCCGATCACGTCATGCGTGATACGGACGAGGTGGAATGGACAATTCGCTATCAATCCGTCGCTTCGATGATGCAGGCAAGAGAAGAGAAACACGAAGGAAGCGCGGGAGATCCCACCAGTCAAAAGATTGCCACGTTCGAAGGCACGGTGGTGGCCCGTGACGTCAAGGCCGATTATGCGGGCGCGTTCGTCAATTCATCGCGCTTGGCGGTCAACGATGCGGTTCACGTGCAGACGGCTGATGGCTACAAGCTGATGGTCTATGTTGTTCCCGGCACAGAATCGCTGATGCCCACTGGAAAGCTCAAGGCGGGAACGCGCTACCAGTTCATCGCCCGCGCCGGTGGCCTCACTCACAACAAAAACGATACCCAGGAATTTGAGCTGCTGAGTTACAGCCAGTCCGAATGATCGGTTCATCATTGCTCGGCCGTCACGATGACCGAGCAATGATGCTGCCATTAACATCTGAAGAAACTTCTCGGAGAGGGACCCAAACGATGATTCCCCAGTTAACGATCTGTACCTCCATGGTCGTCTTTGTTGCTTCGGCGCTGGTAGTTGCGCACGCTGACACCGCTACTGAAGCCATGCTCAGGCACCAGGCCGACACCTGGGATCAAGCGATCATCCACAAGGATCGCAAGGCGATAGCAGACAACATTGCATCAACTTTCATGCAAATCGGCAGTGACGGCGCCAAGGCAGACAAAGCGGGCTTCGTTGCAGCGATCATGGACTTGCGGCTTTCAATCGCGCCCTACAAGGTTGAGGATTTCCAGGCGCGCATTTATGGCGATACCGCGTTGCTGACGGGCACTACGGAAATGCATGGCAGTTGGAATGGGAAGGCGTTCACCAGCCACTATCGCTACACCGATGTTTACGTCCGCGAAAATGGCAAATGGCGAGTGGTCAATGTGCAAACCACACCGATGCCTTGATCGTACTTGGCTTGCTGTACCGGAGTGAGAACGCTCCGAGGGAAGTGCCGGACGCGAAACAGGCAATGCTGATCAACTGGCACAACCGTCATCGCATTCAACAGGTTTGCCAGCCGTGCTGCGCGGCGAAGCGAATGCTGGTTGCCTTGACGAGTCGCACGGTGCGGCTGGGGAGCCTTTTGAATGCCACCTGCTTTGCCTCAGACATTGCGGCCATAGCCCTCGCCGTGGGTCCAGGCGGCGGCAAACAAAGCGTTTCATCTATCGCGTTGCCAACCATACAGCGCCCTTGATCCGCATCCGATTTCAATGGGCATGATTTTCGTTTCAGCCGATAAGAGTCGAACGCCGAAAATGTCACACGAAGATATCCAGGCCCCACCATCGCCTCACGTTTATTGGCGATCAATCGTCACGTTCTATGCGCTGGCATGCGCTTGGTCCTGGCCGTTCTTCTGGCTTCGCGATTTTCACACCCAGGCGTTCTATTCGCTTCCATGCCCGGGCTTTCTGAAGACCTCACTGATCATGTGGGGGCCGGGCCTTGCTGCCCTCGTATGCTGGCGGCTGTTTCGGGATCGTTGGCCACGCCGCACCAACATCCTCGGCGGCCACCCGTGGCGAGCGCTTGCCTTCTACTTCTTGCCGATGGCTGCTCTGGCCATTCCGGGCATTCCGATGCAGCCCGGCACGCCGCCGGTACATGTGCTGGTATTCCTGCTCGCTATCGTCGGCTTGTTCAACACGCTCGGCGAGGAACTCGGCTGGCGCGGCTTCCTGCAGGACGCGTTGCGGCCGTTGGTTTGGTGGAAGCGTTTCGGATTGGTCGGCGCCATGTGGTGTGGATGGCATTTCACCAATTTGTTTGCCGGCCGCGATACACACGAAATGCTCGCTTATCTGGCCTGGTATCCACTCTCATGCGTCTTGCTGAGCTCGTTGCTCGGAATGGCGGTGGAGCGCAGCCGTGCCGTGCTTGTCTCAGTCACCCTGCATGCTTGGGTGAATATGCTGTTCGAGTTTTCAGGCACCGGGACGACCCTGGTATTCGCTTGTGCAATTCCATTCTGGATCTGGATGCTGTGGAGCTGGCCCACCCGTATATCGGAGTTTCACACGCCAAGGCTTGTGCAGTCTCACCGCACAATTGACGAGAAAAGGAGCGTGATTTGAAGCCGTCTATCAGCCGTGGCAAGTCGTTGTATCGGACTTGTGCGCTGCATGCGTGGCGAGTCCTTGCGAGATTTCTGTTCATCTCGCTTGTCACATTGCCACCAATCGCGCATGCAGACTCCAGCTCAATCGACGTGGCGAAGATTCGTCAATTCATATCTTCTCAAATTCGCGCAGATGCGATCCCGGGATTGGCGGTTGTCGTCGTTAGCCGGGATGGCACTTTGTACACCGAAGGCTTCGGCACAAACCCCAGTGACGCCAAAACCATAACCGCGGATACGCCGTTTCTGTTCGGATCGATGAGCAAGAGTTTCACTGCACTGGCCGTTATGCAGCTTGTTGAGTCAGGTCAGATCGATATTGATGCACAAGTGCGGAGCTACCTGCCCCACTTTACGATGGCATCCGCGCAGGCGGGGCAAATCACGGTTCGCGAACTGTTGGCTCATACCAGCGGCATTCCTGCGAACGCGGCCCGAGCAAGCAAGGACGACGCCACGCTCGCCGATCATGTCGCCGCCCTGCGGGATGTCCATCTCGCGCGCGCGCCAGGAGCGGCATACGAGTACGCGAGCCCCAATTACCAGATCCTTGGCCGCATCGTCGAGGTCGTGTCAGGCGAGTCTTTCGGTGCCTATGTAGCTCGTCACGTCTTCGAGCCACTCGGCATGCTCCACTCGTTTGTCGATCAAGCCTCAGCGCTCGCGGCCGGACTGGCGCAGGGTCATCAGATGATGTTCGGGTTTGCTGTTGCACACCCGTTGCCGCCTGAGCCTGGTCGACTGCCGACGGCCGCATTGATTGCGAGTGCAAACGATCTGGGTCGCTACATGCGCATGCAGCTTCGCGGCGGCGAACTCGACGGTACACGAGTGGTATCGGAATCGAGCGTGACAACGATGCACCGGCCGTTGGTGAAGCTTGCCGACTTTGGCTATGCGATGGGCTGGCGTGTCAGTGAAATCAGTGGATCGCATGCCGTCCATCACGGTGGGATTTTGCCCAACTACCGCGGCAAGATGGTTCTGTTGCCGGAGCGAGGAATCGGCGTCGCGGTGTTGACGAATGTCTCCGCGGCGATTGGATCGCCGAGCAGTCACCGCATCGCTGACGGGGTGGCGGCCATCGCTTTGGGGCAGCCTCCAGCGCCTTCACCGGCGTGGCCGCTGCGATGGATCTTGTTTGGTATGGCGATCGGTATGCTCATGATCACAGCGCTTCAGTTGCGCGGCATCGTCAAGGCGGTTCGCGCGCCTCGAAGCTTGGCGGTGGCGGCACGTGAGCTGGTGTTTGCTCTCACCATTCTGCTTGGCTTGCCGTGGTGGGGAGGGATTGGCTGGCTTGGAATCTACCGGCAGGCACCCGATCTGGCCGTATGGTCCATCGTGGCAGCCGCTCTGGGATTGTCGACTGCCCTGCTGCGTATTCGCGGTCACCGCGCGCCTGGGCAAGCCACTCCTGGCATTTCCTAGTTGCGCAATGTGATCGCGGCATTGAGAACAATGACAGGATGCGAGAAGTGACTTCGATCATTCGATGCCGCCATCGATGCGCAATGCGAATCGAGGTTGCAAGAGCGCTGGAACGATCCCGGATCGTTCTGTAACCGCTTGCCGACACAAATTCAGGGACCTTGCAGCTTTGTATCGCGGTGGTCCTGGGTCACCGCCGCTCGCCTCTGCAGACGGCGGCAGTCAATGGACCGAACCGGCGCTGCGCCGGATCACACTGTGGCTTCCACGCCGGGTGTCTTGGCGCGTTCCTGATAATTGAGCCAGGCGTAATAGAGCAGCGGAATGACCAGCAGGGTCAGCGCGGTCGACACCAGGATGCCGAAGATCAGCGACACGGCGAGGCCCTGGAAGATCGGATCGTCGATGATGAAGAAGCCACCGACCATGGCCGCCACGCCGGTCAACACGATCGGCTTGGCACGCACGGCGGCGGCATCAATGACCGCCCTGCCCAGCGGCTGGCCGCGGGCGATTTCATGGTTGATGAAATCGATCAGCAGGATCGAGTTGCGCACGATGATGCCGGCCAGCGCGATCATGCCGATCATCGAGGTGGCCGTGTATTGCGCGCCGACCAGGGCATGCCCGGGCATCACGCCG
>Ga0073899_10000955_pt1 | contig 26686 bp, 23 predicted proteins | sample KloWWTmetaKNB5Ph_FD_88975 | JGI IMG/M metagenome (GOLD analysis project Ga0073899, IMG submission 88975) | Active sludge microbial communities from Klosterneuburg, Austria, studying microevolution and ecology of nitrifiers - Klosterneuburg... | ecosystem: Engineered > WWTP > Aerobic digester >... | reverse complement strand
TGCTCATCTCGTTGCTTTCAGAAAAACGGATTGGGGTATGGCTGACTCTGGAGCAGAGAGCCCGTCGATTGCTTGAATGGGATTTATGTGGATTCGTCAACCGGAAAACCGTGGATTACTTTTTTCAACTAAACCCCAGCTGCCTTGCGGCAAAGTCAAGGAGGATTTCCTCCGAGCCGCCGCCGATCACATGGGCGCGCACATCGCGATAGATGCGCTCGATCTTGACGCCCTTGATGAAACTCGCGCCACCAAGAATCTGCGCACATTCGCGCGCGCAGAAATCGAGAGTACGCGAGGCCTGCACCTTGCATAGCGCGAGGATGCCGTAATCGAGTTTGTCATTGTTATAGGCCCACACCATCTGGTCGACCAGCGCTTGCGTGGCGCTGATCTGACGCACCATCTCGGCAAATTTGTGGCGGATCACCTGGTTCTTGATCAGTGGCTTGCCAAAAGTCACGCGCTGCTTCGCCCAGGCGTGCGCCTCGTCGACGGCGCAACGTGCATAGGCCAGCATGCCGGCAGACATGCCGATGCGTTCGGCGTTGAGGTTGTGTACCACCGCCATGAATCCGTTATCTTCCGGGCCGATGATATTTTCATAGGGAATTTCCACGTCGTCGAAATACAGTGCTGCGGTGTCGGACATGTGCCAACCCATTTTTTCCAGTTTGGTCTGGGTAAATCCGGGCCGTCCCTTCTCGACGAGAAACAGCGCCAGGCCGTCCGGGCCGGGACCGCCAGTGCGCGCCACGACGGTGTAGTAATCGGCACGCATGCCACCGCTGATGAACATTTTCGAGCCGTTCAATATCCACTTGTCGCCGCGCTTTTCAGCGCGTGTCTGGATCGCCGAAATATCCGAACCGCCGGAAGGTTCGGTGATGCAGATCGACATGAGCTTCCTGCCGGCCAGCACATCGGGAGCGATGCGCTGCTTCATCTCTTCTGTACCGAGCTTGATGACTGGCGCCAGCGCGACGCTGTGAATCATCAGCGCCGGTTGCAGGCCACTAGCACCCGTGCGGGCGAGTTCCTCGGTACAGACGAGGCCGTGGTACATGTCCACACCTTCCGATATGCCGCCGTATTCCTCCGGAAACCCTTGCTGCAGGATGCCGACTTCGGCGGCCTTGAGATGCAGTTCGCGCGGCACTTCGCCGGCAGCCTCCCAAGCCTCGACGTGCGGCATGATTTCCTTGTCGACGAAGCGGCGCACGGTCTGCGCCCACTTTTCGTGGCTCTCATTGTAGAACGGCGAATTGCTGCGCCAGTCGTCAAACAATGCCATGGCGATCCTTTCGAAACATGTTGCTTACTGTGTCAGTGTCCTGGTGGCGATCAACTTCAAGCCACTCCATTCTTCCGCAATTCGGCAATCTCCTCCGCGCCATAACCGAGATCCGCAAGTACCTCGTTGTTATGTTCGCCGAGCAGCGGGGGACGGCGCTCGATGCCAAAGTCGAAATCGCTCATTTTGATCGGGAAGGCGTACTGACGAAAATTTCCACGCTGCATTTCCGGATGTTCGCAATCGACAATCATGCCACGCGCTTTCGTATTCGGATGTTCGATCGCCTCATCAAGGCGCAGCGCCGGTGTCGTACAGCCGTCGACATTTTCCAGCAGCGCGCTCCATTCGGAAAAGTTGCGGGACTTGATCAACTCGGCGATTTCCGCCCTGGCCGCCGGTGCCTCTTCACCGAGCGCAAAGCCGCGCGGCAGCAGATCGGGGCGTTCGATCGCCGCACAGAAATTCTGCCAGAAGTGCGGCTCGATCGCGCCAAGCGCCAGGTAACGGCCATCGGCGGTTTCATACACGCCATAGCAGGGTAAGCGGCCGCTGGTGTAGTCATCGCCCCGTGGCAGTGGCCTGCCCTCACCGTAGCTTTGCAGCGCCGCCATCGGCATGATGTTGTGGGCCATCGCGCAATCAGTCATTGATACGTCAACATGACGGCCATGGCCCGAACGCTGCGCATCGAACAGTGCGGCAAGAATACCCATCGCCGCCGACAGCGTGCCACCGGCCAGATCGGCGATCTGGAAGTTGCCCTGCGCCGGCACCCCGTCGGCCGCACCGCTCTGATCGAGGATGCCTGCATAGCCCTGGTAGTTGATATCGTGGCCGCCCTTGGCGACATACGGGCCGGTCTGCCCATAGCCGGTAATCGAGCAATAGACGAGACGTGGATTAATCGCGTGCAGCGTCTCATAACTCATGCCGAGCCGCGCCATCGCGCCGGGACGAAAACCTTCGACGACAATATCGGCATCCTTCACCAGTTTGTGCACCAGTGCGACACCGGCCTCCTGGCGCAGGTCGACGCTGAGTGAACGCTTGTTGCGATTCAAGAGCAGGAACAGCATCGACAGTTCGCCGTTCGGCGAAAAACGCACAGCATCACCAGTGGTGCGATTCTCGATCTTCAATACCTCGGCACCCATGTCGGCAAGATGCTGCGTGCAGAGGGGGCCGGGCAGCAGTTGGGAAAAATCCAGCACACGAATGCCGCTCAAGGGCTTGGTCATATTCAGTGACTCTGCGGACAAAATAAATCGTTCAAGAATCCGTTCAGCCTGATTGCCTATCGCTACCCAAGGCATCAAGTCGCTCGACCGCTTCGACATATTCGTTGAGCAGGCGGAACATCACGTCCTTGCTTGCTTCGATCTGCTTGATCTGACCGATTACCTGGCCGCAGGGATTGAACAGTACCTTGCGTGTGTCAGCAACGTCAGCATAGCGATGGGTGCGACGGATCGCGTCAGCACTGACCAGGCCTTGCATCGGCAGGCCGAGCGGCTTGGGATTTTCCGGCGCTTCCCAGGCTTCAGTCCAGTCGTTTCTGACCATGCGGCAAGGTTTGCCGGTCCACGAACGCGAGCGCACCGTGTCTTCGGAAGTCGCGCGCAGCAGGTCTTCCTTCTGCGCCGGTTCAGCATCGGCCTCGGTGACCGTCAGCCACAGCGAACCGGTCCACACACCGGCGCAACCCAGCGCCAGTGCAGCGGCGACCTGACGACCATTACCAACGCCGCCAGCACCCAGCACCGGTGTCGGCGCCAGCGCATCGACCATCTGCGGCCAGAGTACGATCGAGCCAATCTCGCCCGAGTGGCCACCGCCCTCACCGCCCTGGGCGATGACGATGTCAACACCGGCAGCCTTGTGCTTGAGGCCTTGCTTGACCTTGCCACACAGCGCTGCGACAAGACGTCCACTGGCGTGGATTTCGTCGATGACTTCCTTTGGCGGCGTGCCGAGTGCATTGGCAACCAGTCTGACCTTGGGATGCTTGAGTGCTTCGGTCAGCATCGGCCGCGCCGTGGCTTCGGTCCAGCCAAACATGCGTACTTCATCGTTCTTGTCGGGCCACTCGGGCGTGCCGTGATCCTTGAGCAGCTTGGCGGCGAAGTCGTGATGTCCCTGCGGAATCATCGCCCGCAACGACTGTTCCAGAATATCCGGATCCATCTCGCCCAGACCTTCGTATTTTTGCGGAATGACAATATCAATGCCATACGGCTTGTCGCCGATATGGGCATCAATCCAGTCAAGCTCTTCCTTGATGCGCTCGGGTGGAAAGCCGACCAGGCCGAGCACACCGATGCCACCGGCCTTCGAAACTTCCACCACGACATCGCGGCAGTGTGTAAAAGCAAAGATCGGTACGTCAATGCCGAGCATTTCGCAGACTTTGGTGTGCATGGGCGCTCCCTTGATGAAAGAAGGAAGGCGCACGCCCCCTTCCGGTTAAAGCTTTAATCCGGCTTACTTGCCCGGCTTCCAAAGGAACTTCATCAGCTTCTTCATGTCTCTGATGGCCTTCGCCGAGTACGGGTAGGAGGCCGGCAATTTCTTCATATTGAAGCGATTGAGAATCACCGGGAAGGCGTGGCTGTAATTGCGCAGCCCACTCAAACCATTGACCTGGCCGACGCCGCTGGCCTTGACCCCGCCGAAGGGGGCTTCAGGCACACCGTAGGTGACGGCGATATCATTGACGCACACCGAACCGGTATCCATTTGCAGGGCGATCTGGAAGGCTTTTTCGCGATCTGTCGAAAACACCGTGCCATTAAGGCCATAGGGTGAATCGTTGGCCATGCGAATGGCATCTACTTCGTCGCGCACTTTCTGAAGACAAACGACGGGGCCGAAGGTTTCCTCGGTCATCACCAGCATGTCGTGGTTGCAGTCAGCAAGTACAGTTGCCTCGTAGTAAAGGCCCTTCAGGTCCGGATTGCGTCGACCGCCAGCGAGCAGGCGTGCGCCTTTTTTGAGAGCGTCGGCGACATGCTCTTCGATGATGTCCATCTGACGATCCCAGAATACCGCACCGAGGTCTTCGTCCTGGCCGTGCTGCGGACCCTGGCGCAGCGCCTTGGCCTTCTCGGCGACGCGATTGACGAACTTTTCATAGAGCGACTCGACCACATACACGCGCTGCGTGCCGCAGCAGTAATGGCCGGTGTTCAGGCAGGAGCCGTACAGTGCAGCGTCGGCCGCCATCTCGAAATTTGCATCGCTGCAAACAATCATGGCATCGGTGCCGCCGAGTTCCAGCGAACATGGAATCAGATTCCGACCGCAGGCCTCACCGACTTTGCGACCAGTCGCCACACTACCGGTAAAGGACACCTTCTGCAGGCCGCCCTCGATCAGGTCGGCGCCGGTCTGGCCATCGCCATAGATCACCTGCATCAAGCCGTCCGGCAGACCGGCTTCCTGGTAGATAGTCTCGACCAGTTTGGCGGATTCCGGCGTGACTTCGGAGCCCTTGAGAATCACGGCATTGCCGGCCAGCAGGGCCTGCGTCGCCGGGTTCATGCTGAGAATGAATGGACCGTTCCACGGCGTGATGATGCCGACCACGCCAAGCGGTTTGTAGCTGATGCGCAGCGTCTTGATGATGCCCATCAGGCCATGTACGGAACGTTTCTCGGGTGCAAGGAACTTTCCGGCATTCCTCGCATAAAAGGACATGACATCCGCCGAGGCGAAGATCTCCATACTCATCGCATCGTTCGGCACTTTGCCGGTTTCGCGAATCACCGTGGCGCAGATGTCATCCTGGCGCTTGAGTACCAGATCGCGGGCACGTAACACAAATCTGGCGCGCTCGGCAGGTGGCAGTTTTGCCCAGGATGCCTGTGCGGCACGTGCCTTGGCGATGGCGGCAGCGACATCCTCGCGGCTGGCGCATTCGATCTCACCGATCACTTCGAGCGTTACCGGGCTTTTCAATCTCAGACGACGACGAGCGCCCGGCTCGGTGACAACTCTTTCAAAAATAGCCATGCTGTCAATCTCCTTTTATTTAAATATCATTACTGGTGGTCGAATGCGCCAGCCGCTGCTTACATTACAACCCTCTGAACGTGGCGAACTCATCGAGCTCGGCACGTTCAGTGTGCAGACGATTGACCGGATGATTCTCATCGGCATGTCCCATTGCCATGCCGCAGAACATCAGCATGGTCGGCGGCAGACCGAGGAATTCATTGATGGCTTTATGCCAAACCGTCCAGGCTTCCTGTGCGCAGGTGTGCAGGCCGGCCTCGCGCGCCAGTAGCATGACCGTTTGCATGTACATACCGAGATCGACCCACTGTGTCGGCAGCAGCCGGCGGTCGATGCAGAAGAACAGGCCGACCGGCGCATTCCAGAAATCGAAATTACCGGCAATGAAGCCCATGCGCTTCTCGTCATCGCCGCGTGCAAGGCCCATCGTCGCATACATGTCTTCGCCGCATTTCTTGCGCCGCGAACGATAGGGCTCGCCGAGATTTTCCGGATAGATATGGTATTCCGGGCCATCGGCAAACGGATTCGTTTTCATGCGCTCGGCAATCTGCGCCTTCAGGCGCGCCAGCTCCTCGCCACCCAGCGCATGCACCTGCCAGGGTTGCAGATTGCCGCCCGAAGGACTGCGCGCGGCGGCGGAAAGAATGCGACGCACCAGATCGCCGGAAACCGGCTTGTCGAGAAAAGCGCGCTTCGACATGCGGCTGGAAACCGCTTCGGTCACGGACATCACGGGAATCACGACTTCCATATCAAAACCTTTCCATCAAAAATAAATTAATGCCATCATCATTGACCTATTTAAACTCAGGCCAGCAGGCGACGGCCAAGAATCAAATCTGCCGCCCGCTCGGCAATCATCACCGTTGGCGCATGCGTGTTGCCAGAAGTGATCGTCGGCATCACCGAGGCATCGATCACGCGCAGACGTTCAATGCCTCGCACGCGCAACTCGGCATCGACCACGGCGTTCGCGTCGCTACCCATACGGCAGGTGCCGACCGGGTGATGCACCGTCGAAGCACTGCATGCGACAAACGCCAGCAATTCCTCGTCGCTCGTTGCCGCGCGACCCGGCAGATCCTCGTATTCAACGAGTGCGGCAAAAGGTGGCTGGGCGGCGATGCGGCGTGCCCAGCGCATGCCGGCAAGCAGCACCTGACGATCCTTTGCGGCGCTCAGATAATTCGGTGCAATCGCCGGCGCAGCGAACGGATCGACAGAATTCAGCGTAACGCTACCGCGCGACTCCGGACGCAGCTGACACGGCGCCATGGTAAAGCCCGGCAATTTTTCTGGCTGCATCTTCACTGCCTTGGTATCGCCGGTGACCGGCAGAGCATGAAACTGGATATCCGGTCGATCCAGCGCGGGATCGCTCTTGCAGAAGACCCCGATGTCGGCTGCCGGCATGGTCATCGGCCCGCGCTTCTGTAACAGATAGCGCAGCACGCTACCGGCCAGGCCGGGGCCACGCAGTTGCGCGTTGTAGCTCGCCGCACCGGGCTTGAGGCGCCAGCCCATCGGGACGCAGAGGTGATCCTGAAGATTTGTGCCGACCGCAGGACTATCGACGGCGACGGCGATGCCATGCTGCTGCAAATGTGCGGCCGGGCCGATGCCCGAAAGCATGAGGAGTTGCGGCGAATTGAAGGCGCCAGCGGCGAGCAGCACTTCGCGACGCGCCTTGCTGCGCCGGAGCTGTCCGCCGAGGCTGTCACCCACACGATATTCAACGCCAATGGCGACGCGGTCTTCGATCAGGATGCGCGTCAGAGCGGACTGTGTCCGCACGGTGAGATTGGCGCGTTGCTTGGCCGGACGCAAATAGGCGCGCGCCGCCGACATGCGCTTGCCGTTGCGTATGTTGACCTGAAACAGGCCGGCACCCTCCTGCCGGGCACCATTGAAATCGTCGTTGTGCGGAATACCCGCTGCTGCGCAAGCCGCGATCATCGCAGCGCTGGCAGGATTGTGCTCGATCTGATCGCCGACGTGCAACGGCCCGTCATTGCCATGCAGCGGGTTTCGGATACGAACATTTTTTTCAGCGCGAATAAAATACGGCAACACTTCGCGCCAGCTCCAGCCGGGCGCACCACCAGCCGCCCATCCGTCATAATCTTCCTGCTGACCGCGAATATAGACCATGCCATTGATCGACGAGCAGCCACCAAGCAGCCGGCCGCGCGGCATGGCCATGCATCGTTGACCGATCTGTGTTTCTGCATTGCTCTGATAGAGCCAACTGAAGCGCTCATCACTGATGAGCTTGCCCCATCCTGCCGGCATGTCGACCAGCAAATTCCGATCGGCGCGACCCGCCTCCAGAAGCAACACGCGCACGCCGGCATCTTCGCTAAGGCGCGCAGCCAGCACACAACCGGCTGAGCCGGCACCGACGACGATGTAGTCATACTCGTCGTCGTCGTCGGCTGCGTGCTGCCCCGCTGCTGACATTATTTTTTGCCGGGTAACGTGATGCGCGTCTTGCCGTAGAACGTCTGGCCCTTCTTGGCCATATCGCGCAATAGCTGCGGAGCCTTGAACTGCTCGCCGTAGGCGGTTGTCAGACGATCCAGTTCAGTCACCACATTGGCAATGCCGATTGCATCCATCATGCAGAACGGGCCACCGGTGTAGGGTGGGAAACCAACACCGAGAATGGCACCGAGGTCGCCATCCACTGGATCGAACAACACGCCTTCTTCGATGCACTTGACCGCATCGACGAGCTGCGGATACAACATGCGCGTCTGAACCTCCTTGGCTGTCAGCTGCTCGGATTGCGGCTTTTGCGGCCAGATTTTGCCGAGGCCGGGCCACAGTGACTTGTTGCCCTCTTCGTCATAATCGAAGAAGCCCTTGCCGTTCTTCTTGCCGTGACGTTCCTGTTTCTCGTACATCTCGTTGATGACCGCGAAAGCCGCGCCCGGCTTGAAGTTCTCGCCGAGATCTTTCTTCTGCTGGTGCGCCGCATGGTACGCCGTGTCCAGACCGATTTCGTCAGAAACCGCCAGCGGGCCGACCGGCAGGCCAACCACTTTGGCGGCGTTTTCGATCAGCGCCGGGCTCACCCCTTGCGTCAGCATGGCCATGGTTTCGTTGATGTACGCACCGATGAAACGCGTGGTGAAGAAACCCGGGCCGTCATTCACGACGATCGGAGTCTTGCCCATCAGCTGACACAGATCCAGCGCACGCGCCAAGGCCGCATCGTTGGTCTTTTTGCCACGGATAATTTCGATCAGCGGCATGCGCTCAACCGGCGAGAACAAATGCATCCCGATGAAATTCTCGGGACGCTCGGCGGCGTTCGCCAGTTCGGTGATCGGCAGCGCCGAGGTGTTGGTGGCAATCACGGCATCCTTCGGCAACACGGCTTCGAGCTGCTGCGTGACTTTGGCCTTGATACCGCGATCTTCGAACACGGCTTCAACGACCAGTTGCGCATCCTTCAGCGCGCTGTAGTCGGTGGTCGGGTGAATGCGTGCGAGGATCGCGTCGATCTTCTCCTGCGTAGTGCGGCCCTTTTCAAGGTCACGCTTGAGCCTCTTGACGGTGTAATCCTTACCCTTGTCGGCGGATTCCTGCTTCAGGTCAACCAGCACGACATCCACACCCGCCTTGGCGCAGACGAGAGCGATGCCCGCGCCCATCAGGCCGGCACCGATCACGCCAATCTTCTTGAACTCGGTCTTCGGCACGCCTTCGGGACGGTGCATCAATTTTCCAGCTTTGCCCATGTTGATGAACAAGGTGCGGATCATGCCGCGCGAAACCGGACCCTTCATCAGACCAACCATGTATTTGGCTTCGAGGCGCAGCGCAGTATCCATCGGTAGTTGCGTGCCTTCATACACGGCCGAAGCGATCGCCGCCGGGGCTGGCATGTTGTGGAAGGTGCCGGCTTGCAGCATGGCGTTGCTGATCACGAACATCTGTGCGACGTTCTGTGACGAGGGACCAGCACCACCCGGCACCTGGAAGCCCTTCTTGTCCCACGGCTGCACGGCGTTCGGCGTTTCCATCAGCCACTTCTTGGCAGCGGCCATGACTTGATTGGCCGGCACAATTTCGTTAATAAAGCCGGCCTTGAGCGCCTTCTCGGGGCTCAGCGAAGAACCCTGCAACAGCAGCGGCAAAGCTTCCTGAATTCCGATCAGGCGTGGCAGACGCTGCGTGCCACCACCCGCCGGCAGCAGGCCGATCTGCACTTCGGGCAGGCCGAGCTTGATCTTCTTGTCGTCGGCAACCACGCGATAGTGGGTGGCCAGCGCGATTTCTGTACCGCCGCCCACTGCCGTGCCATTGATGGCGCAGACGAACGGCTTGCCGCAGGTTTCCATGCGACGGAACAGACTCGACAGCGACCAGATCTGGTCGAAGGTTTCTTTGTTGGAGACGTTCGGCGCATTGTCGGAACGCTCTTCGATACCCTTCAGGTCGGCACCTGCCAGGAAGGCTTCCTTGCCGGAAGTCAGGATCACGCCCTTGATCGCGGCGTCATTGGTAATCAGGTCAAGGCTTTCGCGCAGTTCGTCGATAAACACCTGGTCGATGGTGTTCATCGTGCTGTCCTGCTTGTCGATCAGCAGTGTGGCGATGCCATCGGCATCGACGGTCAAATTGAAAATCTGATTCATCTTGTCTTATCCTCGGATTCTTTAGCGTTAGATGCGTTCGATGATGGTCGCGCTGGCCATGCCGGCAGCTTCGCACAGCGAAACCAGGCCGTACTTGAGGTTGCGGCGTTCCATTTCGTCGAGCAGCGTGCCAATCAGCATGCCGCCGGTTGCTCCGAGCGGATGGCCCATGGCAATTGCACCACCATTCACGTTGATCTTGTCGTGCGAAATATTCAGACCGGACATAAAGAGCAATACGACCGATGAGAACGCTTCATTGAGTTCCCACAAGTCGATGTCGGAAGCCTTCAGGCCGGCTTTCTTCAGTGCGCGCTGTGCAGAAGCCACCGGGCCATCGAGCATGATGGTCGGCTCGGAGCCGATCGTTGCCGTGGCGACGATGCGTGCACGCGGCTTGAGACCAATGCTTTCACCGCCAGTCTTGCTGCCAACCAACACCGCCGAAGCGCCATCGACAATGCCGGAGCTGTTGCCGGCATGGTGCACATGGTTGATCTTCTCGACTTCCGGATATTTCTGGATCGCCACATTGTCGAAACCGTACATGCCACCGAGCATCGAAAAAGCCGGGGCGAGTGCGCCGAGCGATTCGAGCGTGGTGTTGCCGCGGATGGTTTCATCGCGATCGAGCAGCACTTCACCGATGATGTCGCGTACCGGAATCACCGAGCGTGCAAAACGGCCTTCTTCCCAGGCCTTGGCGGCGCGCTTCTGACTTTCGACAGCGTAGGCGTCGACGTCCTGGCGCGAGTGACCATGCTTGGAGGCCATCAAATCGGCAGCAATACCCTGCATCACGAAGTAGGTCTTGAAGGCCACAGCCGGATCGAGCGCCCAGGCGCCGCCATCTGAACCCAAACCGACACGCGACATGCACTCGACGCCACCGCCGATGGCCAGATCGATCTGACCCGAGCCGACCTTGGCGGCAGCCAGATTCACGGCCTCCAGGCCGGAACCACAATAACGGTTGATCTGGATACCCGGCACGGTCTGCGCGTAGTCGGCATTCAGTGCAGCGATGCGGCCAACGTTGCCACCCTGCTCGCCGATCGGTGTGACGCAACCGAGGATCACGTCCTCGATCAGGCTGGTGTCGAGCTTATTGCGCTCGCGCAGAGCGCCGAGCGTTTGGCTGGCAAGATTGATCGGGGTGATCTCGTGCAGCTTGCCGTCGGGCTTGCCTTTGCCGCGCGGGGTCCGCACGTGATCGAAAATATAGGCGTCAGTCATCTGAAACTCCCATTGCATTGAAAAAGAAAACAGTCAGTTGGTGATTAGACTTGCGCGGCTGTATTAAATATTTTTCTACCTGCCAGAACCAGCCGGAACAGCGCGCCGTCAAGTGCAAGCCGGGCATACTAAAGCAATCGATTTTCGAATCAGGAATATCAGGCAAAACCTGAACATTGATTATTTGCCTGATCAATTACCATGACTACAAAGGCTTCTACGCAAAAACAAAACTGAATAAATTTTTGCAATGGTGTAAATTTCGCGGATAATCCTGTCATGCCTCCACCAGCTACCCTGCCTTCCGCCAAAGCACGCACCGCGCGCCGGGGCCCGCATCGCGCCATGCCGGTCAGCACACCACCGGCAACGCGACGGCAACCCGTACAGAAGCGCGCCGAATTCACCGTCAAAGCCATCATCGGTGCTGCACACGAACTGTTGCTCAAGCAAGGCGTCGATGCCGTCACCACACGGCAGGTCGCCGAGCGCGCGGGAGTGGCCATCGGTACGCTGTACCAGTATTTCCCCGACCGCGACGCCATCCTGATGCAACTTGCTTACATGATCATGGATGAAGAAGTCAGCAAGACAGCGCACCATCTGGCGAACCTGTATCGCCATACGCTGGAGGAACTGATGAGCGGTCTTTATGAGCGCTCTCTTGACGTCGAACGCAGAATGCTTGAACTCGGTCACGACTTTCATCGCCGCCATGCACGGCACCTGAACTTCGGCCTGTATCTGCGCGACAAGATCAGCAATACGCCGCAGGACACCGAGGCGCTAATCTCTGCAATGCAGCGAGTGCTCTCCGATCACCGCGACGAAATCGTCGAAACCGACCGTGATCTCGCCTCTTTCATGATCGTGCGCGGCATGCGCAACATGGTCGTCACCCTTGTCGAGGAACGCCACGATCTGCTCGAATCAGAAGCCCTGGTACCAATGCTCACCCGCGTGGCGATGGCGATTGTTGCCGGAAAAAAAGTTGAAATGCCGACGGGCTCTGCGGACAGCAAAGACTGAGGCCTGTCACACAATCACCATTAGTGTGATTGAAGCAATGATGGGGTTTCAGAAATACAAATTGGTATTCACCAGACGTTGCTGGAAAATTACGCGAATTATTCGGCATTTCCCTCGCGCAGCGCCCTGTCCATCATCAATCCGACTACTCTAAAATCCGATTGATACAAAAAGATTGGGCCAGTACCGGCGTAGCGTATCTTATGGAATCAGCCGCATCTCACGCCAGGCCTTGCTTTCAGAGGAGTCCTGCTTATTATCTTCACCGGCGGCAGGCACATTGATCGGCGGAAAGTCGATCTGCGGCACATTCCGCAGGATCGCTCTGAGCAGCACGATTTCCTCCGCAACCGCCTGGGGAAAACCAACGCGCTTGCCGCCACGGTTGTCTTCCAGCAGATCAGTAAGGAACGCATCGCCCTCGGGTTTGCCCCACAAACTCACCAATTCTCTGATGAGATGCGGATAGTTTTCCAGGGTAGTGTTTTCGGCCGAGGATGTATCGGCATCCCAATCGTTGATGCTGACGTTCAGCTTCTGCCGCAGTTCCTGCACCGCCTCATCAAACCCTTCGCGATGCCCGGTTTTGCGGTAGATTTCCAGCACCTTGAACCAGTGTAGCGGGTCCTGATGCTTATTCTGGCGGATATGGTCGACGACTGCCGAAGCCGCTTCCTTGGCGAGACCCAGAGAGGTCATGACGTCGGCAAGTTCGAGAACCGGATCGACTGAGCTGGGCCCCGCCTCCGCTGCGGTAAGTGGAGTCTGGCTACCTTCCAACGAGAGCTCCAGGTCGACTTCAGTCGTCGCAGAAGCGGGGAGTTCCAGACGAAGATCGCTGGAGAGCGGTGCCAGCGGTGCGAGAGGTGCGGTTGGCACCAGTCCTTTGGCAGTTTGCACCGGGGCGCTTTGCTGCGCGGTAGCCTTCGGTAGCTTGGTCTCGACTTTTGCATCAGGCCTCGAAAATTCCATAGGAAAATCGACTGCCTTTGCCTGCGCCGTCTCAACGCTCTTTGGCGGATTCGGTTTCGCGCCAGCAACCTCTCCAACTGGTGCGTTTTTGATCGCGGACGGAATGGCGGCCGGCGCTACTTTGGATGCGGGACCTGTTTTGGATACAGGCCCTGCTTTGGATGCGGGCCCGGCCGTACGTTCAACGGTATTTTTTACTGTGGGCTCCAGGCGAGTGCCCCGAATATTCGCGGGTGCTGCCTGCGTTTCTTTCTGCGGTACTGGCGCCACGCTCTTCGGCGGTGCTCCCGAAGTGACTGACTGATCGCCCTCTACCACACCGCCTGTGGCAGAGGGCGTGTCAAAAGACTTTGGCTCATCCCACGCAACTGGTCGACGACGCATCGACAACCGCTGGAAAGCGATCATCAGTGCTGCGCCAACGGCCCCACCGCCGATCACGGCTGCCAGCAATTCAATAAGACCGAAGGATTTGCGCAGACGGAGGCGTAATTGTTGCAGCTCTGCCTGCGCCCGCACCTGCTCAACTTCGGCACGTTTCACACGTTCATCGACACCCTGCAAGTAGTTCTTGACCTCGCCGAAACTGTTTGCCAAGGACTTCAGGGTTTCGGACATTTCGACATCGCTGCGACTCTTCTCGCTCATCATTTGTTCAAGATGACCAAGCGACTGCGCGAGTTCCTGCTGCGAAAGGGCGGAAGCCCGACCTTCCTTGTGACCACCGCCGATAACCAGCCGATCGGATTTTTTGCCCGGGGACTTAAGCACGGTCTCGGCAGGCATGGAAGTGCGGGGCAGTTGTGCCTCCGTCGCCTTGCCCGCTGCCTCAGCCTTGGCGCTCCCGACAGCTTGTGGCAATTCTGCCACCGCTTTAGCCCGCGCCTCTTTTCTGACTTTTGCCTCGGTCTTTGGTAACCCCGACGGGATCTTCAGTACAGTTCCTGCGGGAATGGGTACCGAACCAACCTGATCGGCGCCGGCAAACAGATTAGGATTGGCCAGCGCCATCAAGCGCCGGTATTCGTCACGCGTTTCGAGACTGGAAGGATAGCGTGCCCGCGCCAGTTTATTCAGGGTGGTATTTCGGGACACCACCATTTCATTGCCTTGCCCCGCGGGGCTTTGTGCCGTCTCGGCGATAGAGGATGTTGCTTGCGTTGTCCCGGACGTTACGGATGGTTGTGCTGATTGCGTTGATGGTGCTGATTGTGCGACTTGTTGTATTGGTTGTGGCTTCACCGGTGCGACAATTTCGCGTGGCGAGGCCAAAAGTATGAAGTCGCGGGATACGCCTGCCTCGCAACCTATGCGCACACGAAAGCCTACAACAGGATTGGAAATCGCCTTCGCTGAAGTAATTACCAATGTGGCCGCACCGCCCTGCCTGGCTTCGATGACGGCGCGCATATCACCGGGGAAAAAATTATTTTCGCTGTCATCGGAACGCGGGGTCAGGCGTACGCAATCGCTCTGCGGTGCTGTTGCACCAGCAGGAATAATGCCGAGAGGAATTTCCAGCCGCAAAGGCTGGCTGAGAACAGGAACAGATGTCGGCGTACCGATTTCCAGGGCAAGGCCCAGCAGCGGGCTGAGCAAAACCAGCATACCCGCCAGATACTTGGCTGATTTGCGAATTGGCGGCTTGGTTGCCGAAGCAGTCGACGCCATCATTGCCAACACCGGACAGCCATAGGCAATTGATATTGCCGATCAATCAGCTTGCAAATGGGGCGGTTCGTCTTACGCATTCCGGAATATGTCATTGGCGAATTATGGATTTTGGTTCTGGTTTTACAGCGCACATCTTGGCGTGCGACATGTGCAACAAAAATCATGACTCTCTTATATTGTATAGTATAAACAATCTTCTGTAATAATCTGTGTAATTTTCATCAAACCAGCGTAATGCGCGCAAATTTGCGCTTGCCTACTTGCAACACCACGGTTTCACCTGCCCGCAATTGCAGATTTTTGTCCGAAACCTTTTCACTGTTTAACCGTACACCGCCACCATCAATCATCCTCAGGGCTTCAGAGGTACTGGGTACCAACCCGGCTTGCTTGAGCACTTGAGCAATTGGCAATATGGCGTCTTGTGTCACAACCGTCATATCGGGCATTTCCTCGGGCATTTCACCACGCTGAAAACGCGCTATGAAATTGCGCATGGCTTCATCGCCCGCTTTTGGTCCGCCATGAAAACGGCTAACAATCTCTTTGGCCAACTCGAATTTTGAGTCACGCGGATTGGCACCCGCCTCGATATCGCGTTTCATTGCGACAATTCTGTCCGGAGACTCAAACGACAATAGCTCGAAGTAACGCCACATGAGCGTATCTGGGATGGACATCAGCTTGCCGAATATCTCGTCGGGAGATTCGTTTATGCCAACATAATTACCCAGGGATTTGGACATCTTGTTAACACCGTCCAGCCCTTCGAGCAGTGGCATCATCAGCACGCACTGCGGTGCTTGCCCATAATGCTTTTGCAGTTCACGGCCCACCAGAAGATTGAATTTCTGATCGGTGCCGCCGAGTTCAACATCGGCCTTCATGGCGACCGAATCATAGCCTTGGCACAGTGGATAGAGGAATTCGTGGATGGCGATTGGCAGATTTCCGGCATAGCGTTTGGCGAAGTCGTCGCGCTCCAGCATGCGTGCAACCGTGTGTCGGGCCGCCAACCTGATCATGCCGGAAGCGCCGAGCGGCTCAAACCAGCTTGAATTGAAGCAGATTTCGGTTCGCTCCGGATCGAGGATCTTGAACACCTGCTCCTGATAGGTTTTGGCATTATTGATGATCTGTTCATGCGAAAGCGGCGGGCGGGTAGCGTTCTTGCCGGTAGGATCGCCAATCATGGCGGTAAAATCGCCAATCAGGAACATCACATGATGGCCAAGATCCTGAAAATGGCGCAGCTTGTTGATCAATACCGTGTGCCCCAGATGCAGGTCGGGCGCCGTCGGATCGAAACCAGCCTTGATGCGCAACGGCCGACCTTGCTTGAGCTTGTCGACAAGTTCGCTTTCCACCAGCAGTTCGTCACTGCCGCGTTTGATGTGCGCAAGTTGGGATTGAATGTCCATCACAATAACAAGATCATGTTCGGCGAAGCGGCGGTCGTTCCGGTTTTTTGTTAAACTAGCCGGATTGAACCACTCCACGCACTTGATGAATAAAGAAAAGATATCGATTTTAGCGCATCTTCAGGCTTTCCGTGCAGCGCATCCCGGCCCCTTCTGGGCCTCGTTGGGGGTTGCCTGTGTGTCCATGTTCGGCATGGTGGCGGCCTTTGGCACGGCGCCGTCGACGCTTGATCGTTCGGTTGCACAGCAAACTGTCGTTGAGCAATTGGCACCAGCGATTATCCTTACCAGCGAGAAGGATGCTGGTTATTTCGTCCATGAAGATCGCGTACAGCGCGGCGACACTGTCGCCAGCCTGCTGGCGCGTCTCGGCGTGCAGGATGAAGCCTCTCTCCGTTTTCTTCGTGAGAATCCGGCCGCTCACGCAATCTTCCGTCAATTGCGCCCAGGCAAGTCGGTGACTGCACATGTCGCTGAAAATGGGGAATTGCAAACGTTGATCTACCCGTTGAACGGCGCTGATCGGGCAATCTTCGTCGAACGCCGTGACGGCAAGCTCCAGGTAAATGAGCGCGCTCTGCAACTCGAGACGCAAGTCCAGATGCAAACCGGAGAAATTCGCTATTCCCTGTTTGGCGCCACAGACGATGCTGGCATACCGGATAGCGTGGCAATGCAACTTACCGATATTTTTGGTGGCGATATCGATTTTCATCGCGACCTGCGGCGTGGTGATCGCTTTGAAGTGGTTTACGAAATGCTGTCATATCTTGGGAAACCCGTGCGCAGCGGGCGCATCCTCGCAGCCGAATTCGTGAACAACGGCAAATCTTTCCGCGCTGCATGGTTTGAAGATATCACAGGCAAGGGGGGCTATTACACCCCTGAGGGCAAGAGTATTCGCAAGGCATTCCTGCGCTCCCCGCTGGAATTCTCGCGCATAAGTTCTGGCTTCACCTCTGCACGCTTTCATCCGATCCTGCAAAAATGGCGCGCCCACAAAGGGGTGGACTATGCCGCACCGATCGGCACGCGCGTCAAATCAACCAGCGACGGAATTGTTGATTTTGTCGGCAATCAGGGTGGCTACGGCAGGGTCGTGATCCTGCGCCATCAAGGGCGTTACTCCACGGTGTACGGACACCTGTCAGGATTCGCTCCCGGAATGCGGAAGGGCGGGCGCGTCAGCCAGGGGGATGTCATCGGCTTTGTCGGCGCATCCGGCTGGGCCACCGGACCACATCTGCACTATGAATTCCGCATCAATGACGTGCAGCAGAATCCGCTCTCCATAGCCTTGCCAGGTGCTCTACCGCTGACAGCAGAGCAATTGGCACAATTCCGGACGAAAACTCAGCCGGCGCTGGCGCGCCTTGATCTTGTCAAGGGTAGTAATCTCGCCTTGCTCGACTAGATTGAAGCCCCTTCATGTCAGTGCCTGATCTGATTGTCGGGCTGATGTCAGGCACCAGTCTCGATGGTGTCGATGCCGTACTGGTGGACTTTTCTCCGGCAACACCCGTGCTTCGCGCAACAGCCTATCTGCCTTATCCGGCCGAGTTACGTTGCGATTTGCTGAAGCTGCACCAGCCACAGCATAACGAATTGCATCAAGCTGCCATGCTAAGCCAGAAACTGGCGCGGATTTATGCGGATGCGGTTTTTCGCACACTCGACAATGCCGGGATTCCCACCACCGCAGTACGCGCTATCGGCTGTCATGGACAAACCATCCGTCACCAGCCCCATCTCGGCTACACGATCCAGATCAACAATCCGGCACTGCTTGCCAAACTCACCAGCATCAGCGTCGTTGCCGATTTTCGCAGCCGCGACATCGCCGCAGGCGGTCAGGGTGCCCCGCTGGTCCCCGCCTTTCACGCCGCGCTGTTCCGCGATGCCAGTCGCCATCGCGTCATAGTCAACATCGGTGGTATCGCCAATCTCACCGATCTCAAACCGGGGCAAACGACCCGGGGCTTCGATTACGGTCCGGGCAACATGCTGCTTGATGCCTGGACGCAGCGCCATCTCGGACAGGATTATGACGCTGGTGGGCAATGGGCTGCCTCCGGACAAGTGCTGCCCGACCTGTTGAGCAGGCTGCTTGGCCATCCATTTTTTGCCGAAGAACCGCCGAAGAGCTGCGGGCGCGAGCAATTCAATCTCGACTGGCTATCCACATTTCTGACAGATGCAGATATACCCGTCGATGTTCAGGCGACGCTACTGACGCTGACGGCTAATGCCACGCAACTGGCTGTGCAGCGCTGGTGCGGATTTGTCGATGAGATCTATGTTTGCGGCGGCGGCGCACATAATTCGGCGTTGCTGAACAAGCTTGCCGAACTCATGCCGAAAGTCTCCATCAGCACCACTGACGCGCTCGGGCTACCTGCCGATTGGGTCGAAGCCGTGGCCTTTGCCTGGATCGCACGACGCACCATGGATGGACTGCCCGGCAACCTGCCGGAAGTCACGGGCGCACGGGAAGAAAGGCTGCTCGGCGCAATCTATCCCGCGTAAAACGAAAAGAGGCGCTATTGCGCCTCTTTTCCGATGCGGTAAAAATCAGGCGGAGAACGACGAACCGCAGCCGCAGGTCGATTGTGCGTTTGGATTACTCTTGATGACAAACTGCGAACCCTGCAAACCATCCGAATAATCGATCTCGGAGCCGGCCAGATACTGATAACTCATCGGATCGATCAACAAGGTTACGCCGCCTTTTTCAACAACGGTATCGTCTTCAGCCTGGTCCTCTTCAAAGGTGAACCCATACTGAAAACCTGAACATCCGCCGCCATTGACGAAGACTCGCAGCTTAAGATCGGTATTACCTTCTTCGGCAATCAACTCCCTGACCTTCTCTACGGCCTTGTCGGTAAACAACAACGGCATCGGCATTTCACTTGGTGCATTCATGATAATCTGGCTCCTGTAAACTTTACATCTCAATCAATTTATAGATTTCCATCGCGTACGTCAATTGTTCGAGGCCAGCTTCAAGCCGATGGCTTTGCCAGCTGAGGCCTGATGCACAAGGCGCCCCTGGATCACCGCACCAAGATGGATTTCGATGGAATTGTAGTGGACATCACCTGTGACCTGCGCATGCGGCTGAAGTTCCAGAAATTCGCAAGAAGACACCGAACCAGTCACCGTACCATTGATAACCAGATGTGCCACGTGAATATCGCCTTCGATACAGGCATGCTCGCTAATCACCAGTGTGCCGTGCTGCTCGTCAGTGGCACTGATATTACCCTTGATCGCACCATCCACACGCAGCCCGCCGGCAAATTTGACATCGCCCTCAATCCTGGTATCGGCACCGATCAGGCTGTCGATACGATTTTGCGGCTTCCCCGATTTCTTCATGAACATGACGTATATCCTTTACAAGGCAACACTTTTCGATGCCTTCAATGCACCATCCTGTAGCAGGCGCACTTCGACACTCTTGATACGGGCCCCGGCAGGAATCATGAAACTGCCGTCGAGGCGATGAAAATTTCTGAAGTTGACGTTGTACTGCGAGGAACCCTGCTCCACTGCTTGAGGCAGAAGCATCATAACATCACGCCCTTGCTGCTGGAGATTAAGCGCCAATTGCAGATTACCCTTGAACTCACGGACCTTACCGCTACCCTGCATGGCAAGCAGCATGCGATAGCGATATTGATTGGCAACGCTGCCATCGGCATCGATACGCAAACGGTTAATGCTGAGACGGCCCTCCTGTCCTTCTGCTGAGGCAAGACTCTCAAATACCGACAAGTCCTCCTTGAGACGCTCGTTCTCATCTTCAAGCGACTTGACCTGATGCGCCAATTGCTGCCCGGCGGTAAGCTCGATCTGCAACTTGCTCTCGCTGGCGTCGGCAAGACTGCGCAAATGGTGCAATTCATTTTCAAGACTCTCTGCTTTGGTCCGCAATGTATGAAGTTCGAGCTCACTGACACCTTGGTCGAAGCCGGCAAAACGGCGGCCGGCATCATAGGCCCAACCCGCCGCGATGATCGAAATCACCAACAGTACCAATACGCTCGCTGCCCGCCAATGCCAAGGGACGTGCGGACGAATCGCCACACGCGGCGCGAATATCCCGAACCGGCTACGCCAGCGGCGCAATATCAGGGCAGGACGGGAATTTGCGAAAGGCCCGCGCATTCGTCACAGCCAACCATCAGATTCATGTTTTGCACTGCCTGACCGGCGGCGCCCTTGACCAGATTGTCGATCACCGACAAAACCACCAGCGTATCGCTGCCCTGTGGGCGATGTATCGCGATACGGCAGGTGTTTGCAGCACGCACAGAACGCGTCTCCGGATGAGAGCCTTGCGGCATTACATCGACAAAAGCCTCGCCGGCATAACGCTGTTCGAACAATAATTGAAAATCTTCTTCGCGCGTGATGCGTGCATACAAAGTAGCATGAATTCCGCGAATCATCGGTGTCAGATGCGGCACGAAGGTCAGACCAATCTCCCGGCCGGCGGCAGCCGCGAGGCCCTGGCAAATTTCCGGCAGATGACGATGACCGGCCACGCCATATGCCTTGAAATTGTCTGAAGCTTCGGCAAATAGCGTATGTGTCTCGGCCTTGCGACCCGCACCGGAAACGCCCGACTTGACATCGGCAATCAGGTGGTTCAAATCGACGCAGCCCGCCTCAACCAGTGGCAACAAGCCGAGTTGGGTCGCCGTCGGATAACAGCCGGGATTGGCCAGCAGCCGTGCACCACGAATCTGCTCGCGATTGGCTTCCGGCAGGCCATATACGGCTTCAGCCACCAAATCGGGGCTGGCGTGCGTCATGCCATACCACTTTTCCCACAACGCTACATCCTTGATGCGGAAATCCGCAGCAAGATCGATCACCCGCACACCGGCATCGAGTAGACTGCGCGCCTGTTGCATGGCAACACCGTTCGGCGTGGCAAAAAATACCACGTCGCAATCTGCCAGAGGTGAGGTCGCCGGGTCAGAGAATTTCAGCGATACCCGACCGCGCAGACTGGGAAACATATCGGCGACCAGCGTACCGGCCTCACTGCGCGAGGTGATCGCCACCAGTTCGGTCTGCGGATGTTGCGCCAGCAGACGCAGCAACTCAACACCCGTATATCCGGTCCCTCCGACAACACCAACCTTGGTCATGAGATTCCCCACAAAAACAATTGACTATAGCGGATCATAGTAATCCCACAGGCATGCTGGACGCAAGCAACCCGTGTTACACCGACGAACAAAAAAGCCGCCTATTGGCGGCTTTTTGCTGAAAGCAGTCCTTAACGTTTGGAGAACTGCTTGCGGCGGCGGGCCTTGTGGAAACCTACCTTCTTGCGTTCGACCTCGCGTGCATCGCGCGTGACAAAGCCGGCCTTGGAAAGTGCCGGCTTGAGCGTTTCGTCGTAGGAAATCAGTGCGCGGGTAATCCCGTGACGCACGGCACCTGCCTGACCGGACTCGCCGCCACCAATGACGTTCACCATAATGTCAAAAGTCTGGACATGTTCGGTCAGTTCAAGCGGTTGACGCACGACCATACGGCCGGTCTCGCGTGAAAAGAATTCATCCACCGGCTTGTCGTTGACGACAAACTTGCCGCTACCCTGCTTGATGAATACACGAGCAATCGCCGTCTTGCGGCGACCCGTTCCATAATAATAATTCGTTGCCATGGGATTCCCTGTCAGACAACCAGCGTTTTCGGTTGCTGCGCGGTGTGCGGATGCTCAGCACCGGCGTAGCACTTCATTTTCTTCAGCATTGCATAGCCCAGCGGACCCTTCGGCAGCATGCCCTTGACGGCCTTTTCCAGAATCCGGCCGGGGAAACGCTGTTGCAGCTTGTTGAAATTGGTTTCATTGATACCGCCCGGATAGCCGGTATGACTATAATATTTTTTGTCCTCGGCCTTGTTGCCGGTGACACGCAGTTTTTCGACATTGACAACAACGATGTAATCACCGGTATCGACGTGCGGCGTGTATTCGGTCTTGTGCTTGCCGCGCAGACGGCGCGCAACTTCGGTGGCCAGACGCCCCAATACTTTGTCAGTCGCATCGACGATGAACCAGTCGCGCTTGACTTCATGCGGCTTGGCAGAAAAGGTTTTCATATGATCCTCTACATCTCTTGCCGCCACGAGATTTGTGGCTGGCGCTTTACGGAAACCGCGCATTTTAGAACAATAAAGACACATCTGTCAAACCAGATTCTCGATACAGGTGGTTTGCACCCCAGTGGCGCTACAATTCACAAAATTTACACGAGGAAGCAATGCCATGGAATGCAAGGTAAAGTGGTTTGAAGGAATGAGCTTTATCGCCGAAACCGGCAGCGGCCATCTGGTTGCAATGGATGGGGCTCCCGAGGCCGGCGGACGCAATCTGGCGCCGCGTCCGATGGAGATTGTGCTGGCAGGAACCGGCGGCTGCACCTCCTTTGATGTCGTCATGATCCTGAAGCGCGCGCGCCAGGATGTCACCGGCTGCGAGGTCAAGCTGACGGCCGAACGTGCCGAATCCGACCCCAAGGTATTTACGAAGATACACATGCACTTCATTGTCACCGGCAAAAATCTCAAGGAGGATGCGGTCGAACGTGCCATCAGGCTCTCTGCGGGAAAATACTGCTCGGCCTCGATCATGCTCGGCAAGACGGCCGCAATGACGCATGATTTTGAAATTCTCGAAAGCTGAGAGCGCACTCCATAAATGGTTGAAATTTGTTACCCATAAAACCCAAGGGGCAGAGGAAAATACTTGGGACAGGGAAATCCTCTCTGTTATTTGTGTTGACGAACATCCAAAATATTTTTGTTTGAGGTCCTGCGTGACATACCGAACGATTGTCGACGATGGCAATGCCGTCATTATTCTTGACCAGACGCTGCTACCCGATACCGTGGTCGAGCGCCGGTTGGTCACACTGGAAGATACCGTCAATGCCATCAGTGTCATGCAGGTGCGCGGTGCGCCGCTGATTGGTGTCAGTGCGGCCTACGGAGTGGCGCTGGGTTTGCAATTGTCGGGGGATGACGCAACGCTTGAACATGCACTGGCAACACTCGCCGCAACGCGACCGACCGCTGTCAACCTGCATTGGGCACTGGACAGAATGCGCCGCGTTCTTGCCCCGCTACCTGCTGTCGCGCGCAGCAACGCTGCATGGAGTGAAGCGCGCGCCATCGCCGCAGAAAATGCCGCGACCAACGCCGCTATCGGCCGCCATGGCCTGCCGCTGCTGAAAGTACGAAGCGTCCACTTGTCGCCGAATGGCGCGATGACAAATGAGCGGCAACCCATCAATATCATGACGCATTGCAATGCTGGCTGGCTCGCCACAACTGCCCACGGCACCGCGCTGGCGCCGATTTACGCCGCGCATGCAAAAGGCATCAAGGTACATGTCTGGGTCAGTGAGACGCGCCCACGCAATCAGGGGCGATTAACGGCCTGGGAACTTGCCGATGCCGGCGTGCCGCACACACTCATCGCCGACAACGCCGCCGGCCTGCTGATGATGCAGGGCAAGGTCGACCTGGTCATCGTCGGCGCCGACCGCATCGCTGCCAATGGCGATACCGCCAACAAGATCGGCACCTATCTCAAGGCGCTCGCCGCGCAGGCGAACAGCGTGCCGTTCTATGTTGCCGCACCACGCTCGACGATCGACTTTGTCTGCTCCGATGGCGCGGGAATTCCAATCGAAGAACGCAACACAGCCGAACTCGATGCCGGCGACACTCCCGTCGCCAATCCGGCGTTCGACGTGACGCCCGCCGCGCTGATCGACGGCATCATCACTGAATCTGGCGTGTTCGCGCCGGACGCATTGGAGGCCATTCGCCCATGAGCAATGCTGAGCTCGCTACCGCTGTCGTCGCCACGGCGCGTGCCATGAATGCTTCCGGCATCAATCGGGGGACAGCCGGTAACGTCAGCGCCCGCAGTGCGGGTGGCAAAGATTTTCTGATCACACCAACCGGCATGGCTTACGATGAAATCGACGGTAGTGACATCGTACAGATGCATCTCGACGGCAGTTGGCAGGGTGCCCGCAAGCCATCTTCAGAATGGCGCTTTCATCGTGATATCTATGCGGCGCGCCCCGATACCGGCGCAGTGATCCATACTCATTCGTCGTTTGCCACGGCGCTGGCCTGCATGGGTTGCAACGTACCGCCTTTCCACTACATGATCGCCCGCTTCGGCGGCAAGGACGTGCGCTGTGCCGACTACGCAACCTTCGGCACCCAGGAACTTTCGGATGCTGTTCTGGTTGCGCTGAAAGAACGCAGCGCGTGCCTGCTCGCGCATCATGGCATGATCGTCTGCGCACGAGAACTCAAGGACGCGCTGGCGCTGGCTGTGGAGTTTGAAACATTGTGCGAGCAATACTGGCGCGTCCTGCAAATCGGCGCGCCACGGCTGCTGCCCGACGATGAGATGGAGCGTGTGCTGGAGAAATTTGCCGGCTACGGCCAGCAGTAGCTGCGGCACAGTAAATCTATACCGCATCCCTGATGCGTTCATTTATTCTTGGATGATCCGAGGATGTTTTTCTGGCATGCAATACCTCAGCCATAAAATATTCCGGGGTCACAACCTTGAACATTTCCGCCAGTAGCCGGTGTCGTGCCAGCTTGAGCAATGCCTTATCGCTAGTGACAAGAAATCGTGCGGCGCTGTCACGGGCAAGCTCAAGAAATTTCTGGTCGTCACGGTCGCGGCAGCGCGGCAGTAATTTCTCCGTAGCTGTGCCGGTCTGCACAAGGCAGGCCATCTCAAAATACTCTGTATAGATTTCACGCTGCAACTGTGGCGTCAACCTGAAATCCGGATAGCCCAGCACGCGCTCGAACTCCGCCAGACAGGCGGGATTGCTCAGCGCCAGAAGCGCGCCGCTATCGATCATCCCGCGTAGAGGAGCAAACTCACTACCACGCGGGCCTCTGACAAAAACCCACAGCGACAGCAGTACATTGGTATCAAAGACAATACGCACCCCGGATGCAGGGCGCGTACCGGGGTCATGTTCGGCGATCAGTCTCAAGCCTTTTTCTGTGTATCGAGACGGAACTTGACGAAAGAACCCGGCGCATCTTCTATTACCTTCAGCTTGCCTTTGGCCGGATCGCGCGCAGGTACCTTGCGATCGTCAATATCTGTCACCCACTTCTGCCAATCGGTCCACCACGAACCCTGATGTTGCTCGCTGGCATCGAACCATTCTTCCGGCGTTTCCGGCAGAGATTTTCCATCGTTGCTCCAGTAACCGTACTTGTTTGCCGACGGCGGATTGACGATACCGGCAATGTGGCCGGAGCCTCCGAGGACAAAGCGTACCGGACCACCCAGGCAGGTCGCACCGCGATAAACGCCCTTCCATGGCGCAATGTGGTCCTCGATGGTCGAGATGAAATAGCTAGGTGTTTTGATCTTGCCGATATCAATCGGTACATCGCAAAGCGTGATACCGCCCGGTTCGCGCAGCAAGTTGTGCATGTACATGTTGCGCAGGTAGAAGCTGTGCATCTTGTACGGCATGCGTGTGGAATCGGAGTTCCAGTAAAGCAGATCGAAGGGAAACGGCTGTTTACCCATCAGGTAGTTGTTCACCACAAATGACCAGATCAGATCGTTGGCGCGCAGCATATTGAAGGTCGTCGCCATTTCCGCCCCTTCCAGAAAACCACGCTGCTCCATTTTCTTTTCCAGACTGGAGACCTGCTTCTCGTCAATGAAGACACCGAGCTCGCCGGGGATCGAAAAATCCAGCAGGGCGACAAAAAATGTTGCCGAGGCGATACGTTTATCCTTCTTGGCAGTCAGATAACCCATCGTTGAACCAAGCAGCGTACCGCCGAGACAATAACCGATGGTGTTGACCTCCTGCTCACCAGTCTGCCTGCAGACGGCATCGAGCGCAGCCAGCGAGCCTTCCTGCAGATAATCCTCAAAACTTTTCTGTGCAAGATTCTCGTCGGGGTTCACCCAGGAGATGACGAACACGGTGTGCCCCTGATCGGTCGCCCACTTGATGAAAGAATTCGACTGACGCAGATCGAGGATATAAAACTTGTTGATCCACGGCGGCACGATCAGCAAAGGGCGCTTCAGCACCTTTTCGGTGGTCGGATTGAATTGCAGCAGTTGGATCAGTTCGTTCTGGAATACCACCTTGCCGGGTGTCGTGCCAACGTTGTGGCCGACCTCGAAGGCGGTTGGGTCGGTCATCTTGACGCGCAATTGGCCGTCACCGGCTTCAATGTCACGCAGCAAATTATTGAAGCCGTTAAGCAGATTATGCCCATGACTCTTCACCGTCTCGCGCAGCACTTCTGGATTGGTGATGGCGAAATTGGATGGCGAGAGCGCA
>Ga0073899_10000954_pt1 | contig 26715 bp, 25 predicted proteins | sample KloWWTmetaKNB5Ph_FD_88975 | JGI IMG/M metagenome (GOLD analysis project Ga0073899, IMG submission 88975) | Active sludge microbial communities from Klosterneuburg, Austria, studying microevolution and ecology of nitrifiers - Klosterneuburg... | ecosystem: Engineered > WWTP > Aerobic digester >... | reverse complement strand
GCGACCGCGGCCGTGGAGGTGATCCGCAGGAAGCGGCGGCGGTCGTTGTCCATCGGTGACAAAGAAAACGAGAAAGGCCCTGCCGAAGCAGGGCCTTTCCATAAGAACGACGCAGGCTTAGTGGGCCACGACGATACGCTCGCTGAAGCGCTTGCCGCCGAGCTCCACCGTCACGGTGTAGGCACCGTTGTTCAGTTCGCTCGCATCGAACTGGTAGATGCGGCGGTTCACTTCGGCCAGGCGGTCGCTGTTCACCAGCTTGCCGGTGAGATCGGTGATCGTCACCAGGGCCTCTCCTTGGAGCGCGTTGAAGCTCAGGTTGATGACGCCGTTGGCGGGGTTCGGATAGACCATGATGCCAGGCAGGTTCTCGTTCTCGAAGAGACCGATGGAGCCACCGTCGGTCACCAGTTCCACATCGTCCACCAGGATGTTGGAGACATCGGCGGTGGTCTGGAAGCCTTCGATCTTGATGGTGTGCGCGGCACCGTTGGCGTAGGCGTTCACGTCCACGTTCAGTAGGGCATAGTCGGCGAACTCCACGGTGTCGAGCGCGGTCACGGTCTCCAGGACGGTACCATCCACGCTCACCTCCACCCGGTCAGCAGCCACACCGTTGCTGAGGGCCACTTTCACGTACATCAGCAGGCGCACATCCGTTCCGGTGGGAATGGTCGCGCTCTGCTCCACAGAGCCGGTCTCGGTGGCGCCACCAGCACCGCCGTACCACACATACCAGGATCCGGTGCGGGCCACGCAAGGGCCACCGCAAGTTCCGCAGGCCGCATCGCAAAGCGGAGTGCCGAAGTTCGTCGAAGCTTCGGTCCAGGCGCCGCTGCCTGCACCGCCTTCAAAACCACCATCGGTCACTTGCGCGGAGAGAGGGAGTACAAGGCCAAGGCTGGCCACAAGGGTAAAGTGCTTCATGATTGATCGTTTAGGGTTTCGGTCATGCCAAAAGTAGGATTCGTCGTGGAAGTGGGGATGGGGTTGTCCAAAAGTGAAGCAACCGCTGCCGGTTGACAACATCATCCCCCAACCCGGGGTGGCCCTTGCCGAGGTCGCGAATGACCGCCGGAAAGCTCCACCGACTACCTTTCCCGCCACCCATCGCCCATGCGCTCCCCGACCCGCCCCATGGTGGTGCTCACCACGCTGTTCTTCATGTGGGGCTTCATGACGGTGATGAACGATGTGCTGGTGCCGCACCTCAAGGCGGTGTTCACGCTCAGCTACGCGCAGAGCCTGCTGGTGCAGTTCAGCTTCTTCGGCGCCTACTTCCTGGGCTCCCTGGGCTACTATGCGGTGTCGCGCAGCAGCGGCGACCCCATCGCGCGCGTGGGATACAAGCGTGCCGTGGTGGCCGGACTGGTGGTGAGCGCGGTCGGCAGCGTGCTGTTCGTGCCGGCCACCTACCTGCACCTGTACGGGATGTATCTGCTGGCCTTGTTCGTGCTGGGGCTGGGCTTCACCCTGCTGCAGATCGCGGCCAATCCCTTCGTGGCCATCGTCGGCCCGCCGGAAGGGGCCAGCAGCCGGCTGAACCTGGCCCAGGCCTTCAACTCGCTCGGCACCACCCTGGCGCCGCTGATCGGTGGGGCGCTCCTCTTCGACCTCTTCCGGGGCGACGCTGCGGTGCGCTGGCCGTATGCAGCGTTCGCCGGGCTGCTGCTCCTGCAAGCCTTGTGGGTGGTCCTCACCCCCCTGCCCGAGCCGTCCTCGGACGGCGGCGCGGGAACGGCCACGACGGCCTGGCGCCACCGGCCGCTGCGCTGGGGCATGCTGGCCATCTTCTGCTACGTGGGGGCCGAGGTGGCCGTCGGCAGCCTGATCATCAACCTGCTGAAGCTGGAGAGCGTGCTGGGCCTCAGCGAGGCCGATGGCAAGAACTACCTGGGCCTGTACTGGGGCGGCGCCATGGTGGGCCGCTTCCTCGGGGCGGTGGCCCTGCAGGACCGGATGAGCGTGACGCGACGCCAGCTGCTGCTGCCCGCGCTGGCGGTGCTGCTCTTCGGGCTGCTGTGGGGCATCAACCGGCTTTCCGGCGCGCTGGCGCTGGACCACCTGTGGCCGATGGGAGTGCTGATCCTGGCCAACATGGTCGTGTTCATGCTGGCCGGACGGCGACCGGGCCAGGTGCTGGGCTTCTTCGCTGCGGCGGCCGCAGCGCTCTGTCTGGCCGTGATGGCCACCGGAGGGGCGTGGACCCTGTGGGCCGTGGTGGCCATCGGGCTGTTCAACTCGATCCAGTGGAGCAACATCTTCACCCTCGCGATCGACGGACTGGGCCCGGCCACCGGGCAGGGCAGCAGCCTGCTGGTGATGATGATCGTGGGCGGCGCCCTCGTACCGCCCCTCCAAGGGCTGATGATCGACCTGTTCCAGGGCGGGGATGACGCCGACGTCGGCTTTCACCTGAGCTTCGTGCTGCCCGCGCTGTGCTACGGCTTCCTCATCTGGTACGGCTTCCGGGGATCGCAGCGGGCATGATCGCGGGCATCGACATCGGCGGAACAAGCAGCAAGCTGGGCCTGGTGGACGGCGACCGCATCGTGGCGCGCACGCGCATCCCCACGGTGGGCCATGCGGACGCGCACGCCTTCGCCGATGCGCTGGCCGCGGCGGTGCGCACCCTGGTCGGAGAGGCCGCGCTCACCGGCGTGGGCATCGGCGCCCCCAACGGCAACCAGCACAGCGGCACCATCGTGCAGGCCCCCAACCTGCCCTGGCGGGAGGACGTGCCCCTGGCGGCGATGCTCCGCGAACGGCTGGGCGTGCCCTGCACCCTGGGCAACGACGCCAACGCGGCGGCCTTGGGCGAATGGCGCTACGGGGCCGGGCGAGGCATCGACGACCTGCTGGTGGTGACCCTGGGGACCGGCCTGGGCAGCGGGCTCATCGTGGACGGTCGGCTGCTGCTGGGCCCCTTCGGCAATGCGGGGGAGCTGGGCCACACGATGGTGGTCATCGACGGCCGCGCCTGCACCTGCGGTCGCGCCGGTTGTCTGGAGGCCTACGTGAGCATCCGCGGCATGCGTGAGACCTTCCGCGAGCTCGGCGGTGACGCGGAGGTGCTGCGGGGCGAAGGCGTGATGCCCATCGCCGAGGCCGCCCGCGCCGGATCGTCCGAGGCGTTGCAGACCTTCCGCAGCACCGCGCGCTGGCTGTCGGTGGGCCTCAGCAACGCGGTGGCCATCACCACCCCGCGGCGCATCGTGCTCTTTGGCGGCATCGCCCGCAACGGCGACCTGCTGCTGGGCCCGCTGCGCGAACGCTTCGCGCACGACCTGCTCTCCATTTACCACGGCCAGGTGGACCTGCTGCTCAGCGAGCTGCCCGAGGATGATGCGGGGATCCTGGGGGCGGCGGCGTTGGGCGCCCATTGACCACGACCATGATCGGTACCCTTCATCGCATTCAGCACGGTCGACCCGGTGGGTCGACGCTACTCATCAACTTCGGGAAGGAGACGCTCGTGGAAGGACTATCGCGCATTGCGAACAAGTTCAACGAAGACTGACGATATGAGGCCACGCCGATCGTACCGGACACAGGCAGCATCGCTGCCCTCTGCGCCCTCCGCCCCTCTGCGTGAGCCTGAGCGGATCAGCGCGTCCCTTTTCATGCTGATCCTTCCCCTGCTCTGCTTCACCCAGAACCCCGCGCGCGACCTGGTGAACCCCTTCGTGGGCACCGGGGGCCACGGGCACACCTTCCCCGGCGCCTGCGTGCCGCAGGGCCTGGTGCAGCTCAGCCCGGACACCCGGCCCGATGGAACCAACGACTGGGACGGTTGCGGAGGCTACCACCACAGCGATAGCCTCATCTACGGATTCAGCCACACCCACCTCAGTGGCACGGGCGTGGCCGACCTGTGCGATGTGCTGATCATGCCGATGAGCGGCGCTTGGTCCGTGGACCCCAAGGAATACCGCTCCTCCTTCAGCCATGCGAACGAGGCGGCCCATGCCGGCTATTACCGTGTGCACCTGGACGACGAGGGCGTGGAGGCCGAGCTCACCGCCACCGCACGGGTGGGCGTGCATCGGTACACGTTCCCGAAAGGAAAGGACGCGTTCATTGTGCTCGATCTTGAGCATCGCGACAAGCTGCTCGGCGCCATGCTCCGGATGGACGGGAAGGACGTGGTGGGCGAACGCCGAAGCTCGTCGTGGGCGCGCGATCAGCGACTGTTCTTCTGCTTGCGCGTGGGTGGCCCCGATGGACCGGTGGATGTGACCTTCGCACAGCTTCAGGACAGCACCAAGGCCGTCCTTCGGATCCCCGGCGGGCAACAACGTCCGCTCACCATCAAGGTGGGCATTTCGTCCGTGAGCATCGAAGGCGCGCGGAAGAACCTTGAGGCCGAGATGCCGCACTGGGACTTCGACCGGGTGCGGGCGGAGGCCGAGGCCGCCTGGAACGCCGAGCTCAACAAGGTGCAGGTGAAGGGCGGCACGCCGGAGCAGCAGCGCATCTTCCACACGGCGATGTACCACAGCCTCATCGCCCCCTGCGTGTTCAACGATGTGGATGGGCAGTACCGCGGCATGGACGGTGCGGTACACCAGGCCGACCACGATGTGTACACCATCTTCAGTCTGTGGGACACCTTCCGCGCCACGCACCCGCTGTTCACGCTGCTGGAGCCCGACCGGGTGAACGACTACATCCGCACCTTCCTGCTGCATTACCAGCAGGGTGGCCGTCTTCCGGTGTGGGAGCTGTGGGGCAACGAAACGGACTGCATGATCGGGTACCACAGCGCCAGCGTGATCGCCGACGCGCACAGCAAGGGCATCCGGGGCTACGACGCCCGCCTGGCCCTGGAAGCGCTGGTCGCCGGGGCCATGCGCGACGAGCCGGGGCTGAACGCTTATCGTACGCGCGGCTACATCAGCAGCGAGGACCAGGCGGAGAGCGTGAGCCGCACGCTGGAGTACGCGTACGACGACTGGTGCATCGCCCAACTGGCGGAGGCGCTGGGCGCGGACAGCCTGGCCGCGGTGTTCACCCGGCGCGCGTACTCGTGGCAGAACCTGCTGGACCCGGGGACGCGGTTCTTCCGGGCCCGGCGCAACGGCGGCCTGATCGAGCCCTTCGACCCGTACGAGGTGAACCACCACTTCACCGAGGCGAACGCCTGGCAGTACGGGCTCTTCGTGCCGCACCACCTGGACGACCTTTTGCGCGACGCGGGCGGAAGCAGCGCCTTGCGTGCGCGGCTTGATGAGCTCTTCGATGCGGACGTGCGCACCACCGGACGCGAGCAGGCGGACATCACGGGCCTCATCGGGCAGTACGCCCACGGCAACGAGCCCAGCCACCACATGGCCTACCTCTATGCCCGCACGGACGCGCCGGCCTGGATGGACGGGCTGGTGGACCGCATCCGCACGGAGTTCTACCGCGACGCCCCGGACGGGCTGATCGGCAACGAGGACTGCGGCCAGATGAGCAGCTGGTACGTGCTCAGCGCCCTGGGCCTCTACCCCATCTGCCCGGGATCGCCGCAGTACACCCTGGGCGTGCCGCTCTTCGACGAGGCCACGGTGCGGCTGGCCAATGGACGCAACCTGCGCATCACCGCCGAGCGCACGCATGCCGACGCGCGCTATGTGGAGGAGATCGCGTGGAACGGCCACGAGCCGGAGGTCTTCCGCCAGCTGAGCCACGACCGTCTGATGGACGGGGGGACCCTGGCCTTCCGCCTGGGCCCACGACCGGGCGGGGCCCCCTCCTTCCCCGATCCGGGAGAGCCGGAGCTTTCGCCGGAACGGCCGCTGCCCGCACCCTGGGTGAACGCCCACTCGCGCACCTTCACCGATACATTGGCCGTTCGCTTCGTGCGCCCCATCCCCTACGGCCAGGTGCAATACCGCTTGAAGGAGGGCGGTGTGAAGCAGTGGCGCGCGGCGCCGGAGGTGCTCACGCTGCGGCAGTCGGGCACCGTGCAGGCACGCCTGGTGCTGGGGGATCGCACGGGACCGATGGTGGAGGCGCGGTTCGAGCGGCTGGAGGTGCACCACACGGTGAGCCTGCAGAGCAGCTACGCCAACCACTACGCAGCGGGCGGCGACCAGGCACTGGTGGACGGTCTGCGCGGCGGGGTGGAGTTCCGGTCCGGCGAATGGCAGGGCTTCCAGGGCCAGGACGTGCTGGCCACCATCGACCTGGGGGGCGAGCGGCGCCTGGACGCGGTGAGCGTGGGCATGCTGCAGGACCAACGCTCGTGGATCTGGTACCCGGAATACGTGGATGTCGCCTGGAGCATCAACGGCCGGCAGTGGAGCAGCACGGTGCTGACGCACACGGTGAGCCGTGACGCGGACGGTGCGCAGCGCATGGAGCTCCGCACCGGCGCCATCGGCAAGCGCGCCCGCTATGTGAAGGTGATGGCGAAGAACGCCGGTCCCTGCCCGGACTGGCACCCCAGCAAGGGAGGGTCGAGCTGGATCTTCCTGGACGAGATCGGCATCGAGGCGGGGCCGCCCCGCTGAAGGAACCTCCATGAAATGCGGAAGCCCGGCGCAGGGCCGGGCTTCCGAAAGGACCGGGATCGATCAGCGCGCCACCTGCACGGCCTTCGTGCGCACGAACTCGTCCGCGTGCACCTGCAGCAGGTAGTTGCCGTTCTTCAGACCGGAGAGGTCGACCAGCACGGAGCGGTCGTTCACCGTACGCACCGGCACATCGAGCACCTGGCGGCCGGTGAGGTCGAACACCCGCACCACGGCATTGGTCAACTGGTCGAGGCCGAGCTGAATGGTCACCGCGCCCGTGGTGGGGTTCGGGTAGAGCACGAAACCGGTCGCATCGTTCTCATCGATGCCCACCAGGCCGCAACCCACGTCCCACACCAAGGGGATCGTGGCCTGCCCATCGTCGCAGGACCCCGTGCTGTTGGACTGGACCCGCAAGGTGAGCAGGTTGTCCGGGTTCTGGGAGCTGATGGAGAGGCCGGAGAGGTCGCCGCCCAGATTGCCGTTGAAAAGCACGCCGGAAAGGTCGTACGCTCCGTTGTAGATCACCACCTTGTCCTCTACCAGCAGCTGGCCCTGAAGGAAGGTCATCGTGATGGGCAGGTTGGGATCGCTCGACTGGAAGACGAACCAGGCATCGTCGGTGTTCTCGTAGCAGTAGCTGGTGTTCACGTTGAGGCAGGCCGGGATCACACAGCTGTCCTCATACGCCACCACGGGTCCACTGAAGATGCGGCACAGGCTGTTGTCCCCATTGAAGACGGCCATGTTGACCACGGTGTCCATCCCGATGGGCCCGAAGTTCTGGATGCCCGTTCCGATGCCGAAGAGCGTGTCCCCCGGGATCACGAGGTCCACGGTGGCGGCGTCGCCGGTGGAGGTCACGTTCACCTCGATGCTGTACTCGCGATGGATGCAATCGGGCACCACGGTGAAGGTCGCTGCGGGCACATCGCAGTCCAGGCAGCCCACGGTCCAGTTCCACTCCCAGGCGGGGTTGGTGGAGCACTGCACGGAACCGTCGGAGGTGAGGGCCATGAACATGTTCGGACCGGTGGACACGATCGGCGGCAGGGTGCTCAGATCGAGCGTGGGGCCGTTGTGCTGCCAGAGGATCGGGCTTCCATTGTTCGGTCCGTCGTAGATGGTGAGCACATCCCAAACGGAGGACTCGATGGTGCCGGTGGAGAACAGGAGCGCCAGCGGGTCATTGGTGGAGCTCTGGTACCACCAGGTCTTGGTGTCGTTGGGCTGATAACAGTAGGTGTCGTTGAACTCAACCCCACCACATGTGAGGATGATGGGACAGTTGCCGGTGCTCTGCACGTTGAAGAAGCTCTGGCTGCAGGCCGCCTCGAACTCGTGGCCGACCACGATGTCGATCAAGGCACCGACGGTGAAAGGCCCGAGGGTGATGACACCGACGCCCTGCCCGGGGATCTGCGGTTGAGGCGTGCCGTTGATGCTGTGATCGAGGTTCACGAAGGAGCCATCCCCGGTGCTGGCGATGTTCACATCCACCGTGAAGCTGTTGGTATTGCAATCGTCCAGCACACTGTAGCTGGCCACCACCGGGGTGCAGTTGAGGAAAAGCTGCACGGTGGTGGTCACGCAGTTGCTCTGCTGATTGCAGAGGTCGTCCACGTTCCAGTGGGGATACAGGTCGCCGCCGGTCACGGCCGTGACGGTCACCGGGCTGTAGCCTTGGCCGATGACATTGCCGCCGGGAAAGTCCTCACGCACGGTGATGTAGCCGCCGGAGCTGAGGGTGAACTGATAAGTCGCACCCGCGATGATGCCGGTGACCATGGAGTACTCGGACTCAAAGCTGCAGGTGCTGATGGTGGTCAGCGCACCGAAGGGATCGGGCGTGGCCTGGCCGAACTGAAAGGGGTTCTGACAGTTCCCTTGGGCGAGGACGGCAGCGGACGGCGCAAGGGCCGAGGCGAGGACGAGGACCTGGGTGATGTGTCGAAATGCGCTCATGCGTGGGGTCGTGTTGACCGGTTGGATGGTTGCCGAAGGTAGGGTTTGTCCGATGGACCGGCCAAGCCGGCGGCGGGACGTTCGCACAGGGTCTGTTGAAAACCCGGGCGGGCGGCTAGGGTGGCCAGACCTCCCATGTGGGCGGCTCCCCTCCCCCCACCTCGATCCAGCGGTCCGCGCCCGGTAGCAGCAAGAAGTCGTTGTCGCTGAAGGTGGCCCCAGGTGCGCGCAGGTGCACGTTCGGCACGGGGACGTCGGTGCTCAGGCGATACCGGCCCGGCCGGGCCGTGTCCAGGGCCAGACCGATGCGCGCGCGCTGCCAGTCCATGGCCCCCCAGGGCGCCATGGTGAGCGATCGGTCGGCCAACTGCTCCCCTCGACCGTCCAGCACCCGCACATGGACCAAGGTCCGCTCCCGCGGTGACCCGGCCAGCACCTCGCTCAACGGCATCCGGACCAGTTCGTTGAGGCCGACGACCGGCAGGACGCGCAGGCTGTCGGACCGCATGCGTCGGCCATCCGTGGTGAACACCTGGCTGACCACCACCAATTCCTGCGGGTCCGGCACCTCATTCCACAAGGAGGCCACCACGGTCCCCTCGGCATGCCGGAGATCGAGGACGAGCGGACGGTAGCTGCGGGCCACCTCGTACATCGCCGCCTTCCAGGTGCCGGTGTGGTCCACGGTGCTCCAACTGGGCCCGGCCCACACGTCGTTGAGCTGCCAGAACAGGGTGCCCATGCAGTGCGGCTGCGCAGTGAGGTGGGCCCAGATGGCCTGTCGGTAGGCCTCCGCCTGGGCCAGCTGGCTGAAGCGGATGAGCTCGCCGAGCGTCCGTGGCCGCAGGCCGAACTCCCGTTCGATGGCCTCCAGGATGGGCCGGTCGGTCTTGTAGCTCCGCTGTCGAGCGCCCAGCATCGCATCACCGAGGTGCAGATGCTCCGGGTCGAGCTGGGTGGCGAGCGTGATGCTGTCCGGGTAGCTCTGGAAGCCGTATTCGCTCACGAACCGGCCCACGTTGCGGCTGAAGGAGGCGAAACTGCTGTCCCCGTGCCACACGCCCCAATAGTGCAGATCACCGTTCCGCAAGCCTTCCGCGTTGCCCCAGTTGCTCAGCGGGGAGGTGGGCGTGTACGGGACACCATCGAGGTACTGAAGCAGGTCTCCAGCCCCACGAAGCTCCGCTCCATCGAACAGGGTCCTCATGCCGGCCCGCACGCGGATGGAGTCCTCACCATGGATGCGGTAGCGGTCCTGCCAGCCCCAGTTGTTCCAGGCCACCTCCAGTTCGTTGTTGCCGCACCACAGCGCCAGCCCGGGCCAGCGGCCCAAGCGCTCGGCCTGGTCGGCGACCTCGGCGCGCACGTTGTCCAGGAAGGCCCCTTCGGCCGGTGGGATGTTCGCGAACATCAGGTCCTGCCACACCAGGATGCCGGCCGTGTCACAGGCCGCGAAGAACGCGTCCGGAGGGTAGATCCCTCCCGCCCACACGCGCACCATGTTCATGCCCGCCCGCTGCATGTCGCGCACCCGCGCCACCCACAAGCTGTCCGCGCCGGGGAACATCGATGGCGGCACCAGGTTGCAGCCCTTGATGAAGAGCGGGCGGTCGTTGCGCATGAAGCGGAACGCGCGGCCGACACTGTCCGGCTGCTGGTCCAAGGATACCAGCGGGGTTGAACGCGGGACCGGAACACCAGGCAGCTCCAAGGCCACTTCCTGCCAGATGCCGAGGGTGACGAGGCGCGGGGCGAAGTCCCATCCGAAGTGGTAGGCGGCCTTGCGGACATAGGGGCTCGTCCCGCTCGGATCGCTGTCGTGCGGAAGCTGCACCCCGTATTCGGCGCGGCGCCGGGCCCCCTCGCGCACCGGGCTTCGGAGCACCACGCTCAGGTCGTTGGGGCCTTCACGCAGGAGGCCATGCACCGGCCATCGCCAGGTGCGGAACATGTTGTCGGCACCGCCGAGCCGCACGCCGTTGAGGCGGACATCGGCGAACGTATCGAGGCCTTTGAAGGCCAGGAGCGCGTCGGGATGAGCGGCCCACGTGGCGTCGGCCTCGAACCGCACGGTGTACTCCCAATCCCGGAGCTCGACCCAGCGCACGCTGTCGCTGTTGGCATTGCTGAGCGGGTCGGGGATGCGGCCGGCGCGCAGGAGGTCCTGTTGAACGGTCCCCGGCACCTGTGCGGGCCACCAAGGCCCGGTGCCCAGCTCACGGAAGCGCCAGCCCTCGTTGAGCGGCTGTCGCTGGGGCTGGGCGAGGGTCGCCAAGGCCCAGAGGCCCGCCATGGGCAGCAGGGCGAGCCTCATCGCAGGCGGGCTTTCGCCAACGCGTTGAGCACCCCGTCGATCTTGGCCTCATCGGGTACGCTTTCGAAGCTGAGCCCGCGATGGGCGGAGCTCATGCTGACCTCATGGGGTTCGGGCGGCAGCTTGCGCTGAGCGGCGAAGTGCACCTCGGTGACGCCCGTGCGTTCCACCAGTTCCACCACGTTCTGCGGTGTGATGCCTCCGGCGGCGGCCACGCGCATGCGGCCCTGCGCGCCCTCCACCATGGCCCTGATGGTGAGGGCACCATCGATCGCCAGGGTGCGGCCACCACTGGTGAGCACGCGCTGCACCCCTTCGGCCAGGCAGGTGGCGAAGGCCTCGCCGGGGTCGGGGCTGCGGTCGATGGCCCGATGAAAGGTGATCTCCGCCTCCGGAGCGGCCATGCGCACGGCCCGGATGAACGGGATGTCGGGTCCGCCCGCCTCGTCCAGGGCGCCGATCACCAGGCCTGGTGTGCTCATGCCGATGAGCAGGGCGTCGCGCAGCATGGCCTGCCGTTCGCTCATCGTGTAGGTGAATCCGCCCGGTGTGGCCCGGATGAGCACCCGCATGGGGATCCCGAGCTCCTCCTTCACCGCGTTGACCAGGCCGTAGCTCGGGGTCACCCCGCCGCAGTCCAACCAGGTGCACAGTTCCACGCTGTCCGCTCCCGCCCTGGCCGCTGCCTGGGCCTCGGCGAGGCCGGACACACAGACCTCCACGTGGACCTTCATGGGCCAAACGTAGCACGCACCGGGTGCAACCGCCATCCACCCTGCGGCGTACAAGGGCCGATGCGTACCGCGCTGGTCATTCTTCTTCTGGTCATCGGGCCCTGTTCCCCGCTGTTCGCTTCGCGTCTGGAGCACGGTCGCGCCGAACGCGCTTCCGGGATGGCCGATGCGCGGGACCGCGCCCGGGTCCTGCTCGAGCTCGCACGCACGTTGGATGCCGGCCATCCGGTGGAGGCCCTGGCCCAACGCCGCACCGCTCTTCACTTCGCCGAACAATCCAAGGACCTGGAGCTGGTGCACCGGGTACTCGTGGAGCTGCGCCGGAACGAGCTGGATGCCGGAGGTCTGGATGGGGTCCTGAGAGCGTCGCTGCGTGCGCTGGAGGTGTCGCAGCAGCTGGAACGCCCGGCCTTGGTGGCCGCTGACCTGGCCTGGTTGAGCCGGACCTATGCCGAACTGGGGCAGCCGGTCCGTGCGATGGAGGAAAGCCAGCGGGCCCTGCTGGCCGTGCGCGAACTGGGCGACAGCCTCAGGCTGGCGAACGCCCATCTGGACGTCATGGAGCGCATGATCGCCGCCGGCCGCTACCGCGAGGCGCAGGAGCAGGGTCACCTGGCCGATGTCGTATTCGCGCGCCGTGCTGATGTGATCGGACAAGCCCGCCGATGGGTGCTGAGCGCCACCGCATTGCTCGACCAAGGGAAACCGGCCGACGCCTTGCCGTGCCTGGGCAAAGCCGCCACCTTGCTGGGGTGGTCGGCGACGCCTGAGCTGTGGACCGCGCTGCGGAAGGAACAGGCCCGTGCCGCATTGGGGATGGGGGCCGTGCGCGATGCCGACCGCCACCTCGACTCCCTGGAGGTGCTGCTCACCCGCACCGGCGACCGGTCCGAGCGCCTGCACTACCTCGACCTTCGCCAGCAGCTGGCGCGCGCCCTTGGCGCGGAACGCGAGGCCCTCACCTACCTCGACCTGCAGATGAAGCTGAAGGACTCCCTGCTGAACGCGCAGATGACACGTCAGCTGGCGGGCCTTCAGGCGCTCTACCAGGTCTCCAGCAAGGACCGGGACAATGCGATGCTCCGTGAACGGAGCGCGATGAACGAAGCGATCGCCGGCTCGGCGCAACGGCGCAGCCGGCTGCTGCTCATCCTACTGGGTGTGGTCTCGGCCGTGGTGGTGCTGTTCGGCACCACCTTGTTCCATATCCGACGCGTGATCGGCCGGGTGCGCCACAAGAACCGGTTGATCCGTGAACAGGGCGATCAGCTGCAGGCGCAGAACCTGGAATTGCAGCGGCAGAACGCGCGGCTGGCAAGGTCACTGATGGCCGAGAGCGAAAAGGACCTGATGCTGCGCGAGATCCATCACCGCGTGAAGAACGATCTGCAGGTGGTGAGCACGCTCGTTCGGCTCCGGGCCCTCCACGAGCCTTCCAACGGATCCCGTGAGGCCCTGGAGGACCTCGAACGACGGGTGCAGGCCATGGCCTTGGTGCACGACCGTCTCTACCGCTCGAACGACCTGCGCCACATCAGCCTGGGGGATCATCTCCAGGAGCTGGCGTCCGGGGTGGTGCGCAGCTTCGCCGCCGAGGAGCGCGTCGTGGCCTCGGTCTCCTGCTCGGTGGACGAGGTGCCCACCCGGATGCTGATCCCGCTGGGGCTGCTGGTGAACGAGCTGGTGATGAACTCCTTGAAGCACGCCTTCCCCGAGGGCCGTCCGGGATCGATCCGATTGGAACTGAAGGCGGTGGGTCACGGCCTGCATCTGGTGTACGTGGACGACGGGGTGGGCCGTGCTGCGGCGAACGGGCTTTCGGAAGGCAGTTTCGGCCACGACCTGATCCACGCCCTGAGCGAACAACTGGAAGGCGAACTGCGCATGAGCGTTGCCGATGGCCATCGCGTGGAACTGTTGGCCACACTGGGCGAGGCCCCGCTGCGGGCGGTGGGCTGAAGGGCTCGGCGCACCGGACCTATCTTCGCGCCGCTTCGCGCACCGACCGTCCGGTGCACGAGCACAACACCTGAACATGGGGTTCGACGAACTGGGGCTCAACCCCGACCTGCTCGAGGGCATATCCGCCATGGGCATCCGCACGCCCACGCCGATCCAGCAACAGGCCATCCCGGCCGCGCTCGACGGCCGCGACCTGATCGCCTGCGCACAGACCGGCACCGGCAAGACCGCGGCCTTCCTGCTGCCCATCATGGACGTGGTGCACCGCTACCGGCCGAAGGTGGAAGGCAGCATCCGGGCCCTGGTGGTCGTGCCCACGCGCGAGCTCGCCCTGCAGATCGACCAGCAGTTGCAGGCCATCGCGTACTTCACGCCCATCACCTCGATCCCGGTCTACGGCGGCAGCGATGCCGCTTCCTTCGACCAGCAGAAATCCGCCCTGACGGGGGGCACCGAGGTGATCATCGCCACCCCCGGCAAGCTGTTGAGCCACCTCAACCTGGGTTATGTGCCGGTGAAGGGCCTGGAATTCCTGGTGCTCGACGAGGCCGACCGGATGATGGACATGGGGTTCATCGACGACATCATGCGCATCATCAGCTTCCTTCCGGAGGACCGGCAGACGCTGTTGTTCAGTGCCACGATGCCGCCGGCGATCCGCGAGCTCACGAAACGCATCCTGAAGGACCCCGTGGAGATCACCATCGCGCTGAGCAAACCGGCCGAGGGGGTGGACCAGCAGGCCTTCGTGGTGCACGAGATGCAGAAGGCGCCCGTGCTGGAGCACCTGCTGCGCACCACTGAAGCGAGCTGCATCGTGCTGTTCGCCGGCCGCAAGAGCGAGGTGCGCAACCTGGCCCGCCACCTCAAGCGCAAGGGCTTCGACGCCGAGGCGATGCACAGCGACCTCGAGCAGAACGAGCGGGAGGAGGTGCTGCTGCGCTTCAGGAACCGCCGGCTGCGGATCCTGGTGGCCACCAATGTGGTGAGCCGGGGGATCGACATCGACGACATCGACATGGTGATCAACTACGACGTGCCGCAGGACCCCGAGGACTACGTGCACCGCGTGGGACGCACGGCACGTGCCGCCCGCAAGGGACAGGCCGTCACCTTCATCAACGACAAGGAGATGCGTGAATTCGGCCGCATCGAGAAGCTCATCGGCTATGCCGTGCGCAAGGTGCCCCTGCCCGCGGAGTTCGGACCCGGTCCGGAATACCGGCCCGATGCGCCCAAGCGCAGGGATGCCGGCGGTGGTGGCCGGAGCGGGCCGCGCAGCGGCGCCGCAGGCCGCAGCGGTGGAGGCCGCAGCAGCGGTGGTCGCGGTCGGCGCTAGATCAGCGCGCCTTGAACATGCCGGCGTTGGCGGCCAGCACCTGCGTGGCGTCGAAGGCCTTCGCCTTGTCCCCCACCCGTTCGATGCGGATGCTCTCGATCCGGTCGCCCTGGGCGATGGCGTTCACCACCTCCTGACCGGCCGTGACATAGCCGAACACGGTGTGCCGCCCATCCAGCCAGGGGGTCTCCTTGTGGGTGATGAAGAACTGGCTGCCGTTGGTGGCCGGACCGGCGTTGGCCATGCTGAGGGTGCCCGCACGGTCGTGCTTCAGGCTGGGATGGATCTCGTCCTGGAACGCATAGCCCGGGCCGCCCGATCCGGTGCCCGTGGGATCGCCGCCCTGGATCATGAAGTCAGCGATGACGCGGTGGAACGTGAGCCCGTCATAGTACGGCTGGCCCTGCCCACGCGCGGTGTTCTTCACCGAGCCTTCGGCCAGGCCGACGAAGTTGGCCACCGTCACCGGGGCCTTCTCCTGCTCCAGCCGGATGGTGATGGTGCCCTTGGTGGTGGTGATCTTGGCGAAGACGCCCTCGGTGGGGTTGGTGCTCATGGGTGCTTGTTCGGTGGTGGTGAGTGGGTCGGTCGCGGGCGCTGGTGCTTCGCCGGCGCCCTGGCCGGAAGGCGCGCAGGAGGCCAGTAGCAGGGACCAGAGGGCGGAAAGGGATATCGCGGAGCGCATGGTCGGTTCGAAGTGGGCGCGAAAATACGCGGCGGCTCACTCCATCAGCCGTTCCTCGATGGCATCCAGCTTCTCCACGGAGAACGCACCCTCGGTGCGGTGCACCACCCGGCCTTCGCGGTCGAGCACGAAGAAGTACGGGATGTCCTTGCTATGCAGGCCGAGCGCCTGCTCGAAGACCTCGATCTCGCCCTGATAGAACAGGACGTGATCGGCCACCTCGGGATCGGCGCTCTTGCGGAAGCGCTTCATGCTGGGCTCGTAGGCCGCCTTGTTGCCCCCGATGAACATGGGGATGAACCACACGTCCGCCTCGTACGTGCCGGCGAAGAGCCCATGCTTGGCCACCAGCCGGAGGAAGGCCGGTTCCGCCCACTCCTCGAGCATCGGCGAAGCCTTCTGGCCGTAGGCGAGCCCGACCACGGTGAAGCCTTTGGCCGCCGGGTCGGGCAACTGCACCCGGCCCCCATCGGCCTTCTCCCCTTCCAGCGGAGGGAAGGTGGCTGTCTGGGCGAACGCGGAACTGACGATGGTCACGGTCAGCACGGCGGCAACGATGGATCGGGGGCGCATGGTGGGTGTGTTGCAGGAATGGTGCCATCAGTGGACACCCTGGTCCGGGTTGCGGCCGCGCACCGGGCGGAAATGGGCCTTCATCCGTTCCACATCGGCGTCCACATCGCCGGTGGGCCAGAAGGGGGGCGAGAAGGAGACGCATTTGCGTCCGTAGTCCATGGCCGCCAGGATGATCGGGACCTTCGCCTTGACCGCGATGTGGTAGAAGCCGGTCCTCCAGGCGTCCACACGTTTGCGGGTCCCCTCCGGGGTGATGGCGATCTTGAAGCCGGGCACGGTGCGGAACAGGTCGGCCACCTGGTCCACGAGCTGGTTCTTCTGGCTCCGGTCCACCGGATAACCGCCCAACCAACGGAACACCGCACCGAACGGCGGGCGGAACAGTTCGCGCTTGGCCAGGTAGCGCACATCGCCCATGCGGGCGATGCTGCGGGTGAAGAGCCCGATGAGGAAGTCCCAGTTGCTCGTGTGCGGCGCCACCACCACGATGTAGCGGTCGAGGTCCTTGGGGCGATGGTCCTCGACCGTCCAGCCCATCAGGCGGAACATCAGCAGGGAGAACAACCTGAACATGGGCTCATGTCTGTTGCAGCAGCCAGGCCACCGCGGCATCCTCCGAGGTGTGCACGCAGGTGGGGAACGGATGATGGATGTAGTGGTAGTACATGCGCGCCACCTTTTCATTGAGGGTGGTGGTGGCCACGGTGGCCTCGGCGATGGTGCGGTCGGCCACCAGCGGAGCGGTGTCCGTGGTGGTCACCTCCAGCTCGAAGTCCACATGCTCCGCCAGAACGACCAGCACCCGGCGCGGCCCCCGTTCGCAAAGCCGGCGGCGGGCCTCCACCACCTCCCGCACTCCGGCGGCATCGGTGAGCAGGTCCGGTTTGAAGCGGATCTCGAGGATGCCGTCCGGGCGCACGTTCAGCACGGCCAATCGCAGGTCGATCGCATCCACGGGCTTCATGGGGCGGGCAAGGTATCAAAGGCGGGGATCGCAGGAACCCGACCGCCCCGCATGCCGTATGAGCGCCCAATGGAGCAGATGGGATTCGCTGTGGTGGATGTGGAGACGACCTTGGGCGACCCGCTGCGGGGCCGGATCATGGAGCTGGCCCTGGTGCTGCCCGATGCCGACGGACAGGTGGCCTGGAGCGCACTGGTCGACCCGGGTGTGCCGGTGCCGGCGTTCGCCCGGATGTTGACGGGCATCGCACCGGACCAGCTGCGCCATGCACCGCGCTTCCATCGGATCGTTCCGCGGTTCCTGCTGCTCACAGAGGCCCGGGTGATCGTGGCGCACAACGCGCGTTACGACATGGCGGCCCTGACGGCGGAATGCGGGCGTGCAGGTGTGTCGTTCGACCGGTCGACCCTCTGCACCGAACGGCTCAGCCGCCAACTGGTGCCCCAGCTCAGCCATCACAACCTGGGCAGCCTGTGCCGCCATTTCGGGATCCCCTTCACGGGCCGTCATCGCGCGTTGAACGACGCACGCGCCACCACGGCGCTGTTGGCCCGTTTCATCGATGGGTTCGGCGTGGAACGGGTGTCACGGGCCATCCATCATCCGGCACGGGAGGCACGTGCCTGACCGGTCACGGAAGCACCGAGGCGGCGTACAAGGCCCACAGCACCAGCGATAGCGCTGCACCTGCGGCCGCCAGGCGGATGGTGATATGGGCATACCGTTCACCCTTCGGACCGAAGCGATGCGGCAGGGCGACGGCGCGCGCTTTTCCGCGCAGGGCCAGCACCAGGGCGCATACGGCCATCAACAGGGCGGGCACCACCAATTGCGCCAGCAGGGACAGCGGCAGGCTCAGGACGGCCAGCACGCGTGCGGTGCGCGACCAAGGCAGGGGTTCCAGGTCGCTCATGCGGCCGCGCGGTCAAGCAGGGACTGATGGATCCGAAGCACCTGGGGGATGACGAGCTGATGGTCATCGTTGTGGATCACGTGCAGCGCCGCGAGGCGCATGTCCTCCTCCGCATCCTGGGCCGCCATGCGTGCGCGCACGGCCTCCTCACCCACCCCATCGCGCTGCATGGTGCGCTGCAGCCGGAGGTCCTCGGGCGCGGTCACGAGCACCAGGCCGTCCAGCGCACGGGCACCCCCACTGCCCACCAGGATCGCGGATTCCATGAGCACATAGGGGGCGTCCTGCGCGTCGGCCCACTGGGCGAACGCGGCCCGGACCGCCGGGTGAATGATGCCGTTCAGCCGGGCACGGGCCGCGGGATCGGAGAAGACCCTTCGCGCCAGGGAACCGCGGTCCAGCGTGCCCCCCGGGTAGGCTTCGGCGCCGAACGCTTGGGTCACCGCATGCCGCACGGTGGGATCGTCCGCCAGAAGGCGCTTCCCTGCGGCATCCGCCTCGAAGACCGGCACACCGAGCACGCCGAAGACACGGCACACCGTGGACTTACCACTGCCGATGCCACCGGTGATCCCGATCCTCAACATGCGTTCGATCGGTCGTTCGATCCCGCTCCCATTTCCACAGGTGCCCAGATGGCCACCGACCAGGACCGCTGTCAGTGGGTGCTCACCGGTGGATCAGCTGGCCTTCACGGCCTCTTCGTTCAGCTGCTGGGAGCTGTCCAGGGCGAGGGCGCTCTTCTCGAAGCGGATCTTCACGTTGGCGTCCACCTCCAGCAGCACGGTCTTGTCGTTCACCTCGGCCACCTTGCCATGCACGCCGCCGATGGTGACCACCTTCATGCCCTTCTGGATCGACTCGCGGAACTTGCGGGCATCCTTGGCCTTCTTCTGCTGCGGGCGGATCATGAAGAAGTAGAAGACGACCATGAGCAGGCCCATCATGATCCAGAAGCTGTACGGGCTTTGCTGGCCGGCGGCCTGCAGGGGGAAGGAGAGCGGGAACATCATGCGTGTGATCGGGTTCAGGGGTTGGAGAGCGGAGTGAGCACTTCGCCCTTGATGGTAAGGACGGTGGTAGGCGGACGCGTGTTGGCGACGACCGAGACGGTCTTCTCCTGGATGCCTTCCCGCCCTTCACTATCGAAGGCAACGGTGATGGCGCCGGTGCCGCCGGGTGCGATGGGTCGCCGGGGCCAGTCCTTGCCCACGGTGCACCCGCAGCTGCCGCGCACATCGGCGATCACCAGATCGCCCTCGCCGGTGTTGCGGAACCGGAAGCTGCGCTCCACCACGGTGCCTTGGGAGATCCGGCCCATGTGGATGACCGTGCTGTCGAAGGACATCACCGGCAGTTCGCCGGCCGCGTCCGTGTAGCCGGAAGCCCTGCCGTCGAGGGCCGTGGGGTCCACCTCGCCCGGAGGGCGCTCGCTGTGGTCGGTGATGCGGCAGGCCCCCAGTATCATCGCGATCGCCACGGCGGGCAGCACCACCCGCAGCGGGTGCGTGCTGGCGCGAAGTGGCGCGGTCCGGTCGCGGAGGTCGGTCATGGTCCTGCTCAGCTCTCCAGCAGTCCGCGGCCCACCTTGCGGATGCCGCCCTGTTCCTTGAGCTCGAGGAACAGCTTGTCGAGAATGCCGTTGATGAAGTTCTTGCTCTTGGGCGTGCTGTACGCCTTGGCCACCTCGATGTACTCGTTGAGCGTCACCTTCACGGGGATGTCCTCGAAGGTGCGTGCTTCGGTGAGGGCCATGCGCATGAGGATCATGTCGCTCAAGGCGATCCGGTCGGCCTCCCAATTGGCGGCCTTCTCGGCGATCAGCCGCCCGTGCTCCTCCCCCTGCTCGATGCTCTTGCGGAACAGGGTGCTCACGAAGTGCTGCTCGGCGGCCGGTGCGGCCAGGACGTCGACCACGGCGGGATCGAAGGCCGCCGGTGTGCGCAGGCCCTCCAGCACACGCTTCACCAGCGCACAGGCCAGGTCGAGGTCCTCCAGCCAATAGATGCTGCGGGCCTCGAAATGCTCGTGCAGGTCCTCGAAGTTGGCCACGTGCTCCACGAAGAGATGGAGCAGGAACTGCTGCTCGGCACGCAGGTCATCGGGCGGGGTGGTCAGGAAGGCCTTGAAGCGCTCATCCTGGTCCATCTGCTTGAGGATGCGCTGGAACAGGTCGCCCTGCCCCATCCAGCCCACCTTGCGCTTGTTGGCTTCGGCCTCCAGGACGGACGAAGCCGCGATGGCGTTCATCAGGACGCCGTCGACGAAGCGCCGGTTGGGGTGGAGGTCCTCGGGGGTCGGCAGGCGTTTCAGCCGTCTCTCCTCCATGCGCAGGTCCGCGACCCGGCGCAGCTCCCCGAAGGTGAGCAACAGGGTGACGAACAGGTCGAAGGTGCGTTCGATGCTCAGGAACAGCTCCTTCTCGATGCGGGCGGCGCTCGATGAATCGCTTTGCCAGTACGCGTAGAGCGACTGGTAGACCTTGATGCGCAGGTAGCGCCGGTTGAGCATGCGGTCGAGGGGGCTGGTGCGGGCGGGCGGATGGTCAGGAACGCAGGCCGGCCTGGCGGATGCTGCGGACACGCTGTTCGGCGGCCTGGTTGGCGGCGAGGTACGTGGGGATGCCCTCGTCGGCGCTGCGCTTGAAGATGGCCAGGGCCGTGTTGTAGATGGCTTCGGTCTGCATCAGGGCCGCTTTGCGGTCGTAGCCCTTGCGCTCCCAGGCGCAGTTGATGATGCCTCCGGCGTTGATCAGGAAGTCCGGTGCGTAGAGGATGCCCCGTTTCATCACCTCCGGGCCGTGCACGCTCTCGTTGGCGAGCTGGTTGTTGGCGGCACCGGCGATGACGCTGCACTTCAGCCGGGGCAGGGTCTCGTCGTTCACCGTGGCGCCCAGCGCGCAGGGCGAATAGATGTCCATGTCCAGATCATAGATCTCCGTGGGCTTCACCAGGGTGATGGCGGGCAGCTCGGCCTTGATGGCCGCCAGCTTCTCCTCGTGGATGTCCGTGAGGAACACCTGCGCCCCGGCCTTCACCAGGTGGGTGGCGAGGTGGCGGCCCACGTTGCCCGCGCCCTGGATGGCCACCTTGCGGCCACTGAGGTTCTCGCTGCCGTAGGCGGTCTTCGCGGCGGCCTTCATGCCACAGAACACGCCGTAGGCCGTCACCGGACTGGGGTCGCCGCTGCCACCGATCTCCTCGGGAAGGCCGGCCACGTGCGGGGTCTCCTTGCGGATGTTGACCATCTCGGCGGTGCTCATGCCCACATCCTCGGCGGTGATGTAGCGGCCGTTGAGGCTGTGCACGAAGCGGCCGAAGCGGCGGAACATGGCCTCGGTCTTGTCCTTGCGGGCATCGCCGATGATGACCGCCTTGCCACCGCCCAGGTCCAGTCCGGCCAGGGCGCTTTTGTAGGTCATGCCACGGCTCAGGCGCAGCACATCGCTGATCGCTTCGACCTCGCTGGTGTAGGGCCACATGCGGGTTCCGCCCAGCGCGGGCCCGAGAGTGGTGTCGTGGATGGCGATGATGGCCCGCAGACCGGTGGGGCGGTCGAAGCAGAAGAGCACTTCCTCGTGATCGTGCTGCTCCATGCGGCCGATGATGGCGGCGGCCTCGGTGGCCTTGGCGGTGGTGGTGGCCATGGATGTGGGGGCTTGCGGGTGAGGGACCACCGGTGGCTTGCGGGGCGGCTACCTTTGGCGGGCCGGTCCTCCGGGGCGGCGCAAAACTAGCACGTTCGCCGGTCCCCGATGCGCCCGCTCCTCGCGCTGAACCCGTACTTCCGCCGCTACCGCGGCCGTTTGCTGCTCGGCTTCCTCTTCATCGTGCTCAGCAACCTGTTCGCGGTGTACAGCCCGCAGGTGGTGCGCGAGGCGGTGGACCTCATCGCCGCCGGCATCACGCAGGCCGACCGCCCCGCGCCCGATCGCACCCTGGCCGTGCCCGCCACCCTGCAGCTGTGGGTGGGCTGGACCGGCCTCGACCTGCCAGGCCTGCTGGACGACCTGGCCGACCGCGAAGCCATCGCCGCCACGGTCACCCGGTGCGCCCTCCTGCTGGCCGCGCTCTACCTGGTGTTCGCCCTGCTCAAGGGCCTCTTCATGTTCTTCATGCGGCAGACCATCATCGTGATGAGCCGCCTGATCGAGTACGACATGAAGAACGTGATCTTCGACCACTACCAGTCGCTGGACCGGGCCTTCTACAAACGGAACAGCACCGGCGACCTCATGAACCGCATCAGCGAGGACGTGGGCAAGGTGCGCATGTACCTCGGCCCGGCGGTGATGTACACGGTGAACCTGGTGGTGCTCTTCGTGCTCTGCATCGGCTTCATGCTCTCGGTGAACCCCACGCTGACGCTGTGGACCCTGCTGCCCCTGCCCCTGATGAGCCTGGTGATCTACCGGGTGAGCGACCTCATCAACCGCCGGAGCCTCGATGTGCAGCGGCAGCAGAGCGTGCTGAGCACCCTGGCCCAGGAGTCCTTCAGCGGCATCCGCGTGCTGAAGGCCTACGCACGGGAGGGCCATGCGGCGGACCGGTTCAGGGCGAGCAGCGCGCGCTACCGCACCCTGAGCCTGGCCCAGGCGCGGGTGGACGCCCTCTTCATGCCGGCCATCGGCCTGCTCATCGGCATCAGCTCCATCCTCACGGTCTTCATCGGTGGCCGCATGCTCATCGCCGGCGACCCCACGGTGACGGTGGGGAACATCGCGGAGTTCATCATCTACGTGAACATGCTCACCTGGCCCTTCGCCTCGGTGGGCTGGGTGGTGTCCCTGGTGCAGCAGGCGTCGGCCAGCATGGAGCGCATCAACGAATTCCTGGACGAGCGCCCCACCGTGCGCCCGGGCCATCGGGTGCCCGGCGAGCTGAAGGGCGAGCTTCGCTTCGACCGGGTGAGCTTCACCTACCCCGACACGGGCTTCGAGGCGTTGCGCGAGGTGAGCTTCCATGTGCCCGCCGGAGGCACGCTGGCCATCGTGGGCCACACCGGATCGGGCAAGAGCACCGTGGCCGACCTGCTGGTGCGCCACTACGACCCCACGGCCGGCACCGTGCTCATCGACGGCATCCCCCTGCAGGACTACGACCTGGCCGGGCTGCGTCGCCACATCGGACATGTGCCGCAGGACGTGTTCCTGTTCAGCGAACGCATCGCGGACAACATCGCCTTCGGGGCCGATGGGGCTGACGACGCCCTGATCACGGCGGCGGCGCAACAGGCGCAGGTGCACGACAACATCACGGGGTTCCCCAAGGGCTACGACACGATGCTGGGCGAACGGGGCGTCACCCTCAGCGGTGGCCAGAAGCAGCGTGTGAGCATCGCCAGGGCGCTGGCCACCCGCCCGCGCATCCTGATCCTCGACGACCCCTTGAGCGCGGTGGACACCGCCACGGAGGCGGCCTTCCTCCGCGACCTGCGGGCACAGCGCGACACCGGTCGCACCACGGTGCTCATCAGCCACCGCATCAGCGCCGTGCAGGATGCCGACCACATCCTGGTGCTTGACCACGGCCGCGTGATCGAGGAGGGCGACCACGCGAGCCTGCTCGCCAAGGGCGGCACGTACGCGCGCCTGCACCAGGAGCAGCTGTTGGAGGAGGCCCGGGAGGCCTGAGCCGCCCCCTTGCCCGGTCCGGAGGTCCTTCTATCTTTGGTTGACCGAAACCGGACCCAGCGATGGCGGACGACCGTGAGGATGTGTACTCCAAGGCCGTGAGGGCCGGCAAGCGCACGTATTTCTTCGATGTGAAGAGCACCCGCGGGCGCGACCTCTTCCTCACCATCACCGAGAGCAAGAAGCACAGCAACCCGGACGGCACGGCGACCTACGAGAAGCACAAGATCTTCCTCTACAAGGAGGACTTCGACAAGTTCCTGGACGGTCTGCACGACGCGTTCGATGAGATCGACCGGCTGCGGGCAACGGGTCAGTACCAGGCCGAACAGCCACCGCGCGATCCGGATGCACCGCCTCCCGCAACAGGCGGCGGCGATCGGTACACCGACGTGGACTTCGACGACCTGGAACGGAAGGACGGCTGAACGGCCCGCGGCACCGCGCCGACAGTGGTTTGTTCAAAAATCGCCTTGTTATCAACAGCGACAGGGAGCCTCCCCTGCCCTTCTTTGCGCCGTCCATAACCGTTGACCCAACGTTTTCCCGAAGGGCCTTGAGCGGAGCGGACCGACACCAATGTCCAAGATCATCGCCATCGTGAACCAGAAAGGCGGCGTGGGCAAGACCACCACCGCCATCAACCTGGCCGCCTGCTTCGGGGTGCTGGAGCGCCGCACCCTGCTGGTGGACGCCGACCCGCAGGCCAACGCCACCAGCGGCGTGGGCTTCGACCCGCGCAACGTGAAGGCCAGCATCTACGAGTGCATCATCAACGGCACCCCGGCCAGCGAGGTGGTGCTGGGCACCGACAACCCCAACCTCGACCTGCTGCCCGGCCACATCGACCTGGTGGGCGCCGAGATCGAGATGATCGACATGAGCGAGCGCGAGCGCCAGATGAAGAAGGTGCTCGACCCGCTGCGCGACCAGTACGACCTGATCATCATCGACTGCAGTCCCAGCCTGGGCCTGGTGACGGTGAACGCGCTGACGGCCGCAGACAGCGTGATCGTGCCGGTACAGTGCGAATACTTCGCCCTGGAGGGCCTCGGCAAACTGCTCAACACGATCAAGATCGTGCAGCAGCGCCTGAACCCCGAACTGGTGATCGAGGGCATGCTGCTGACCATGTACGACAGCCGCCTGCGCCTGGCCAATCAAGTGGTCGAAGAGGTGAAGACGCACTTCCAGCAACTGGTGTTCGACACGGTGGTGCACCGCAACGTGGCGCTGGGCGAGGCCCCCAGCCATGGGCAGACCATCATCATGCACGACGCCAGCAGCAAGGGGGCGGTGAACTACCTGAACCTGGCGCGCGAGATCCTGCAGAAGAACGACATGACGCGCATCCCGGGCTCGGAGCGCGTGATCGCCATCCCCGAGGAGCAATGACCAAGAAACGCGGCCTGGGGCGCGGCCTGAGCGCCCTATTGGAGGACAGCGGCGCGGACCTCACCGAACGCCCCACCGGCGGCGACATCGGCGTGGCGGCCGGCGCCCCGGTGCGCAGCACGGGCCATGTGGCCACCCTGCCGGTGGTGCAGATCGAGCCCAACCCCTTCCAACCCCGCACGCACTTCAGCCCCGAGGCGCTCACCGAGCTCAGCCTCAGCATCCGCCAGCTGGGCGTCATCCAGCCGGTGACGGTCCGCAAGGTGGGCTACGACAAGTACCAGCTCATCAGCGGTGAGCGCCGCTTCCGCGCCAGCCAGGCCGCGGGCCTCACCGAGATCCCGGCCTACATCCGCATCGCCAACGACGAGGCCATGCTGGAGATGGCGCTGGTGGAGAACATCCAGCGCGAGGACCTGGACGCCATCGAGGTGGCCATCAGCTTCGAGCGGCTCATCGACGAGGTGAAGCTCACCCAGGAGCAGCTCAGCGAGAAGGTGGGCAAGGACCGCACGACGGTGACGAACTACCTGCGTCTGCTGAAGCTGCCGCCCGAGGTGCAGCTGGGCATCCGCCAGCGGCAGATCGGCATGGGCCACGCCCGCGCCCTGCTGGCCGTGAGCGACCCCGCCCAGCAGGTGGACCTGTACCGCCGCATCGTGGAGAGCCAGCTGAGCGTGCGCGAGGTGGAGGACCTGGCGCGCACGGCCAAGCGCGGCCCGGCGCCCGCCGGCGCCTCCAAGCTGAGCGGCGCCCTGCACAAGCAGACCGCCAAGCAGCTGAGCCAGCGCTTCGGCACCAAGGTTGCCGTGAAGCAGAACGCCCAGGGCAAGGGCCGCATCGAGATCGTCTTCCGCAACGGCGACGAACTGGCGGCCCTGCTGGCCAAGCTGGGCAGTTGAGCCCCGCCATGCGCCGCTGCGTCCTGCTGCTCCTCCTGCTCCCCCTCGCCGCGGCGCTGCACGCCCAACGCGATCCCGCAGCGGCCGACAGCGTGCCCCCCTGGCGCCTGCGCCACAAGCCCGGCCGTGCCGCCCTCTACAGCGCCCTGCTGCCCGGAGCCGGCCAGGTGTACAACCGCAAGTATTGGAAGCTGCCCATCGTGGCCGCCGGCCTTGGCGTGTCCGCCTATTTCATCGTCAACAACACCCGCGAGTACAACCGCTACCGCGACGCCTACATCGCCCTGGTGGACGGGGACCCCGGCACGGTGGACGAGTTCAACGGCGAGTTCTCCGCAGCAGCGGTGCGCGACGTGGCCGACACCTATCGCCGGTGGATGGACCTGAGCTACGTGGGCCTCACCCTGGTGTACGTGCTCAACATCGTGGACGCCACGGTGGACGCGCACTTCGTGCGGTTCGACGTGGGCGACGACCTGAGCCTGCAGCTGCGCCCGGGCCTCGACCTCGCCGCACAGCGGGCCGTGGGGCTGACGGTGAGCGTGGGGTGGTGAGCGCTATTCAGTGTGACCCGATCACAAGGGGACAGCGGGCCATCACCATCCCTCGCGCATCCACGCAGGCCAGGTCGTAGAGGCCGGGGGTCAGTGCGACCAGCTCCAGATGGGGCATGCCGCTGCGGCCCCAGGCCACCACACGGCCCAGGGTATCGGTGAGCCGCAGGCGGCTGCCGGCGTGCAGGCCGGCGTAAGTGACCTGCACACGGTCCGTGGCCGGGTTGGGCCAGGCGACCATGAACGATCCCGTGGAACCCTCCTCGCTGAGGCCGGT
>Ga0073899_10000952_pt1 | contig 26737 bp, 31 predicted proteins | sample KloWWTmetaKNB5Ph_FD_88975 | JGI IMG/M metagenome (GOLD analysis project Ga0073899, IMG submission 88975) | Active sludge microbial communities from Klosterneuburg, Austria, studying microevolution and ecology of nitrifiers - Klosterneuburg... | ecosystem: Engineered > WWTP > Aerobic digester >... | reverse complement strand
CGGGAATGTCCTCGAGGGCCTCGAGGACGAGGCCGTTGATCGTCTTGGGTCCCTCGAGCGGGAAATGGAAGCCGGCCTTGCGATTGAGGACGCGCAGCGTGCAGGCTCCCTCGGCGATGATGGAACCGTCGGGCTCCTTCCTCAGCAGCCCGCCCGACATCGGCTTGTGGCTGGTGAACTCCCCCACGATTTCCTCGAGGATGTCCTGCAGCGTCACCAGGCCGAGGATCTCGCCGTACTCGTCCACGACGAGCCCCATGTGGCGCATCTGGTCCTGGAAGTTGCTCAACTGCATGAGCAGCGGCGTGCCCTCCGGGACATAGTAGGGCTCGCGAAGGGTCTCGCGGATGCCGTCCTTGTCGAGCGGCTCGCGGCGCGAGGCGTTCAGGAACTTGCGCACGTGCAGGATGCCGGCCACCTTGTCGAGGCTGCCCTCGAAGACCACGAGCCGCGTGTGGTGCGCCGTGGCGATGGCCGTGCGGATGTCGTCGATGTCGTCGTCCAGGTCGACGGCCTCGATCTGCCCGCGCGGCGTCATCGTGTCGTCGACCGTCATGTCCTCCAGCTCGAAGAGATTGAGGAAGATCGACTGGTGCTTGGGCGGCAGGAACTTGCCGCCCTCGAGCACGAGCGTGCGCAGCTCCGCCATGGAGAGCTGGCCCTCGCTCTCGGCGCGAGGCCGGATGAACATGATCTTCAGCAGCGCCTGCACGAAGAGGTTCACGAACCAGACGACCGGGTAGGCGATCCGCAGGAGCGGCGTGAGCACGTAGGCCGAGGGCAGCGCGATCGCCTCCGGGAAGGTGGCGCCGATCACCTTCGGCGTGATCTCGGCGAACACGAGGATGAAGAAGGTCACGCCCCCGGTCGCGATGGCGAGCGTCATTTCGCCCTCGCCGAAGAGCTGCACGCAGATGAGAGTCGCCACCACGGTCGAGGCCGCGTTGATGAGGTTGTTGCCGAGCAGGATCACGCCGAGCAGGCGGTCGGTGCGGTCGAGGAGGTCCTGGGCGAGGCGCGCCGAGCGCCGGCCTTCGCGCACGAGGTGCTTCAGGCGGTAGCGGTTCAGCGCCATCATGCTCGTCTCGGCGAGCGAGAAGAACCCGGCGGTGAGCAGCAGCACCACCAGCGCGAAGACGAGCCAGCCAAGCGGGAGGACGACGGTCAAGGTGCGGGCACTCCGGTTCTCGCGCGCCGGCCGGCGGCGCGCCGCGCGCTCAGACGCGCTTCAGGATGATCTCGAGGACGATCTTGCTGCCGAGGTACGCGAGCAGCAGCGCCGCGAACCCGCCCAGCGTCCAGTACACCGCGAGCCTGCCTCGCCACCCCCGGAAGTAGCGCCCGGCTAGGAGCCAGCCGAAGATCACCCAGGAGAGCATGCCGAAGACGGTCTTGTGCGTGAGCTGGAAAGGGCGGCCGAAGAGCTGCTCGGAGAAGAAGACGCCCGAGACGACGGTGAGCGTGAGCAGCACGAAGGCGGCGATGAGGATGCGGAAGAGCAGCGATTCCATCTCGAGCAGCGGCGGCAGGCTCCCCAGGAAGGGCGGCATCACGCCGCGATGCAGCCACTTCTCCTCGGCGAGCATCACCAGCGCGTGCATCGTCGCGACGATGAAGAGGCTGTAAGCGAGCATCGCGATGGCGAAGTGCAGGGTGAAGAGCGGGTCGCCACCGTAGCTCACGAGATGGTTGGACGGGACGGCGAACTGCAGGATCACGGCCGCCAGCGCCACGGGTGCCCACAGGCCCTGGATGCTCGCCAGCCCCGGGACGGCGAGGCTCGCGAGCCAGTAGATCGCGACGGTGATCCACACGATGAGGGACAGCGAGTTGGCCACGCCGAGGTTCATGCCCTCGTCGGTAGCCACGCCGTTGTAGACGAGCATGCCGTGTAGCACCAGGGCGACGGGGAGCAGCACGCCTTCGAGACGGAAGGCCGCGCCGGGCACCGTGCCGCCCGCCGGGGTGGCGCGACGAGAGGCCCGCCAGGCGAGCGCCGCGAGGGCGAGCCAGCAGGCGCCGGTGCTAATATAAAGGGCCGAATCGCGCATTTTCGAGGCGATTGGAGTCTACACGAAATCCCCCCCGGCCCTTCCCATGCTCGACGCCCTGACGCAGCGACTTTCCTCGGTCATCAAGACGATGCGCGGCCACGCGCGCCTCACCGAGGAGAACGTGGGGGAGGCGCTTCGCGAAGTGCGCATGGCGCTCCTGGAGGCCGACGTCGGCGTGCCGGTGGTGAAGGATTTCGTCGCGCGGGTGAAGGAGCGGGCGCTCGGGCAGGAAGTGCTCGCGAGCCTCACGCCGGGCCAGGCGCTGGTGGGCGTGGTGCACGCGGAGCTGGTCGCGCTCATGGGCGGGGCGAACGCGCAGCTCGACCTCGCGACGCAGCCGCCGGCCGTGATCCTGCTCGCGGGACTCCAGGGCGCGGGCAAGACCACCAGCGCGGGCAAGCTCGCGCGGCTCCTGAAGGGCAGCAAGAAGAAGGTGCTGCTCGTGTCGGCCGACGTCTACCGGCCCGCGGCCATCGAGCAGCTGAAGACGCTCGCCGCGCAGCTCGCGATCGACGTCTTTCCCTCGGACGCCTCGCAGAAGCCGGTCGAGATCGCCGCCAACGCGCTCGACTGGGCGAGAAAGCACTACCACGACGTCCTCGTGGTCGACACCGCGGGCCGGCTGGGCATCGACCAGGCGATGATGGACGAGGTGCGCGCGATCCACGCGGCCGTGCGTCCGGTCGAGACGCTCTTCGTGGTCGATTCCATGCAGGGCCAGGACGCGGTCAACGTCGCGAAGGCCTTCGGCGAGGCGCTGCCGCTCACGGGCGTGGTCCTCACCAAGCTGGACGGCGACGCGCGCGGGGGCGCGGCGCTTTCGGTCCGCCACGTGACCGGCGTGCCCATCAAGTTCGCCGGCGTCTCGGAGAAGATGGACGGCCTGGAGCCCTTCCACCCCGAGCGCATGGCGTCGCGCATCCTCGGCATGGGCGACATCGTCTCGCTGGTCGAGGAGGCGAGGAAGTCGGTCGACGAGGGCGAGGCGAAGAAGCTCGCCGACAAGTTCAGGAAGGGCAAGGATTTCGACCTCGACGACTTCAAGTCGCAGCTCCAGCAGATGAAGAAGATGGGCGGGGTCTCGGCGCTCATGGACAAGCTCCCGGCGCAGCTCACGCGGGCCGCGGCGCAGTCGCCGGACCTCCAGGAGAAGTCGATCCGCCGCACCGAGGGCATCATCGACGCGATGACGCCCCTGGAGCGCCGCAAGCCCGAGCTCATCAAGGCCTCCCGCAAGCGGCGCATCGCCACGGGCGCGGGCGTGCCGGTGCAGGAGGTGAACCGGCTCCTCGCCCAGTTCGAGCAGATGCAGAAGATGATGAAGATGATGCGCTCGGGCGGGCTGGGCAAGATGATGCGCGGCATGAAGGGCATGCTGCCGGGGATGCGCTAGGCCCCGCCGCCGCCCGACCGTTCCCGGCGACCGCCGGCGGCGTGGGCGGGCCGCGGTTGACCTACCTCAAGGCGGGCGAGTGGAAGTTGGCCTCACGATCCGGGCCACAAGAAGAACACGAATCCGAGTCCGACCGTCATCGTGGAGGCAACATGAAGCAATTCGCGCACATCCTCGCCGCGCTGGCGATGGGCACCTCGCTTGCGGCGTTCGCCGCGGACCCGATCGTCATCGGGCAATCGGCCCCGCTCACCGGGTCGAACGCCGAGATCGGCAAGGACATCCGCGACGGCGCGCTCGCCTGGTTCAAGCACGTGAACGACGCCGGCGGCATCAACGGCCGCAAGGTGGAGCTGATTTCCCTCGACGACAAGAACGACCGCAAGACCGCCGGCGCGAACGCGGTGAAGCTCGTGAACGAGAGCGGCGCGGTGGCGCTCTTCGGCTTCGCCTCCGCCACCCTGTCCCTCGACGCGATGCCCATCGTCAAGGAGAAGAAGCTCGCCTTCTTCGCGCCCTTCACCGGCGCGGACGCGATCCACAAGCAGAACAACTTCGTCTTCGTGATGCGCGCCTCCTACGCCGACGAGCTGGTGAAGATCCTGGATCACTGGAAGTCCCTGGGCGTCACCCGGGTGACCGTGGTCAACTACGACGACCAGATCGGCAACCAGAACTTCGCGACGGTCGCGCGCCTCATGGAAGGCGCCGGCAAGAAGGCGACCGGCGTGAAGGTGAAGCGAAACGCCGACGTGGAGAAGGCCCAGATCCAGGCCATCATCGCGAGCGATCCGGAAGTGGTCGTGGCCACCACGCTCTACGGGACGACCTCGCAGGTCATCAAGGGGCTCAAGGCGGCCGGAAAGCCCTACAACGTCACGTCGCTGTCCTTCGTGGGCCCGAGCGCGCTCGCGAAGGTGGCCGGCGCCGACGCGGCGGGCGTCTCCGTGGCGGGCGTCGTGCCGCCGCCTTCGAAGACCTCGGTCCCGGTCATCAAGGAATGCGCCGAGGCCGTGCGCAAGGCGGGCCTTCCGGAGCTGAACTACACCAATCTCGAGGCGTGCATCGCCGCCAAGGTCCTCACCGAGGCCGTGCGCAAGGCCGGCAAGGACGTCACCCGGGAGAGCCTGTACAAGGCGTTCAACGGGCTGGGTACCCTCGACGTCGGCGGGTACGTCGTCAACTTCTCGCCCGACAACCGCCACGGCAACCGCTTCGTCGAGCTGGCCGTGATCGGCAAGAACGGCCGCTTCCGCTTCTGAGCGTTTCCGGGCCGCTTGCGCGGGGATGGCCAAGCCCTTATAATGCAAGGCTTTTCCGCACTCCGGGTGGTTTTCGGGGAGCGTCCTTCCAGCAACTGTTACCCGTTTTCAACGGGATCGGAGCCAGCATGGTCGTCATCAGAATGGCGCGCGGCGGCGCGAAGAACCGCCCCTTCTACAACGTCGTCGTCGCCGACTCGCGCATGCCGCGCGACGGGCGCTTCATCGAGCGCATCGGCTTCTACAACCCCAAGGCCTCGGGCAACGATCCGTCTTTCCGGATCGCGCTCGATCGCGTGGAGCACTGGGTGTCGAAGGGCGCGCAGCCCTCGGACGCCGTCCGCAAGCTGATCAAGCGTGGCAAGGCCCAGGTCGCCGGCAAGCCGGAAGCCCCCGCCCAGTAGGCCCGCCGGTTCCCCGTTCCCGGGGGACGAGTCGGATCTGGTGGTGGTGGGGCGCGTGCTCGGCCCTTTCGGGATCCAGGGCTGGGTGAAGCTCAAGACCTTCACCGAATCCCCCGACGGTCTCGCCGCTCACCCCTCGTGGTGGTTGAAGTCGAAGGCGGGGTGGGTCTCGGCGGAACTGGAGGAATTCAAGGTCCGGCCCGCCGCGGTGAGCGCCAAGCTGGCCGGGGTCGACGACCGAAGCGCGGCCGAAGGGCTCCAGGGGCAGGAAATTGCCGTCACCCGGGGCGACCTGGGCGAAGCGGCGCAAGGCGAGTACTTCTGGGTGGACCTGGTCGGGCTCGCGGTGGTGAACCTGCAGGACGAGGTGCTCGGGAAGGTCGAGGAATTGCTGAGGGTGGGCGGTTCCGACGTGCTGGTGGTGGGCGGGGAGCGGGAGCGCCTGATTCCCTTCGTCGCGGATTTCGTGAAAGGCGTGGACCGCGGGGCGCGGCGGATCACGGTGGACTGGGAAGCGGGGTACGACGTCTGATGCTGCGATTCGACGTGGTCACGATCTTCCCGGAGATGTTCGAGGCGCTCACCCGCCACGGCATCACGCGGCGCGCGCTGGAGGAAGGCGGCTTCGAGTTTCGCGCGTGGAATCCGCGTGATTTCGTGGGCGATGCGCACCGCACCGTCGACGACCGGCCCTACGGCGGCGGGCCGGGGATGGTGATGCTGCCCGGGCCGCTGCAGGATTGCATCGATGCCGCGGTGGCCAGGCAGTCGGCCGCCGGGGTGGAAAGGCCGCTGGTGGTGATGCTCTCGCCGCAGGGCGAGCGGTTCACCGACGCGGTGGCGAGGGAACTCGCGAAGTCGCAGGGCCTGGTGCTCGTGGCCGGGCGCTACGAGGGGGTGGATGAACGCCTCATCCGGCGCAAGGTGGATCGGGAGATCTCGATCGGCGACTACGTGACCTCCGGCGGGGAATTGCCGGCGATGGTGATGATGGACGCGATGGTGAGGCTCCTGCCGGGAAGCCTGAACGACGCGGCAAGCGCGTCCCAGGACTCGTTCTCGGACGGATTGCTCGACTGGCCGCACTTCACGCGGCCCGAGGAGTGGCAGGGCGAGCGGGTGCCCGAGGTGCTGTTGTCGGGAAACCATGCCGCGATCGCGCGGTGGCGCCGCAAGCAGGCGCTCGCGCGGACGTGGTCGAGGCGGCCGGATCTCCTCGGGGACCGGGCGCTCTCGAAGGAGGATCTGGAATTGCTGGCGGAAATCCGCCGCGAGCAGCAGGCGCAGGAACAGCAGTAGAAAACAAACTGCACGCACCAGCCTCCGGGCTGCTCTGCGTGGAAGGCCTTCAGGGCCGCAAAACCGAAAGGAAGCGTGAATGGATCTGATCCGCAAACTCGAGCAGGAAGAAATCGCGCGCCTCGGGCGCAAGATCCCGGACTTCGCTCCGGGCGACACGGTGATCGTGAAGGTGCAGGTGGTCGAGGGCGACAAGAAGCGCGAGCAGGCTTACGAGGGCGTGGTGATCGCCCGCCGAAACAAGGGGCTCAACTCGTCGTTCATCGTGAGGAAGATTTCCAGCGGCGAAGGCGTCGAGCGCACGTTCCAGACGTACTCGCCCGCCGTGGCCTCCATCGAGGTGAAGCGCAAGGGCGCCGTCCGCCGCGCCAAGCTCTACTACCTGCGCGAGCGCTCCGGCAAGTCCGCGCGCATCCGCGAGAAGCTCATCAAGGCGGCCGACCGCGAGGTCATGCCGCCGGCCGAAGAGGCTCCCAAGGCGTAGGCCTCGTCGTTTCGCCGCCAAGGCAAGGGCCGCCTCGCGCGGCCCTTTTTGCGTCCGGCCCGCCTCGCGCGGCCCTTTTCACGTCCGGCCCGCCTCAGGCGATCGCCGCGACCCAGAGCGGGATCGTGGCCATCGAGATCAGCGTTCCCGTGGTGATCTGGGTGGCCACGGAGTGCCCGTCCCCGCCCATGCGCACCGCGAGGATGTAGGCGCTCGAGGCGGTGGGCAGCGCGGCCCACAGGACCAGCACGCCGGCCTCGATGCCCGAGAGCCCCAGCACCTTCACGGATCCCCACGCGGCGAGCGGCAGCACCGCGAGCTTCACGCCGAGCCACCACGCGTGCGCGCCCGGACTCGCCTCGCCGCGCTCGATCCGCAGCGCCGCGCCCACGGCGAGCAGGCCCGCCGGCAGCGCCGACTGGCCGAGCAGCCCCAGCGTCTGGTCGAGAAAGCCCGGCATCCCCATCCCGGAAAGATTCCACGCGAACCCGGCGAGCGTCGAGACCACGAGCGGGTTGCGCGCGAGCTCCAGCCACAGGTTCGTTCGCGAGTGCGCCGCGAGCATGCCCACGGCGCCGAGGTTGGCGAGCGGGATCATCGCCCCCATGAGGAGCGCCGCCGCGGCCACGCCCGGGGCGCCGAAGACGCTGCCCGCCACCGCGAGGCCGATGTAGGTGTTGAAGCGGAAGGCGCACTGGAAGCACGAGGCGGCCACGCGCGGGTCGACGCGGAACAGCGGCCGCGCGAGCGCGGCGAGCGCCATGCCGAGCAGCATGATCGCCCAAGCGCTCGCCACCGCCTTGCCGATGCCCGCGAGGTCGAGGCTCGATATCGCGAGCGAGCGCAGGAGCAGCGCCGGAAAGAGCACGAAGTAGACGAGCTTCTCGAGGCCTTCCCAGAAGCCGCGCCCGTAGTCGAAGCCGCGCGCGAGGACGAGCCCGGCGAGGATGAGCACGAAGTTCGGCAGGATGAGGAGCGCGGTCTGCATGGCCCTAGATCGCCTCGCCCTTGCCGAAGGTGTTGTGGTAGACGTGCGCGCCCGTGTCCACGAGGGAGACGCGAAGCTCCACGGGCCGGTCGCGGAACGTGAGCGCCACGCGCCGGATCTCGAGCAGCGGGGCGCCCGCCGCGAGGCCCAGGAGCGAGGCGGTGGCGCCGCCGGCGAGGACGGCGCGAAGCCGTTCGTCGGTGCGCAGCACGTTGATCCCGTAGCGGCTCTGGTAGAGGTGGTAGATGGTGTTGTCGCGCGCGGCGAAGATGCGCTCGGTGAGCCCGGGATAGAGCGATGCGGGCAGCGTGATGTCGTCGACGATCACCGGCTGCTCCCCGAGGCTGAGAAGATTTCGGATGCGCACCACGCGCTCGTCCGGGGCGATCGCGAGCGCCGCGGACTCGCCCGCGTTCGCGCGCCCCCGGGTGAAGGAGACCGTGCGCACGTCGGGGTAGGCCTTGGAGCCGTCCGCGCCCACCACGTGGAAGAAATGGAACATGAGCCGCCGGCCGTCGTGGGACCTCACAAACGTGCCCTTGCCCTGGCGGCGAACGAGCGCGCCCTGCGCCACCAGGCTGTCGACCGCCTTGCGGATGGTGCCGATCGCCACGCCGAAATGTCCCGCGAGCCCCGATTCGGACGGGATCGCCTCGCCCGCCTTCCAGCGGCCCGCGGCGATGCCCTCGGTCAGGTGGGAGCGCACCTCCTCGTAGAGGGGGCGCTCGGGCGCGAGGGCGGTGGCGAGGCGGCGGCGGACGGCGGCGGGCATCGGCGGAGCATAACATGCAACTCATCTAGTTGATTCGTCCCGCGCGCCCGGGCTAGCATGGCGCTTTGCGCACGGGGAGGGCGAGATGATTCATTTCGTGGTGCATGACGAGGGCGACAGCGTCGGCGTGGTGGTGGTCGAGGGCGTGAAGGCGGGCGACACGCTCACCGGCTGGATCATGGACCAGGACCGGGAGATCACCTTCAGGTCCGCGAGCGACATTCCCATCGGCCACAAGCTCGCGATCAAGCCGCTCGCGAAGGATGCGACGGTGATCAAGTACGGCACCGACATCGGCCGCGTGGTGGCCCCGATCGGCGTGGGCGAGCATGCCCATGTCCACAACATCAAGACGAAACGCTGGTAAGGACACGACCATGGATCTCAAGAAGGCGACATTCCGGGGCTACAAGCGCGAGAACGGCCGCATCGGCGTGCGCAACCACGTCATCGTCCTGCCGGTCGACGACCTGTCCAATGCCGCCGCGATGGCGGTGGCGAACAACATCCAGGGCGCGATGGCGATCCCGCACCCCTACGGGCGGCTGCAGTTCGGCGCCGACCTGGATCTCCACTTCCGCACGCTCATCGGCACGGGCGCCAACCCGAACGTGGCCGCGGTGGTCGTGATCTGCATCGAGGAGGGCTGGGCGAAGAAGGTGGCCGAGGGCATCGCCGCCACCGGCAAGCCCGTCGCCTGGTTCGGCATCGAGCAGCACGGCGACCACGACACGATCATGCGCGCCTCGAGGAAGGCGAAGGAGTTCGTGCAGTGGGCGAGCGAGCTGCGCCGCGAGGAGCGCCCGGTGAGCGATCTGTGGGTCTCCACCAAGTGCGGGGAGTCCGACACGACCTCGGGCTGCGGGGCGAACCCGACGGTGGGCGACGCCTTCGACAAGCTCTATCCCCACGGCACCACGCTCGTCTTCGGCGAAACGACGGAGCTGACGGGCGGCGAGCACCTGGTGGCCGCGCGCTGCCGCACCGACGAGGTGAGGAAGAAGTTCCAGTTCATGTTCGACCGCTACCAGGAGGTGATCGAGCGCCACAAGACGAGCGATCTGTCCGACTCCCAGCCCACCAAGGGCAACATCGAGGGCGGCCTCACCACCATCGAGGAAAAGGCGCTCGGCAACATCCAGAAGATCGGCCGCAAGTGCCTGGTCGACGGCGTCCTCGACAAGGCGGAGGAACCGACGGGGCCCGGCCTGTGGTTCATGGATTCCTCGTCGGCCGCCGCGGAGATGGTCACGCTGGTCGCCGCCGCGGGTTTCGTCGTGCACCTCTTCCCGACGGGCCAGGGCAACGTGATCGGCAACCCCATCCTGCCGGTGATCAAGCTCTCGGCCAACCCCCGCACGGTGCGCACCATGAGCGAGCACATCGACGTGGACGTCTCGGCGCTGCTGCGCAAGGAGATGAACATGGACCAGGCGGGCGACAAGCTGCTCGAGTGCATGTTGCGCACCGCCAATGGCCGGCTCACCGCCGCCGAGGCGCTCGGGCACCGCGAGTTCGTGCTCACCCGTCTCTACGAAAGCGCGTAGAAGAGCCGGTGCCGGAGAAGTCGCCTGACCCCGGGTCGTTTTTTGCGGACAATGGCGGCAACGCCCGGCCGCAGGGCGATCCGGAGGAGACGATGAAGCCGCTTGCCGCGCCCGAAGACGACTTGCCGCCCGACGGCGGCGTGACCCGGGACCGGTCGCGCGGCTTCCACGCGGGCGCCGCGGACGTGGGGGTCCTCGCATGAGCGAGCGTCTCGCGCCCGCGACGCTCGCGGACCTCATGCGGCGTGCGCTCGGGAACTCGGGGGCCTCGCCCGCGATGGCTGCCGCGACCGCCGCCGCGCTGGTGGCCGCGGAGCTCGATGGCATCCCCTCCCATGGGGCCTCGCGCATTCCGCAGTACTGCGGGCACGTGAAGAACGGGCGCGCCACGGGTTCGGCGGTCCCGAAGGTGGTGCGCGAGCGCGGCGGGGCCTGCCTCGTGGATGCGGGCGGCGGCCTTGCGTTCGAGGCCTGCGCGCTCGCGGTGCGCGAAGCGATCGCGCGCGCGCGGAAGCACGGCGTGGCCTTCGCCAGCGTCACCAACAGCAATCACTTCGGCGTGGCCGCGTTCCACGCGGAGCCCATCGCCGAAGCGGGCCTCGTCGGTCTCGCCTTCGGCAATTCCCCGGCCGCCATGCCCATGTGGGGCGGCAAGCGGGCGCTCTTCGGCACCAACCCGATCGCGGCCGCGTTCCCGAGGCGCGCCGCGCCGCCCATGGTCATCGACCTGAGTCTCTCCGAGGTCGCGCGCGGCAAGCTCATGGTCGCCGCGAAGGAAGGCAAGCCGATCCCCGCCGGGTGGGCGCTCGACCGCGACGGCAATCCCACCACCGATCCGAAGGCCGGGCTCGAGGGCATGATGCTGCCCGCGGGCGGGGCCAAGGGCGCGATGCTCGCCCTCACCGTGGAACTCCTCGCCTGCGCGCTGTCCGGCGCCGCGTTCGGCTTCGAATCCGACAGCTTCTTCTCCGAGGCCGGCAAGCCCACGCGGATCGGGCAGGCCTTCCTCGCGATCGATCCCGATGCGCTCGCGGGACGCGAGGTGTTCCTCGAGCGCGTGGAGACGCTCGTCGGCGCGATGCTCGCCGACGCGGGCGTTCGCCTGCCCGGCGACCGGCGCCGCGCCAATCGCGCGAAGCTCGCCAAGGAAGGCATCGCGATCGCGCCCGAGCTCCTGGCGAAGATCCGCGCGCTGGCGGGGGACGGCTGAGGCGTGGCGCCGTTCCAGGCCTGCGTCCGATCGCCCTTCGGCACCATCGGCGTGTCGGCGACGCACGCGCACGTGACCGGCATCCGCTATCTCTCGCCGGACGTCGCCGCGCTCGCGCCGGCGAAGAACACCATCGCCTACCTCGCCTGCGTGCAGCTCCAGGCGTATCTCGACGATCCCGCCTTCGCCTTCGACCTGCCGATCAAGCTCGCCGGCACGCGCCACCAGCTCGCCGTGTGGGAGGCGATGCAGGCGATCCCGGCGGGCCGGACGCGCACGTACGGCGAGCTCGCGCAGGCGATCGGATCGTCGGCGCGCGCGGTGGGAGGCGCCTGCGGGGCGAACCCGATCCCGATCGTGGTGCCGTGCCATCGGGTCGTGGCGGCGGGCGGCGCGCTGGGCGGGTTCATGGGAACGCGCGAAGACGGTTTCGAGCTCGCGATCAAGCGCTGGCTCCTCGCCCATGAAGGCGCCCGCCCAGGCTGACGTGCGTCTCGTCGAGCGCTTCTGCGACGGGCTCTGGCTCGCCGACGGCCTGGCGCGAAACACGCTCGAGAGCTACCGGCGCGACATGACGCAGTTCGCCGCATGGCTCGCCGCGCAAGGCGCCGAGGGCCTCCTCGCGGCCGGCCCCGAGCACCTGCATCGCCATCTCGCGTGGCGGGTCCGGGAGACGAAAGCGAGCCCCCGCACCACCGGCCGGTTGGTCTCCGTGCTCCGGCGCTTCTATCGATTCGCGCTGCAGGAGGGGCTCCGGCGCGACGACCCTTGCGCCGACATCGAGGCGCCGAAGCTTCCGCGGTCGCTGCCGAAATCGCTCTCCGAGGCGCAGGTCGAGTCCCTGCTCGCCGCGCCGGACACGCAGACGGACCTGGGCCTTCGCGACAAGGCGATGCTCGAGACGCTCTACGCGAGCGGCCTGCGGGTTTCCGAGCTGGTGGGGCTCAAGGTCCAGCAGGTGAGCCTCGACATGGGCGTGGTGCGCGTGCTCGGCAAGGGTGCCAAGGAACGCCTCACGCCGCTGGGCGAGGAGGCGCTCGACTGGATCGGCCGCTACCAGGCGCAGGCCAGGCTCGCGATCCTGGACGGGCGCAGGAGCGACGCGCTCTTCGTCACCGTCCGCGGCGCCGCGATGACGCGCCAGGCGTTCTGGGGGCTCGTCAAGCGCTACGCCGCGCGGGCCGCGATCCCCACGTCCATTTCGCCCCACACCCTTCGCCACGCGTTCGCGACGCACCTCATCAACCACGGCGCGGACCTGCGGGTCGTGCAGATGCTCCTGGGCCACGCCGACATCTCGACCACGCAGATCTACACGCACGTGGCGCGCGAGCGGCTGAAGAAGATCCACGCGAAGCACCACCCGCGCGGATGAACGAGCTCTCGCAGATGCCGCTGGTCTTCTGGTTCGTGGCCCCCGTCACGATCCTCTTCGCCTACACCGTGTTCGGCATGTCGGGGTTCGGTTCGACCATCATCGCCGTGCCGATCCTCGCCAACTGGCTTCCGCTCACCTACCTCGTCCCGTTGATGGCGCTGGGCGATCTCGTCGCGGCCATCGCCGTGGGAGGCTCCAACCGCCGCCACGTGAGCGTCCCCGAGCTCAAGCGCCTGCTGCCCTTCATGATCGCGGGCATCGTGCTCGGGGTGACGGTGCTCGTGAACGTCCCGCAGCAACCCCTCAAGGTGGCCGCGGCGGTGTTTGCCATGTCCGTCGGACTGCATTCGATCCTGGATCCGGCGCCCAAGGGCACGATCTCGCCCTGGTGGTGCGTGCCGGCGGGCACCTTCGCGGGAGCGCTTGCCGCCGTGTTCGGCGCCGGCGGCCCGGTCAACGTGGCCTATCTCGCGGGCCGCCTGCGGGACAAGGGCGAGATCCGCTCCACGGTCTCGGTGATCATCTCCGTGTCGGCGACGATCCGCACGACGCTCTACGCGCTGGCGGGCCTCGTCCTGAAGGCGGGAACGCTCGCGGGCTTCGCCATGGCCGTGCCGTTCGCCTGGGCCGGGCTGGCCCTGGGCTCGCGCATCCATGTCGGGCTCACCCAGACGCAGATGCGGCGCGCGATCGGCGGCATCCTCATGGCGAGCGGGACGGTCCTCCTCGCCCGCACCCTGCTCGCCTGAGCCATGGGAAAGCACGCCGCGACGCCCGCAACCGGCTTTCTCGCGCGCCAGGGCGTGGCCTTCACCGAGCACGAGTACGAATACGTCGAGCACGGCGGCACGGCGGTGTCGTCGGCTCCGCTGGGCGTGCCCGAACACGAGGTCGTGAAGACGCTGGTCATGGAGACGGACAAGGGCGAGCCCCTGGTCGTGCTCATGCACGGCGACCGCAAGGTGTCGACGAAGGAGCTCGCCCGCGTGGCGCGCGCGAAGCGCGTCTTCCCCTGCAAGCCCGAGGACGCGACGCGCCACTCCGGCTACCTCGTCGGCGGCTGCTCGCCCTTCGGCACGAGGAAGGCGATGCCCGTCTACCTGGAGCGCTCGATCCTGGCGCTCGAGCGCATCTACATCAACGGCGGGCGCCGCGGCTACCTGCTCGGCATGGCGCCCGCGGAGATCGTGCGCGTGCTCTCGCCCGTCCTTGTTGAGGTGGGGCGCGAAGAGTAACCTCCACTCGGCTTCACCTTCGCCACGGAGATCGCGCATGAACGCCAACGAGCCGGGCACGGCGCTTCCCGGATCCGCCTCCAACGACCCCGGGCCGGCGACGCTCGTCATGCCCGCCCGCGTGGTCCGCGCCGGCGCGGGCGTGGACTGGATTTCCGACGGCTGGGCGCTCTTTCGCAAGGCGCCCCTCATGTGGATCATCTTCCTCGTCCTGTTCTTCCTGGTGCACGTCGGCCTGGGCATGGTGCCGTGGATCGGGACGCTGATCGGAACGATCATCTCGCCCATCCTCATGGGCGGCATGGCGCTGGGGTGCCGGTCGCTCGAGACGGGCGGCGACCTGGAACTGGAGCACCTGCTGGCGGGCTTTCGCCGGAACACGGGGCCGCTCGTCGCCGTGGGCCTCCTGTACCTCGTGGGCGAGCTCGTGCTGCTGTCCGTGTTCGCGATGTTCGCGGGGATGGGCCTGCTCACGGCGGTGCTGAGCGGCGACGAGGCGGCGATCCTGTCTTCGCTTTCCTCGGGCCTGCTGTTCCTCGCGCTCGGCGGGCTGGTCACCCTGGCCCTCGCGATACCCCTCGTGGCGGCGTACTGGTTCGCGCCCGTGCTCGCGATGCTGCACGACGTGCCGGCCATCCCGGCGATGAAGGAGAGCCTCTTCGCCTGCCTGCGAAACTGGCTGCCGATGCTGGTCTACGGCCTGGTGATGCTGCTGCTGCTCGTGGTCGCGGTGATTCCGCTGGGCCTCGGGCTGCTCGTGTGGGCGCCCCTCATGTTCGCGACGATCTACACCTCGTACCGCTCCGTGTTCACGGAAGCCGACTGAAGGGCCCGGCTAGACGAGGCGCCCGAGCGCCGTGAGGGCGAGCGAGATGAGAACCGTGGTGGTGATGGGCAGGCGCACCAGGCGCCCGCGGAAGCGCACGGTGATGTCGCCGGGGAGCCGGCCCAGCCCCAGCTTCGCGAAGCTCGGCGCGAAGAGCGAGAGCACGACGACCGCCACGACGATCACCAGCACCCACTTCAGCACGGCGGCCTCATTTCGCCGGCGCCCCCGGGCGCTCGATGGTCACCCCCACCTTGCGCACGTTTCGGATGTGGCCGAGCTTCGCGACGGAAAGCCGCACCCAGGGCGCCTTGAATTCGCCCGTGACGATGCCGGCAAGGTGTTCGGCCAGGGCCTCCAGGAGCCCGAAGCGGCGCTCGGCCAGCTCGGCGGCGAAGCGCTCGACCACCTGCCCGTAGTGCACGGTGTCGTGGATGTCGTCGGAGGTGCCGGCGCCGCCGCCCGGGATGCCGATCTCGACGTCGAGCTCGAGCGTCTGCGGCCGCAGCTTCTCCCAGTCGTAGATGCCGACCCAGGCGTCGATTCGGAATTCGCGGATGAAGATCTTGTCCATCGGGAGGGGGTGGGGCCGGGGAGCGGGGGAAGCGCGTTTTCGAGGCCGTATTGTAGAGTATCGACATGATCGCGTTCCCGGCCTCCGTGGTGGCCTACCTCATCGGCTCGATTCCGTTCGCGGTGGTCGTGAGCCGGCTGATGGGGCTGCCGGACCCGCGGTCCTTCGGATCGGGCAACCCCGGGGCCACCAACGTCCTGCGCTCGGGCAGCAAGGCCGCGGCCGCGCTCACCCTGGCCGGCGACGCGCTGAAGGGCTGGGTCGCGGTGTGGGCCGCGCTCGAGCTGGGCCTCGCCGAGGAAATCGTGGCCGTGGTGGCGCTTGCCGTGTTTCTCGGCCACCTGTTCCCGGTATGGCTGCGCTTCAAGGGAGGCAAGGGCGTGGCCACGGCCGCGGGCGTGCTCCTCGCCGTGGACTGGCGCGCGGGGCTGGCCGTGCTTGCCGTCTGGGCGGTGGTGGTGGCCGCGAGCCGCTACTCCTCGCTCGGCGCGCTCGCCGCATCGCTCTTCGCGCCGGCAGCCCTCTACTGGTTGCGGGGCGGCGGCCCGCTCTTCGCGGCCGTCATCGCCATGTGCGCGCTCCTCGTGTGGCGCCACGAGGCCAACATTCGCAAGCTCCTGCGCGGCGAGGAAAGCCGCATCGGCGCAAAGAAGGCGGCCCCATGACAACCGGAACACCGAGTCCCGACGACGATCTCGACTTCACCAAGCCGGCCCCCGTCAAGCCGCCGGCACCCACGCCGCAGCAGCTCGAGACGGCGCGCAAGGAGGCGGCCCCCGCCGGGGCCGAGCTCACCAAGGCCGGCTACTACATCGCCATCGCGCGCCGCGCGGCGGCGAAGATCCCGCCCCGCAACGGCGAACGCCACTGCCTGCTGGTGGTGGAGGACGACCCGGACCTCTCCAACCTCCTGGCCGAGATCTTCACCGTGGCCGGGTTCGAGGTGCGCCGCGCCGCCAACCGCGCGCAGATCAACGCCGAGGTGAACAAGCCGATCCTGCCCGACCTGATCCTGCTGGACATCGTGCTCCCGGACGCCGACGGGCTGCAGATCCTCGCGCGGCTTCGCATCCATCCCAAGTTCGCGCGCATGCCGGTGATCATGATGACCGGCAAGGCCGACGTCTCCGACGTGAAGGCCGGGCTCGCGGCCGGCGCCGACGGCTACGTGAGCAAGCCCTTCAAGATGAGCGCCCTCGTGGCGGCGGTGAACCTCGTGCTGGGCAAGGCCTAGCCGCGCCTCGGCGGCACGCGCCACCAGGTCACGGCCACGAGCAGCCCGAAGGCCACGTAGACCGCGGTGAACACCCACGGCGGCGCCCGCCAGTAGAGGAGCGCGCGCAGCCAGCGCTGGATGAACGCCTCGTCCGTCGCTGCGCCCCGGAGCGCGTCTTCCCAGATCGTGAGCGGGCAGGTGTAGCCGAGCAGGGACTGCGCGACCACGAAGGCGATCGCGGCGAGGTGCAGTCCCCGGAACCAGGGATTTCTCGCCCACTCGCGGCCCAGGGCCGCTCCCACCCAGGTCGCGGCGAGGCCGCCCACGACGAAGGCGACGAAGGCCGCATGGACCGCCAGGATCAGGTCGGCAAGCATGATCGGGATTGTGGGATTGAAGGGAAGCGTCCCCTTCAATCCTTCAGTGGAGCGTGCGCCGGATGAACTCCACGGTCGCGTTGAACTGGAAGTCCGCGTTGGCCTTGCGGCGGAAGCCGTGCCCCTCGTCGTTGGCGAGCAGGTACCAGACGGGCGTGCCGCGCTTCTTCAGCGCCGCCACGAGCTGCTCGGACTCCGTCCAGGGCACGCGCGGGTCGTTCCTGCCCTGCACCACGAAGAGCGGCTTCGCGATCCGGTCCGCGCGGGTCAGCGGCGAGATCGAGTCGAGGAAGGCGCGCATGGCCGGGTCGCGCTCGTCGCCGTACTCCACGCGCCGCAGGTCGCGCCGGTAGGTCTCCGTGCGCTCGAGGAAGGTGACGAAGTTCGAGATTCCCACGATGCTCACGGACCCCGCGATCCGGTCGGCGAAGGCCACGGAAGCCGCGAGCGCCATGTAGCCGCCGTAGCTGCCGCCCATCACCAGCACGCGGCCGGCGTCGAGGCCGGGCTGGGCGCCGATCCAGTCGAGGAGCGCGCCGAGATCCTTCACCGAGTCCTCGCGCCGCCGCCCGTTGTCGAGCTTGAGGAAGGTTTTCCCGAAGCCCGAGGAGCCGCGCACGTTGGGGTAGACGAGAGCCGCGCCCAGCTCGTTCACGAGGTAGTTGTTCCGGCCGATGAAGCCGGCGCGGGCCTGGGACGCGGGCCCGCCGTGGACGATCACCACGACCGGGCGCACGCCCTCGAACCGGGAAGGCGGGTGGTAGTAGAGACCGGTGATCTCGCGCCCGTCGAAGCTCTTCCAGTGGATCGTGCGCGGCTCGGGAAACGTCGCCGCGTTGAGCGCCGGGCTGTTGCCGTTGGTCCAGCGCGTGACCCGGTTCGCGCCGAGGTCGTAGGAGAAGACATCGCCCGGCGAGCGCGACGAGGCGTGCGTGAAGGCGATCTCCGAGCCATCCTTGCGCCAGCGAAGCGTCGAGATGACGCCGGGCACGAGCGCGGGGCGCGGAGTCTCCTTGCGCGTGGCGAGGTCCAGGAAGCGCAGCACGTGCGACCCCGCCTCGTTCGTGACGAAGGCGAGCCGCCCGGCGGCGCTGGACAGGGCGATCTCCTCCACGTCGAACTTGAGGTTCGCGGCCAGGGCCCGCTCGCGCTTCGTGGCGATGTCGATCCGGGCGACATGGCGGTATTCCGATCCGCGGTCGCTCAGGACGTAGAGCGCCTTGCCGTCGGCGGTGAAGTTCGGGCTCTCGTAGAACACGGGCTCGCCGCGGGTGGCCGGCGTGAGGCGGCGGCGCTTGCCGGTGGCCACGTCCATCAGCCACACGTGGGATTCCTCGGCGGAAACGTACTCGACGAAGGCGAGCCGCCGGTCGTCGGGGGAGAACTGGAAGTCCCGCCAGCCGCCGCCGGGCAGTTCCGCGAGCACGCGCGCCGGGCCCGGGTCCGCGGGGTCGGCCAGGTGCACCGTCGTCCGCGCGACGCGGGCGGCGCTGTTGCGGTCGATCGGCACGGTCGTGTACACGATGCGATCGCCCGCGTGGTTCCATTCGGGCACGCTCGCGCGAAGGCCCGCGGGACTCACGGAAACGCCTTGCCTCGTGGCCGCGTCGTAGCGGTGGATGCCGAACGCCTCGTCGCCGCCGGTGCCGCGGGTGAGGAGCAGCCACCGTGCCTCGCGCGGCTCGTACCGGCCGGCCGCAATCGCCTCGGGAAGGTCGGTGAGCGGCTCGGGCGGGCGGCCCGGCTCGGCCACGCGGTGCAGTTGCTCGGTGTCGCCCAGCCGCTGGCGCACGAGCAGCTCGCGGCGCGCCGGGTGCCAGTCGAGAAGCGTGCTCGGCCGGAACGCGGCGTAGGGACCGGTCTTCGCCGCGATTTCCGCGGGGATCGGCGGCACGCCGTCCAGGACGAGGCTCGCGGGCGGGGTGAGGAACTCGCCCTGCGCGCGGCAGGCGAGCGCGGCCGCGGCGAGCGCGGCAACCGCGGCGAGGCGAAGCGGTAGTCTCATCGCGCGGTCACTTGGGTCCCGTGGCCACGGGCATCGCGGAGTCGGCGCACCACTCGCTCCACGAACCGGGGTAGAGGCGCGATCCGGCGAGCCCCGCCAACTCCATGGCGAAGAGGTTGTGGCAGGCGGTGATGCCCGAGCCGCAGGAGTGGATGGTGAGGGCGGGGTCGGCGCCGTCGAGCAGCTCCAGGAACTCCGCGCGCAGCTCCTCCGGCGGCAGGAAGCGACCGTCGTAGCCCAAGTTGTGCTGCCAGAACCGGTTGACCGCGCCGGGGATGTGCCCGGCCACCGGATCGAGCGTCTCGTTCTCGCCCATGTAGCGGGTCGCCGCGCGCGCGTCGACCAACCGCGCCGTCGGGCTCTCCCGCATCGTGGCCACGTAGTGCCGGTCGACGGTCGCGCCCGGCATGGGCCTGGGCACGAACTCGCCGTCGCGGGGCGCAGGCACGGCGCCGTCGACGGGGCGGTTCTCGCGCTTCCACGCCGCAAACCCGCCGTCGAGGAGGCTCACGCGCTCGTGGCCCAGCCAGCGCAGCATCCACCAGAGGCGAACGGCGAAGCTGCCGCCGCCGTCGTCGTAGATCACGACCTGGCGCTGCGGCGCCACGCCGCAGCGGTTCATGCGGGAAGCGAAATCGGCGATCTCCGGCAGCGGGTGGCGGCCGTTGGTGCCGGACTTGGCGCCCGACAGGTCCTGGTCCACGTGCATGAAGTAGGCGCCGGGGACGTGCGCGGCTTTCCACGCCTCGCGGCCGCTCTCGGGCTTCACCAGGTCGTGGCGCAGGTCGAAGACGACCCAGTCCGGATCGCCCAGGTGCGCGGCGAGCGTTTCCGTCGAGACGAGCATGTCAGCTTTCATTGGCGATCTCCTTCACGGGTTCCTTCCTGCCCACGCGAAGGGCGATGAGCCCGCTCGCGACGATGACCACGATGCCCGACCAGCCAATCACGGAGAGCCGGTCGTCCCAGAACACCACCATGAACAGGGTGGAGAACACGATGGTCGAATAGGAGAGCGACCCCACCACCAGCGTGTTCGCGGTGCGGTAGGCGCGCGTCATGGCGAGCTGCGCGAGGGTGCCCAGGACGCCGATGCCGAGCAGGATCCCCACGTTGTCCCAGCCCACGCGGTGGAAGGTGGAAAACGACAGTTGCCACGCCGCGCAGCCCAGGGTGCCGAAGGTGCCGAACCAGAAGAGGATCCGCCACTCGGGCTCGCCCTGCTGGCTCAGGGTGCGCACGCCGAGGTAGGCCCAGGAAGCGGCGAGCCCCGAGAAGAGCCCCACCATGGCCGCGCCCTCCTTGCCCGCGGCGAAGGTGGGTTGCAGCAGCATCGCCACGCCCGCGAAGCCCAGGACGATCGCCACGATCAGCCAGGGCGAGAATTTCTCGCGCAGCACCACGGTGGTGGCCACGGCGAGAAAGAGGGGCGAGGTGTAGTTGAGCGTGGTGGCGGTGGCGAGCGGCAGGTTCGAGATGCCGTAGAAGTAGGTGATGATCCCGACGGTGCCCGCGAGGCTTCGCAGCAGGTGCGTGCCCATGTGCGGGTTCCACACGCGCCGCCGGCCCGCCACCACGTAGGCCGCGATGAACGCGAAGGCGCCGAAGGAGCGGTAGAAGCCCAGCTCGATCGCCTCGAAGTGCGCGCTGCCCAGCTTCACGAAGAGGGCCATGGCGGCGAAGAAGAAGCCCGCCACGAGCATCCAGGAGGAGGTCATTCGGGTGGAGGTCGGAGGCCGGCGCGCTTCGGGCGCCGAAGGAGGGAATTATACGGCGGCGGCCTGCGCCGCCCCGCCCCGGGCGCGGCGTATCATGATTTCCATGGGCATTGCGCGACGATTGCTGCTGGTCCTGGGACTCGCGGCCTTGGTGGGCGGGGCGTGGCTGGCCCCGCTCGATTCGAACGCCTCGGCCCACGCGGAGGCCGGGTTGAAGCGCGCGCTCGCGAGCTTCGCCGCCGCCCGGGCGCTGAACGCCGTGATCTCCGTGGTGCAGGGCACGGAAGTGGCGGTGCAGCCCGTCGGCGTGGGCGTGATCCTCGCGCCGGGCCAGGCGCTCGATCCCGTGAACGACCTGGTCGAGCAGTTCTCCACCCTCATGCTCACGGCGAGCGTGGCCTTCGGCGTGCAGATCGCGCTGATCCAGTTCGGCGGCCACGAGGCGGTGTCCTTCGCGCTGACGATCCTCGCGATCGCCTGGGGGTGGCGGCTGTGGCGCGAGCAGCCCTTGCCCGGGTGGTTGAACCGGCTCTTCGTCGGGATGCTCCTCGTGCGCTTCGCCTTGCCGCTCGTGGTGCTGGGCAGCGATGCGGGTTTCCGGCTCTTCCTCGAGAAGGACTACGTGGCGGGAACGCAGAGCCTGGAGTTGTCGACGAAGCAGTTCGAGACACTTTCCCCTTCTACGCCGCCGGTGGTGGCGAAGGCCGACCCGAAGGGCTGGTGGCCCTTCACGCCCGGCACCGGGAAGATGATCGAGGACATGAAAGACGAGGTCGTTCGCGCGCTCGACGTGCGGAAGCGCTACGAGGCGATGAAGGATGCCGCGGGGCAGGCGGTCGAGCACATCGTGAAGCTGATCGTGGTGTTCCTGCTGCAGACGCTCGTGGTGCCGCTGATCCTTCTCTGGGGCCTGCTCAGGATCGGGCGGGTGCTGGTGGGGATACCCGCTCGGGGCGCCTGATTCGATCCAGTCAGCCGGGCCTCAGCGCTTGCGCTTCGCGCTCTTGCGCGGCGCGAGCGACCCCAGGGAAGCGGTCTTCGCCCGCCCATAGCCAGCCGCGGGCGTAGCGGCGGAGCCCGCCGCGCGCTCGAGCCCGGCGCGAATCAGGAATTCCGACCGGTCCTCGCCGCGGGCCTTCGCCACGCGGTCGATCAGCGCGAGGGCGGAACGTTTCGCGGTGATGTTCACGCGCACCGTCTCGTCGGCCATGAAGTCGAGATTCACCTCGACCAGCGCGAACACGCCGTCGGCGAAGTCGGGATCGCGCGCCCAGCGGTCGAGCGGCGAGGGCATGGGCGCGTCCGTTTCGCCGTGAAGGTAGGTTTCCACGGCCTCCTGGACGTTTCGCAGCGCCTCGTCGAGCGTGTCGCCGGCGGTGATGCACCCCGGGAGGTCGGGGATCGTCACGCCGAAGGCGCTCCGGGGCTCCTTGTGGACGACGACGGGAAACAGCATCTTCCTCAACTCCATCCGGCCTGCCTGAAAATGGCTCGCAGCGTTCCCGCGGGCAGGTCCTTTCGCGGGTGCGGGACGATCACGATGGCGTTGCGGTCCGGGTGCTTCAGCTTCACGTGACTGCCCTTCCGGTGCACCCGGACCCATCCTTCGCGCCGGAGCCTTCGCAGGAGTTCGGCGCTGGAGATGGTGTGTATCATACACACGCCTGCCCGCCGGCTCCGGTTCCGTCGGGAATCCCGGACTCGGCGGCCGGCTTGTCGCTCCGGGTGGCGTCGAACGCCCGTCGCAGGTCTTGAGTCACACGCCCTGCCTGCAGCACGATGGCCCGCCCGGCCGATGCGATGGTCTCCGGCCGGTGCGCGATCAGGATCCGCGTGAGGTTCAGGCCGCGGATCGCCTCGTTCACCTGGCGCTCGCGCCGGACGTCGAGGGCGCTCGTCGCCTCGTCGAGGAAGAGAATGCGCGGCTGCTTGTAAAGTGCCCGCGCGAGCAGGATGCGCTGCCGCTGCCCGCCCGAGAGCGCCGCGCCCATGTCGCCGATGAGCGTGTGATAGCCCATCGGCATCGCCATGATGTCGTCGTGGATGGCGGCGAGCCCGGTGCAGCGCTCGATCGCTTCCTGGCTGGGACTGGGATCGAAGAAGCTCACGTTGTCGGCGATGGAGCCGGCGAACAGCGGATCGTCCTGCATCACGGTGCCCACGAGGCGGCGGAACGGCTCCACGCCGAGTCGCTGCAGATCGATGCCGCCGACGAGGACCTGCCCGTCGGTGGGCGCGAGAAGGCCCAGCATGATCTTCACGAGCGTGGTCTTGCCGCCTCCCGAAGGCCCCACGATGGCGACCGATTCGCCGGGCTCGATGCGAAACGAGCAGTTCTGCAGGACGAAGGGCTCCGTGTCCGAGTACCGGAAGGAAAGGCCGCGCACCTCGATGGAGGCCTCTTCGACCACGGGCGCCGGCGTGGCGGACTCCTCCTCGGGCGGCGTGAGCACGATGTCGGCGAGGCGCTCGCCCTGGAGCTGCAGCATCTTCAGCTCGATCATCTTGTCGATGAGGCCCGCCACCCGCGCGGAAAACTGGTCCTTGTAGGCCATGAACGCGAAGAGCATGCCGACGGAGAAGGCGGAATCGAGGACGAGCAGCGCGCCCATCCAGACGACGGCGATCCGTTCGGCGCCGAAGACCAGGCCGTTCGTCGATCGAAAGCCGAGGGAGAGCTTCTGGACGACGAGATCGCGGTTCACCGCGTCGACGACGAGATTGAGCCACCGGGACCGGCGCTCCTCCTGCCGGCCGAAGAGCTTGATCGATTGCACGCCCCGGACAGTCTCGAGAAAGTGGCTCTGCTGGCGCGCGGCATGGACGATGTGCTCCTCCGTCGCGCGGCGAAGCGGCGAGTAGAAGGCCGCGCGCGACAGGGCATAGGCCGCCACGGCGAGCGCGGCGATGGCGGTGAGCTTCACGCTGTAGGCGAGCATCATCGCCAGCGTCGCGAGGGCCATCAGCCCGTCGATCACGGCCTCCACGAAGCTCGAGGTGAGCGTGCGCTGGATGGTCGTCACGGCTCCGAAGCGCGACACGACGTCGCCGAGGTGGCGCTTCTCGAACCACGCGACCGGCAGTCGCAGCAGGTGGGAGAAGACGTTGGCGAGCCATTGCAGGTTCAGGGTCGTGCCGAGATAGAGGACGACCCAGGACCGGAGCGCGCCGACCGCCACCTGGATCGCCGCGAGCAGGAGAAAGCCCAGCCCGAGCACCGCGAGAAGGTCGCGATCGGCGGACACGACGGCGCCGTCGACGACCCACTGCATGTAGAAGGGAGCCAGGATCGCGAAGGACTGGAGCGCGAGGGCGAGCAGGAGAACCTGCGCGAGCGAGCGTGCGAGTCCCGTCACCGGCCCCGTGAGGTCGCGAAGGTGAACGCGGCGTCGCTCATCTGCCGGGCGGAATTCCGCAGTCGGCGCAAGTTCGAGCGCGATGCCCGTGAAGTGCTTGGACAGTTCGGCCAGCGGCAGCCGCCGGATGCCGAAGGCGGGGTCGTGGACGATCGCCTCCCGGACCCCGGCCGACTTGAGGACCACGAAATGATTCAGGTCCCAATGAAGGATGCAGGGTGTCCTGAGTTGCGCGATCTCGCCCAGCTCCAGCCGCAACGGACGGGGGGCGAGGTGCAGCCTTCCCGCGATCTGCATCAGGTAGGCGAGCGTGGCTCCCTTGAGCGACAGCGTGAAGCGCCGGCGCAGGCCCGCGAGATCGACGCGGTGGCCGTGATAGCTCGCGATCATTCCCAGGCTGGCCAGCCCGCATTCGGCGGCCTCGGTCTGCAGGAACACCGGCAACCGTCGTCCACCACCGAAATCGAGATGCCCGAGCGTCCCCATGTCAGGCCCTGCCGGCGAGGCTGAAGAGCGGCTCGAACACCCATTCGATGAGGCGACGCCGGTCGAGGAGCACGTCCGCCTCGACCTGCATGCCGGCCTGAAGCGGCTCCTCCCGCCCATAGGCGCTCACCGTTTGCGTCTCGAGCGAAATCTTGACGCGATAGAGCGGTTCCCGCGATCCGTCGGGCGGAGTGAAGCCGAGCTCGGCGGGCGCCACCGCGCTTTGCGAAACCGACAGCACGCTGGCCCGGTGGCTGCCGAATTTCTGGTACGGAAACGCGGGATAGCGCAGCAACACTTCCTGGCCCGCGCGGATGAAGCCCACGGCTCGCGACGGCGCGAAGAGGTGCGCCTGCAGGGGCGAGCCCTCGGGCAGGAGCGTGAGAAGGCCGGCGCCGGCGCCGACCACCTGTCCCGGTTCCACGAGAAGCGCGGCCACGGTCCCTGCCGCGGGCGCGGTCACCACCGAATCGGACAGGGCGCGCCGCTCGAGCTGCTCCTGGGCGAGCGCGGCGAGCTGCGCGTCGAGCGCCGACAGCTGGGCCCTTGCCCGGGCGCGGGATTCGTCGAGGGCTATCCGCATTCCTTCGATTTCACGCGCGATCGCGAGGCGCGCGCGCGCGGCGGCGTGGCGCCGCGAGCGTTGCTCGAGCGCGTCCTCCTCCTTCTGTTGCCGCTGCGCCGCGGACACGAAGCCGCGCCGCTCGAGATCGTCGAACCGGGCCAGCGAGCGCTGCGCGAGCCTCTCGCGCGCGGCCAGCGCCTCCAGTTCCCCGTCGAGCTGGAGCCTTTCGGCCTCGAGCCCCGTGATCCTGGCCAGCATGGCCTCGGACTCGCTCAGGTTCGCGGCGCGGACATCCTCGCGCTGGCGCCTCGTCCAATCGGCCCGCTGCTCGGCGAGCATGATCGTCGCCGCCCCGACCGGACCGTCGTCCCGCGTGGAACGCGAATCCACGAGCCGCAACAGGGCCTCGCCGGCGGCGACGCGCTCGCCTTCGGCGATGCGGCGCTCGCGAACGAGGCCGGATTGCGGGGCGACAACCCGGATCGCGCCGGAGGCGGGAACGAGGGCGCCGACGAGAGATGCCTTCCGGGCGTAGTCGGCGAAGTACAGGTACGTGAGGATCACCGTCGCGACGACGATCGCCCCCGCGGTCAGGGCGGCGAATGACAGGGGCCTGATGAGAACGATCGTTCCCAGGGCGGCGCGGGACCGTGCATCGTGGACCTCCTTCCGGAATGCCGGGCGTGGCACGTCGTGCCTAGCGGCGAGAAACGCAATTCTTCGCCTCTCGCCCGGCACTTCCCCGGGACATCCAGAGGTACGCGGGAAGCGCTGCGCAAGCAAAGACCAGGCTTGCGAGAAAGACGCCCCAGGTCGAGAGCCGCGACGCGGCGCCCTCGGGTGCGGTGAACAGGAAGTGGCCGAACAGGGGCCACGAAATGAGGACGTTGTAGATCACGTGCACCAGGAAGCAGGCCCTGAGGGTGCCGGTACGGCGAAGCAGGCAGACAAGCACGACGGAGCCCAGTGCCGCCTGCAGTATTCGCGATGGATGCGCGAGGCCGAACAGCAACGACGTGAGCGCGGTGGAGGCTACCCATCCAAACCGGCGCTCGAAGGCGCGATAGAGAAAGGCGCGAAAGACGAGTTCCTCGATCACGGGTCCGACAAACCAGGACAGGAGCAGCAGCCTCACCGCGCCCAGCGGAGAGAGCGTGTACTCCCAGGCGACCAGGGGGTCGATCGTGGGTATCCGCGCCACGATGGATTCCGGGGCCCCGGCGGCGAACGCGCCGGCGACGACCGCGCCGACGAACGCGAAGGGTATCGCCAGCTTGATCGCCGTGGCGGCCATGAGCTCCGTCGACGAGCCCTTCGGAAGCGGTTCGCGAAGCGCTTCCAGGCAGCACCGTCTCAGGCCGGAGTGACCGAAGAGGATCAGTGTCGCCACCGAGAATGTGGTCAGCTGGCCGAGCAGTTCCATGCGATCGGCCGGCCAGCCTATGACCGGGGCGAGCGCGGTCGAGCCGAGCATCGAAAAGAATTCGAAGGCCAGTATCAGGAATGCGATCTGGAATCCGGAGGCCGTTGGCATGATCGATTCGCGGAGGAAGGGCCGCGCGAAGGCGGCCCTCTGGCGAGAGAGCTT
>Ga0073899_10000951_pt1 | contig 26755 bp, 22 predicted proteins | sample KloWWTmetaKNB5Ph_FD_88975 | JGI IMG/M metagenome (GOLD analysis project Ga0073899, IMG submission 88975) | Active sludge microbial communities from Klosterneuburg, Austria, studying microevolution and ecology of nitrifiers - Klosterneuburg... | ecosystem: Engineered > WWTP > Aerobic digester >... | reverse complement strand
TGGCCGCGCCCGAATCCCGCGTGCCGGACGTGGAGGACATCTGGCTGTTCCTGCACCTGGTGTTCGAGGGCATCTGGAACTACCGCTTCCTGTACCGGGACCTGAACGAACTGCTGTCTCGCAACCGGCTGCTGGAAACCCATTTCCAGCGCATCGTCGCGCACAAGGTCAAGACCGCCAAACTCATCTGCGAGGGCCTGGTCGGCACCGGCGACATGGATGCCACCCCCGCGCAGCTGCACAGCCTGGCCAACAACATGGCGCTGGTGGCCACCTACTGGCTCTCGTTCGAGTTCATCCGTGAGCCGCGCAAGGCCATTGACAGCGAGGCGCTGGCACGCGGCGCCTTCCATGTGATGTCGCTGGCCGCGCCCTTCCTGCAGGGCCGCTCGCGCGCCCTGTTCGAGCGCCTCGCGCGGGGTTATCTGGACGCTTGACCCCCGGCCCACAAAACCTGCGCCGTCTTTCGCTCAGAGCAATCCCTCAGAGCAGTCCCCCGCAGAGAAAACCCAACGGACCAAAGGAGACCGACCATGACCACCCGCAAACCCCCCGCCAATTCAACGTTGGCCTGGCAACCATTTCCGCACCCCGCCAAGCCCTACGCCTATACCGCTGCGGCCTTGAAGAAGAATTGGCCGCGCCTGCACCGTGGTGACCGGGAGCCCCTGCCGAAGGCCGACGCGGTGCTGGAGGCCTGGCGGCTCTACCACGCCGGGGAATTCCAGGCCGCCTGCGAGGCCGGCCTGGCGGCGGGGCCGGAGGGCTGGAATGCGGCCAACAAGGCCGCCATGATCCAGGCCAATTACCTGGAAACCGACGACGCGGCCAAGCTGGCGCGCTTCCAGGAGATTGCCGCGCGCTGCGCCGAGCTGCAGAAGTCCCAGCCCGGCAACGCCAACGCCTACTACATCGAGGCCTACGCGCTGGGCCGCTACAGCCAGGGCATCTCGGTGGTGAAGGCGCTGGCCCAGGGCCTGGGCGGGCGCATCAAGGCGGCGCTGGAAACCGCGCTCAAACTCGACGAGCAGCACGCCGATTCGCACTGCGCGCTGGGCGCCTACCACGCCGAGGTGATTGACAAGGTGGGTGGCATGGTCGGCAAACTCACCTACGGTGCCAGCAAGGACGTCGCCGAGAAGCACTTCAAGCGCGCCCTCGAACTCGCGCCCGACTCCGCCATCTATGCGGTCGAATATGCCAACGCGCTGGTGATGATGCACGGCAAGGGCCGCATGGCCGAGGCCGTGAAACTCTACGAGCAGGCCGCCGCCGCAGAGCCGATGGATGCGATGGAGAAGCTCGACGTGGAGATGGCCCGCGCCGAGCTGGCGGACTGAACCCCGGCGGGCGTGCGCCGGTGCGGTCACGGCACCGGGCCGACCCGCACCCCGGTGTGACCTGCCCGCGACAGCGCGCACCGGCAGCCTGAGGCAGCTCAAACAGCGCGCCCGCCATGGGAGCCACTGTCTCCTCAGGGATACTACTTACTGCTTCTCCGGTACAGACTCGCGGAAATGCGCGTGCAGCGTATGGATCGCATACACGCCCCCGTCTTCGACCTGCAGCGAGTCTGACCCATGAACTTCCAGCCCTCCTACAAGAGCAAACTGACCCAGGCCGAAGAGGCCATCCGCCTGATCCGCGATGGCGACACCGTGGTCGTGCCCACCGCGGCGGCCGAGCCGCCCCGGCTGCTCGCGGCCCTGTCCGAGCACCGGCGCGAGTTCCGCGATGTGAAGGTGTCGCAGATCCTGCCGATCGGCAGGTACGGCTACTTCGACCCCACGACCGCGGAACACGTGCGCCACGTCGCCTACTTCTTCGGCCCGGCCACGCGCGGGGGCGGCCAGGCCGGCTGGATCGACTATTCCGCCTCCAATTTCTCCGAGATGCCGGAGTTGATCCGCCGTGGGCTGAAGCCGGCGGATGTGGTGTTTGCTTCTGCCTCGCCGATGGACGGGCACGGCTATTTCTCCCTCGGGCTGGCGGCCGACTACACGATGGCTGCCATTTCCAAGGCCCGCGTCGTGGTGCTGGAAGTCAACCCCAACGTGCCCTTCACCAACGGCAATTGTCTGGTGCACCTGTCGCAGGTCACTGCGCTGGTGGAAAACGAGGCACTGGTGGCCGAGGTGGGCCTGCCAAAAATCGGTGCCGTGCAGGAGGCCATCGGCAAGTATGTGGCCGACATGATTCCCGATGGTTCCACGCTGCAGATCGGCTATGGCGGCATTCCCGACGCGGTGGTGATGCAACTCACCCACAAGCATGACCTGGGTATCCACACCGAGATGCTGGGCGACGGCATCCTGACGCTGATCGAATCTGGCGCGGTCACCAACCGGGTCAAGAACGTCAACCGTGGCAAGGTGCTGGCCACCTTTGCCCTGGGCTCGCGCAAACTCTACGACTTCATGCACCGCAACCCGGCGGTGGAACTGCATCCGTCGGACATCACCAACGACCCGTGGCTGGCCGGGCAAAACCGCAACCTGATCGCCATCAACGCCACGATGCAGATCGACCTGGCCGGTCAGTGCGGCTCGGAAACCCTCGGCTGGACGCCGGTGTCCGGCACCGGCGGCCAATCCGATTTCGTCCGCGCCGCCAACCGCTCCGAAGGCGGCAAGGCCTTCATCGTGCTGCCGTCCACGGCGCGGGAAAACACCGTTTCTCGCATCGTCCCCACGTTGACGCCCGGCGCGCATGTCAGCACCAGCAAGAACGACATCAACTACGTGGTCACGGAATTCGGTGTCGCCCAGCTGCGCGGCAAGACCGCCCGCCAGCGCGCCGAGGCGCTGATCGGCATCGCCCACCCGGATTTCCGCGGGGAACTGCGGGAAGAGGCGCGGCGGATGAATCTGCTGTGACCGCAGGCCGGGCTGGATTGCCCGGTTTTTGTTCCTGATGGCGGCCGCGCACCTCACCGGTGCGCTTCGCCATGGACGTCACAAACCGCGGAACCGTTTGGGTATCCGGACCTGCGCCTGCTCAGGTGGCTCGGCCGGCTTCGGGGGCAGTCTGGCGGCGGAAGCAGGCTTTGCGGAAGCCACATTTTTCGCCACGGCGGTTTTGCTGGCGGGCTTGGGCAGGGGTTTTGTCACGGGCTTGACGGTGCGCCGGGCGGGAGATTCGCCGGGCGGTGTGCCGCTGGCCTGGACCGCTGATTTCCGGGCCGCCTTCTTCGCGGGCATTGCAGATGCAGGCGGCTCGGCAACCTCCACCACCGGTGCCTTGCGGGGGCGTTTGCCCAGTTCCACCTCGATCGCCTCCTCGAAGGCCTGCGCATCCAGCGGCTCCACCCAGTGGTGCAGCAGGGTGCCGGTGACGATCTTCTCGAATTCGGCCTGGAACAGCGGGGTGACGGTTTCGGGGTCGGGGATGAAACGCCGGTCGGCGATGAGGCCGAATTGCACCGTCTGGTTGTAGCTGAGGATGGACACGCCGATGCCGATGTCGCCGGACTGCGGCACCCAGAACATGATCTGGTCGATGCGCTGGCCGGCCAGGTACAGCGGCTGCTGGGGGCCGGGCACGTTGGTCATCACCGCGCTGGCCTTGTTGGCGAGGACATCGAGCAACTGGTCCTGCATGAACTTGGGCACCAGCCCGGACAGGCCCAGCAGCAGCATCGTCAGCGGCGGCTGGTAGGAGCCGCGCATGTCCAGCATGCGCTGGCGCACCAGTTTCAGGCGCTTGAAGGGGTTGCCCTCGTGCAGCGGCAGCAGCAGGGTGACGAGGCCGAAGCGGTTGCCCAAGTCGTCGCTGGGCTGGCCACCACGCAGGTTGACGGGCACCAGGGCACGCAGTTCGACGTCGTTGAGCGGGTCGCCCTGGGCCTCCAGGTAGCTGCGCAGGGCACCGGCGACGGCGTTGAGCAGCAGGTCGTTGACCGAGCAACCCAGCGCCTTGGCGACGGCCTTTACCTCGTCGAGCGGGATCGGGTCGCACCAGGCGACGCGCTTGTGGCTGCCGGTGCGGCCCTTGTAGCGGGTGGGGCTGTCTGCCGGCATGACCAGCAGCTTGCCCAGCTCGGTGGCGAAGCCCATGCCGTGCTTGCCGTAGCCCAACAGGCGCTCGGGCTGGCTGGTGATCTTCAGGTACTCCTGCCAGAAGCGCCCGCCCATGCCGAGCGCGGCGGTGGTGGCCTGGGTCAGGGGGTCGAGCAGGGCGCTCCAGGGGTCGGCGTGCAGGTCGTGCGCGGGACGGTGCGCCGGCCGCTCGTCGGCCTCCAGCGGCTCTTCGGCGGGCGCGTCGGGGTCGAGGTCGGTGAGCGAGAGCATCACGCCGACCAGCGCGATGCCGTCGGCGATGCAATGGTGGATGCGCGAGACGATGGCGGCGCCACCGTTGCAGTGGTCGATGATGTCGTAGCGCCACAGGGGACGGCCGGGGTGCAGCGGCTCGGTGGCCAGGTCGCTGACCAGGCGCTGCAGCTCGCGCTGGCCGGCGGGCTCGGGCAGGGCGCGCCAGACGAGGTGGCGGTCGAGGTCGAACTCGGGGTCGTCCTGCCACCACCAGCCGGTCCAGTCGGACACCGTTTTCTGGCGGAAGCGCCGGAAGCGCTGCACCAGCCGGCGTTCCACCGTCGCACGCAACCTTGATGCATCAACAGGGCCGGGCAGGACCATCACCCCTACAATCATCATCAGGTTGGATGGGCGGTCCATGCGCAACCAGGCGGTATCGACCGGCGACATGCGTTCCCGTGCGGGCATGGGGTGTCTCCTGTGGGTGACCTTGCTGGCCACGCTGGCTGAAAGTTCAACGGTGCATCAACTTCACAGGAGCGATCATGAGCGATCTCAAGACCCAGTTCGAAACTGCCGCAGCCGATTCCAAGAAACTCTCCGAGCGCCCCGACAACGCGACGCTGCTGAAGCTGTACTCGCTGTACAAGCAGGGCAGCGAGGGCGACGTGCAGGGCAAGCGCCCGGGCTTTGCGGAGTTTGTGGAGCGCGCCAAGTACGACGCCTGGGCGGGCCTGCAGGGTACCAGCCAGGACGACGCCATGCAGCAGTACATCGACCTGGTCGAATCCCTGAAGGACTGATGGTCCACCCCCGTTGCGGCTGACGCCGCTCCCCCTCAAGGGGGCGCCACCAGCGGGCCGGCGGAGCCGGACCCGCGGTGGCTGCGGGGTAAAGACTTCGCGTCATTCCCCCGACTTCTTTTTCGGGGCGAAGTGCTCGTCGCAGAAGCGGTGGATCTCCTGCTCGATCTTCGGCCGCAGGAAGGCGAGCAGGAAGCCGAGCTTGGCGCGCACCTCGACCTCCTTGGCGCCCACCACGATGCTGCCGTGCACGCCGGTGCGGGAGAAGTTGAGCGTGCTGCCCTCCCAGGCATGGCGCATGTCGAACTCGGCGGCGAGCTCGTCGGCGATCTGCTCGGCCGCCTTGCGGGCCTTGGCCTGGGTCATGCCGTGGGTGCGGCGGATGAGGATGTCACTCATGGGACGCTCGTGAACGCGACCTCCGGATCATAGGGGCCGCCGGCCAGCCCTGTGGCCGTGGAGGGCGCTTGGAACGGGCTAGGATCCGGTCATGAGCCGATCTGCCGTTGCCACCGTCTCCCGCTCGCAAACGTTGGGCGAGGAGGTTGCGAATGCCGTCAGCCACGGACTGGGGGCGCTGCTCGCGATCGCGGCGCTGCCGATCCTGGTGCACTCGGCCGCGACGCGCGGCGGTGCCGCCGACGTGGTGGCCGCCAGCCTGTTTGCCGGCACGGCGATCGTGCTGTACCTGGTCTCGACGGTCTACCACGCGCTGCCCGCCGGTCGGGCAAAGGCCTGGCTGAACCGCATGGACCACGCGGCGATCTACCTCTTCATCGCCGGCAGCTACATGCCCTTCCTGTTCGGGGCGCTGCGGGGCGCCTGGGGCTGGGCGCTGTTCGGCGTGCTCTGGGGCGCCGCGGCACTGGGCGTGGTGGCCAAGCTCTTCAACCGGCTGCGGCACCCGCTGTGGTCCACCGGCCTGTACGTTGCGATGGGCTGGGTCGCCTTGGTGGCGGTCGTGCCGCTGATGGAGCGGCTGTCCAGCGCCGGCCTGCTGTGGCTGCTCGCGGGGGGCTTGAGCTACACCGCGGGCGCGGTGGTGTTCCTCTTCGACGGCCGTGTGCGCTACGGCCACTTCGTCTGGCACCTGTTCGTGCTCGGCGGCAGTGTGTGCCACTTCTTTGCCGCGCTCTGGCACTCGGCCGGGGTGGCCGGGATCGCCGGGGCCACCTGAGCGGGCCACCTGAGCGGGGCCACCTGAGCGCGGCCACCCCGCACCGGCCCCCGACGCTTCCCGCTTCAGTCGGGAACCGGCGGGGTCGGCCAGGCCGGCGTCAGGCCGTGGCGTCCAGCGCGGCGCCGAGCAGGCCCAGGCCCTCGTCGAGCAGGGCGTCGCTGGCGGTCAGCGGCACCAGCACGCGGATCACGTTGGCGTAGACGCCGCAGGACAGCAGGATCAGGCCGCGCTTGGCCGCTTCGGCCACCACGGCGCGGGTGCGCTCGGGGTCCGGGCGGGTCAGGTCGCCGTCCTTGAACAGCTCGATGGCCACCATCGCGCCCAGGCCGCGCACGTCGCCGATGCCGGGGTGGCGCGCGGCGATCTGGCGCAGGCCGGCGGTCAGGCGCTCGCCCACCGCATTGCTGCGCGCCAGCAGCCCCTCCCGCTCGAAGGCCTGGATCACGCCCAGCGCGGCGGCGCAGGCGATCGGGCTGCCGGCGTAGGTGCCGCCCAGGCCACCGGGGGCGGCGGCGTCCATCACTTCGGCGCGGCCGATGATGGCCGACAGCGGGAAGCCGCCGGCCAGCGACTTGGCCATCGTGATCACGTCCGGCGCCACGCTGGCCTCGGCCCACCAGCGCTCGCAGGCCAGCCAGGTGCCGGTGCGCCCGGCGCCGGTCTGCACCTCGTCGGCGATCAGCAGGATGCCGTGCTGGTCGCACAGGGCGCGCAGGGCCTTCACGAAGTCGATCGGCGCGGCGTAGAAGCCGCCTTCGCCCTGCACCGGCTCCAGGATGATCGCGGCCACGCGCGAGGGCTCGACGTCGTACTTGAACAGCGCCTCGATCGAGGCCAGCGAGTCCGCCACGCTCACGCCGTGCAGCGCGCAGGGGAACTTGGCGTGGAACACCTCGGCCGGGAAGGGGCCGAAACCGACCTTGTAGGGCGCGACCTTGCCGGTCAGCGCCATGTCCATCATCGTGCGGCCGTGGAAGCCGCCGCCAAAGGCGATCACCGCCGAGCGCCTGGTGTAGGCGCGTGCCACCTTGACGGCGTTTTCCACCGCCTCGGCGCCGGTGGTCATCATGAAGCTCTTCTTGGCGAAGTCGCCCGGCGCCATCGTGTTCAGGCGCTCGGCCAGTTCGACGTAGGGCTCATAGGCCAGCACCTGGAAGCAGGTGTGGGTGACGCGCTCCAGCTGCGCCTGCACCGAGGCCATCACGGTGGCGTTGCGGTGGCCGGTGTTGAGCACCGCGATGCCGCCGGCGAAGTCGATGTAGCGACGGCCCTCGACGTCCCAGACCTCGGCGTTCTCGGCATGGTCGACGAAGATGTCGAGCGCCTGGCCAAGCCCGTTGGGCAGCGCAGCGCGCCGGCGGGCCATCAGGGCGGCGTTGGTGGCATGGGGTTCGCGTTGCATCGTGGTTCTCCTGGCGCAGGGAAGCGGAAAAAGGGGGTGTGAGGTCGCACCGGCCGTGGGCCGAACCGCCCGCGAGACAGGGTGCGCCGAAGTTGCTGCACTGTAGGGGCCGGGCCCGGCGGCTACCATGTACAGACGCAACGGCGCATTGAACGCACTGTGCAGGTGCACTCGCCGGTACAGGATCGTCCGCTCCCCCTCCGTCCTCGATGTTCACCCTCCAGCCCCAGTCCACGGTTCCCCTGGTCACGCAGATCGTCGATGGCCTGCGCAAGCTCATCAATGACGGCGCGCTGCGGGCCGGCACCAAGGTGCCCTCCATCCGCCAGTTCGCCCACGCCCACGAGGTCAGCGTGTTCACCGTGGTGGAGGCCTACGACCGGCTGGTGGCGCAGGGCTACCTGGTGTCGCGGCCGCACTCGGGCTTCTTCGTGCGCAAGCGCAGCAGCGCACCGGGAGCGGCGGGCGGTGCACCGGGCGCGGTCGGCTACAGCTTCGACTCGGCCTGGTATGTGCGCAAGATCTTCGAGAACCGCCACCTGTCGATGAAGGCCGGCTGCGGCTGGCTGCCGCACGACTGGCTGTTCGAGGACGGTGTGCGGCGCAGCCTGCGCGCGCTGGCGGCGGACAACGCCGACCTGGGTGGCTATGGCGACCCCAAGGGATTCCCGGCCCTGCGCGACCTGCTCCGCGACACCATGGCCGAGCAGGAAATTGCCATCTCGCCCGACCAGGTGCTGCTGACGCAGGGCTCCAGCCAGGCGCTGGACCTGGCGGTGCGCCGGCTGGTGCGCCCCGGCGACGCGGTGCTGGTGGACGACCCCGGCTACGCCAACCTGCTGTTCTCGCTGCGCTTTGCCGGCGCCCGCCTGATCGGCGTGCCGCGCACCCCGCAGGGCTGGGACCTGCCGGCGCTGGAGCGGCTGATCGTCGAGCACCAGCCGCGCAGCTTCTTCACCCAGCCGCGTCTGCAGAGTCCCAGCGGCTCGGTGGCCCAGCTGGCGCACCTGCACCGCGTGCTGCAGCTGGCCGAGAAGCACGACCTGACGCTGGTCGAGAACGACATCTATGCCGACCTGGACCCGCACCCGCGCGCCTCGCTGGCGAGCCTCGACCAGCTCAGCCGGGTGGTCTACATCGGCAGCTATTCCAAGACCGTCTCGCCCAACCTGCGCGTGGGCTACCTGATCGCCCACCCGGACCTGGTCGAGGACCTGGCGCAGCTGAAGATGATCTCCGGCCTCACCTCGTCGGAGTTCAATGAGCGGCTGGTCTACGGCGCGCTCACCGAGGGCCGCTGGCGCAAGCACCTCAAGGGCCTGCGTGAGCGCCTGGCCGAGGCGCACGAACGGGTGGCTGGCGAGTTGACGAAGCTTGGCTTCCAGCTCTTCGCCGAGCCCAAGGCCGGCATGTTCCTCTGGGCCCACCACCCGGCCATCCCCGACGCGGCCGAGGTCTCGCACCGCGCCGCCGAGCACGACATCATGCTCGGCCCCGGTCACCTCTTCTGCGCCGAACCCGGGCCCTGCGCCTGGATGCGCTTCAACGTGGCGTTCTGCGGGGATGCGCGGCTGTTCGGGTTTCTGTCGTCCTGCACCCACGGTTGAGCGGCGGTCTTGAGATGGTGGAGAGGTCGCTTTTCGTCACAGCCCGGCACAATGCACAGCAGTTGAACTGCGCTCACAGGAGTCCTGCATGTCCGTCTGCCGTCCGAGCTTCCTCGCGTCCCTGCCGTTCGCCGCGGCCCTGGCTGTTCTGACGATGGCACCCGCCCAGGCCGCCGGTACCCTCACGGTGTGCACCGAAAGCTCGCCCGACGGCTTCGACATCGTGCAGTACGAGTCGCTGGTGACGCAGGACGCGGCCGGGCTGACGATCTATGACCAGCTGCTGCACTTCAAGCCGGGCAGCACTGAGGTGGTGCCGGGCCTGGCCGAGAAGTGGGGCGTGAGCCCGGACGGGCTGACCTACACCTTCAGCCTGCGCAAGGGCGTGAAGTTCCATGCCACGCCCTGGTTCAAGCCGACGCGGGACTTCAATGCCGACGACGTGCTGTTCTCCATCAACCGCATGGCCGACAAGGCGCACCCGGCGCATGGCGTGGCCAAGAACGGCTACATCTACTGGACCGGCATGGAGATGTCCTCGCTGGTCAAGTCGGTCAGCAAGGTGGACGACCACACGGTGCGCTTCGTGCTGACCCGGCCCGAGGCGCCCTTCCTGGCCAACATGGCGATGTCCAGCATCGTCTCGATCTCCTCGGCCGAGTACGCCACGCAGCTGCAGAAGGAAGGCAAGCTGGACCTGCTGAACACCCAGCCGGTGGGCACCGGGCCTTTCGTCTTCAAGAGCTACCAGAAGGACGCGGTGGTGCGCTTCACCGCCAACGCCGGCTACTGGGGCGGCGCGCCGAAGGTGGACAACCTGATCCTGGCGATCACCACCGACCCGAACGTGCGGGTGCAGAAGCTCAAGGCGGGCGAGTGCCTGATCGGCACCAACATGAAGCCCGACACCGCCTCGGTGTTCGACGGCGACGCCAATGTGCAGATGCTGCGCAGCTCGCCGCTGCTGACGGCCTACATCTCGCCCAACAACAAGCGCAAGTGGACCAGCGACCGGCGGTTCCGTGAGGCGCTGTGGCTGGCCTTCGACAAGAAGACCTACATCCAATCGGTCTACGGCGGCAACGCCAAGGCGGCGGCCAGTTTCCTGCCCCCGGGCATCTGGAGCTACGACGCCGCGCTGGCCGAGCGCAGCAGCCCGGCGGCGCTGGACAAGGCGCGTGCGCTGGTCAAGGCCAGCGGCTACGACGGTACGGAGCTGACGCTGGTCACGCGCATCGGCGGCAGCATCGACGGCAAGCGGGCCGCCGAGCTGATGCAGGCCGACTGGGCGAAGATCGGCGTGAAGGTGAAGGTCCAGATGATGGAGTGGGGCGAGCTGCTCAAGCGCACTGGCAAGGGCGAGCACGACATCACTTTCCTGAGCTGGGCCGGTGACAACGGCGACCCGGACAACTTCTTCACCCCCAACCTGAGCTGTTCGGGGGTGACCTCTGGTGGCAACAAGGCGCAGTGGTGCAACAAGGCCTTCGAGGAGCTGATCGCCACCGCGCGCCGGACCTCGGACGCCAAGAAGCGCACCGAGCTCTACAAGAAGGCGCAGAAGCTGGTCTATGACGAGGTGGCGCTGATCCCGACCGTCTATCCGATCAACATGACGGCGCTGAACCGGAAGGTCAGCGGCTACGTGGCCAGCCCGTTCTCCTGGAACGACTTCAGGACCGTCAGCGTCAAATGATCCCCCCCCGTTGCGGCTCACGCCGCTCCCCCCCAGGGGGGCGTAACCGGTGGACCTGCAGAGCCGGATCCACGGTGGCTGCCGGGCGACGCATACCCCCTTCGAGGCGTAGCTGACGCATGTTCGCCTTCGTCCTCAAGCGCCTGGCGCTGGTCGTGCCCACCTTCCTGGGCATCACGCTGCTGGCCTTCTCGCTGATCCACCTGATCCCGGGCGACCCGGTGCAGGTGATGGTCGGCCAGCGCCGGCTCGACCCGGCCTTCCACGCCGAGATCCTGCACAAGCTGGGCCTGGACCTGCCGCTGTACCAGCAGTATTTCAACTACCTCGCCAAGGCGCTGCGGCTGGACCTGGGCGAGTCCTTCATCACCCACGAGCCGGTGTGGAGCGAGTTCCTGCGGCTGTTCCCGGCCACGCTGGAGCTGTCGCTCTGCGCACTGCTGTTCGCCACCGTGCTGGGCCTGACGGCCGGGGTGATTGCGGCGATCAAGCGCGGCTCGCTGTTCGACCATGGCGTGATGGGCCTGTCGCTGGCCGGCTTCTCGATGCCGATCTTCTGGTGGGGCCTGCTGCTGATCATGTTCTTCTCGGTCGAGATGCGCAGCATCGCGCCCGAGTGGGCGCTGCCGGTGTCCGGGCGCATCGCGCTGGAGTACGACATCGCGCCGCGCACCGGGCTGATGGTGCTGGACGCCTGGCTGTCAGGTGAGCCCGGCGCGCTGCGCTCGGCGCTGTCGCACCTGGTGCTGCCGGCCATCGTGCTGGGCACCATCCCGCTGGCGGTGATCGCGCGCATGACGCGCTCGTCGATGCTGGAGGTGCTGCGCGAGGACTACGTGCGCACCGCCCGCGCCAAGGGCCTGGCGCCCTGGCAGGTGGTGGGCGTGCATGCGCTGCGCAACGCGCTGGTGCCGGTGGTGACGGTGATCGGCCTGCAGGTGGGCACGCTGCTGGCCGGCGCGGTGCTGACCGAAACGATCTTCTCCTGGCCCGGCGTGGGCAAGTGGCTGATCGACGCCATCGGCCGGCGCGACTACCCGGTGGTGCAGGGCGGCATCCTGATCTCGGCCACGCTGGTCATCAGCGTCAACCTGCTCGTGGACCTGCTCTACGGCCTCGTCAACCCGCGCATCCGCCATGGCCGCTGATCCGTCGTCTGTCTCGTCCGTGGCGTCCCTGGCGAGCGCGGCCCCGCCGCCGCCCGGCCCGCTGCGCGAGTTCTGGGCCAGCTTCTCGACCAACCGCGGCGCGCTTGCCGGGCTGGCGGTGTTCGGCCTCGTCGTGCTGGCCGCGCTGCTCGCGCCCTGGCTGGCGCCGCACGACCCCACCGAGCAGTTTCGCGATGCGCTGCTGTCGCCCCCCAGTTGGAACGGCGGCGACGCCCGCTTCCCGCTCGGCACCGACGACGTGGGCCGCGACATGCTCTCGCGCCTGCTGCACGGCGCGCGCCTGTCGATGCTGATCGGGCTGGCCACCGTGCTGTTGTCGATGCTGCCGGGCGTCGTGCTCGGGCTGGCCAGCGCCTTCTGGCCGCGCGGTTTCGGCACCGCGGTGCTGCGGTTGATGGACGTGATGCTCGCGCTGCCCAGCCTGCTGCTGGCCATCGCGGTGGTTGCCATCCTCGGCTCGGGGCTGCTCAACACCGTGCTGGCGATCGCCTTCGTCTCGCTGCCCAGCTACGTGCGGCTGGTGCGCGCCTCGGCGATGGCCGAGCTCGCCAAGGACTACGTCGTCGCCTCGCGCCTCGCCGGCGCCGGCCCGCTGCGTCTCATGTTCGACACCGTGCTGCCCAACTGCCTGGCGCCGGTGATCGTCACTGCGACGATGGGCTTCTCCGACGCCATCCTCTCCGCCGCGGCGCTCGGCTTCCTCGGCCTGGGCGCCCAGCCGCCGCTGCCCGAGTGGGGCACGATGCTTGCCTCGGCGCGCGACTACATCGAGCGCGCCAACTGGGTCGTCACCCTGCCGGGCCTGGCGATCCTCGTCACCGTGCTGGCGATCAACCTGATGGGCGACGGCCTGCGCGATGCGCTGGACCCGAAGCTCAAGCGCCTCGCATGACGCCATGAGCCCCATGAGTCTTCTCCAGATCCGCAACCTCACCGTCGAGTTCGGCCCGAAGGACCGCCCCTTTGCCGCCGTCCAGGGCCTGGACCTGGACGTCGAGCGCGGCGAGTTGCTCGGCATCGTCGGCGAATCCGGCTCCGGCAAGAGCGTGGCCATGCTGGCGCTGATGGGCCTGGTGGAGGCGCCCGGCCGCGTCACCGCCGACCTGCTGCGCTTCGACGGTCAAGACCTGCTGAAACTCAGCGCCCGCGAGCGCCGCCGCATCACCGGCCGCGACATCGCGATGATCTTCCAGGACCCGATGACCAGCCTGGACCCGAGCTACACCGTCGGCTTCCAGATCATCGAGACGCTCAAGGTCCACCAGAGCGGGCCCAAGGCCCGGCTGCGCGAGCGCGCGCTGGAGCTGCTGCGCCTGGTCGAGATGCCCGATGCCGAGGCGCGGCTGGGTGCCTACCCGCACCAGCTCTCCGGCGGCATGTGCCAGCGGGTGATGATCGCCATCGCGCTGGCCTGCTCGCCCAAGCTGCTGATTGCCGATGAGCCCACCACTGCGCTGGACGTGACCGTGCAGGCCCAGGTGCTGGAGCTGCTGATGCAGCTGCAGCGCCGACAGGACATGGCGCTGCTGCTCATCACCCACGACCTGGCGCTGCTGGCCGAGCGCGCCCGCCGCATCGCCGTGATGTACGCCGGCCAGCTGGTCGAGCTGCAGGGCGTGCCGGCGCTGTTCGACGCGCCGGCCCACCCGTACACCGAGGCGCTGCTGGCCTCCATCCCCGAGCGCAGCCGCGGCGCCGAGCGCCTGCCGACGCTGGCCGGCAGCGTGCCTGGCCAGTACGACCGGCCCGCTGGCTGCCTGTTGGCGCCGCGCTGCGCCCACGCCCGGCCCCGCTGCGCCAGCGAGCGCCCGGCATTGGCAGCCACACCCGGCCGGCCTGACGGCGCGCAGGTACGCTGCTTCTTCCCCCTCACCGCCACGGCGGCCCCGCCGGCATGACCGCACCTTCCGTTGCCCCGTTGCTGGTTGCCGACGACCTGAGCCGCCACTACCGCGTCTCTCGCGGCCTGTTTCAGCCGCCGGCCACGGTGCGGGCGCTCAACGGCGTGAGCTTCACGCTGGAGCGCGGGCGCACCCTCGGCGTGGTGGGCGAATCCGGCTGCGGCAAGTCCACCCTGGCGCGCGCGCTGACCGGCGTGGAAGTGCCCACGGGCGGGCGCTTGCAGATCGGCGGCATCGAGCTGACCAGCGCCGACACCGCCGAGCGCCGCCAGCGGTTCAGCCAGGTGCGCAGCCAGGTGCAGATGGTCTTCCAGAACCCCTACGCCTCGCTCAACCCGCGCAAGCGCATCGCCCAGATGCTCGACGAGCCGCTGAAGCTCAACACGGCCCTGTCGGCCGATCAACGCCGCCAGCGCGTGCAGGACGCCCTGGCCCTCGTGGGCCTGCGACCCGAGCACGCCCAGCGCTACCCGCACATGTTCTCCGGTGGCCAACGCCAGCGCATCGCCATCGCCCGGGCGCTGACGCTGCGCCCGCCGCTGCTGGTGGCCGACGAGCCCACCTCCGCGCTGGACGTCTCGGTGCAGGCGCAGATCCTCAACCTGCTGCGCGACCTGCAGCGCGACCTCGGCCTGGCCTACGTCTTCATCTCGCACAACCTCAGCGTCATCGAGTTCCTGGCCGACGAGGTGCTGGTGATGTACCTCGGCCGGGTCGTCGAGCAGGCTCCCAAGGCGGCGCTGTTCGAGCGCCCGCTGCACCCCTACAGCCAGGTGCTCTGGGCCGCGGTGCCGCGGCTGGACGGACGCCATGCGCCGGCCGCATCCAGCCCGCCGGCCGTGCGCGGCGAGCCACCGTCGCCGCTCAACCTGCCCAGCGGCTGCGCCTTCCACCAGCGCTGCCCGTATGCAGATGATCGTTGCCGTAGCGAAGTGCCCGAGTTGCGCCCGGTCGGCGCGTTGGGACAACGCGTTGCCTGCCATCGAGCGGGCGAACTGCCTGGCCCGCCCGCCTGATCCATCGGCCTGACCGGTGATGGCGCCGGGTTTGCGCCTGCCCGTCCGCCCATTTGCAGCGCCGTGGTGTCCGTGGTCGCATGGTCGAAAGCTTCGGTGGGAAAGTTTCCCTCCTATTGCTGCGCGGTTGAAACCTGTGGGCTCGGGCTGATTCCCCGCGCATGAAATGTGGAATTGTTGCCACCCGGCAACGCGGCGGTACCCGGGCGATCAGGGGTTTTCACCATGCACCGCTGTGCGGCATCCAACGGGTTCTGTGCCCCAGCAGGGTGCAAATGTCGAACTTCCCGCCGGTTCCCTGCGGTTTGAGGCCCGCTTCGTGCGCGATCTGCGTGCGTGGCCCCGGCGGAGTTTCCCTATGCTGCGCAGCAACATGGCGAAACATTCTGGACACCACCTCGGACGACCCGTGACAATCGATTCACATTTCGACTGGCAACTGAATCGATGCAGGTCCGCATCGAGGCGGGGATGCTGGCGGTCTATCGATCAACCTTCGTAGGAGTGAGCGGCACATGTTTACGAGAACGAAACTCTCCCTTGGCCTGCTGGCGGCGTTCGGGACGCTGGCGGTGATGGTGCCTGGTGCGCAGGCGCAGACCCTGGATCGGGTGGAGATCACCGGGTCATCTATCAAGCGGATCGAGAGTGAGACGGCATTGCCGGTCCAGTTCGTCAGCAAGGCGGACATTGCGCGAAGCGGAGCTCAGACGGTATCTGAGTTGATCCAGAACCTGCCAGCGATCCAAGGTTTTACGCAGGCAACGCAGGCCGTTGGGGGTGGTGGTGCTGGTTTCTCTGGTGCGTCAATCCACAACATCGGTGAAACGAGAACACTGGTGCTGCTCAATGGTAGGCGGGTTGCGACCTGGGCAGGGCAGACGCTGACCGGCTACGGGTCGGCGATTGACCTCAACAGCATTCCGCTGTCCGCCGTGGATCGAGTGGAACTGTTGACGGACGGTGCTTCGGCGCTTTACGGAACGGATGCAATTGCAGGGGTCATTAACTTCATCTTGAAGAAGAATTTGACAACGGGCGAGGCGGCCATTGTTCATTCGGTTCCAAAAGGAGGCGTGGGTCAAAACACCATTGTGTCGTTGACCAAGGGCTTTGGAGACCTTGACTCGGACGGTTACAACGCAATGGTGGCTCTGTCCTTTGAAAAGCAGAAGAAGATCAAATCGACCGATCGGAGTTTTTCCAAGACTGGTGTAATTCCTTTCACCAAAGACGGTCAGCGTTATGTCTTCTTCAATGGCTCGATTCGCGGTGCCCCTGCGAACTTCGAGATCTACAACGACATGGGAACGAATGATGGTGGGGATGACGACTATGACGTGCTTGGCAATCCCTACCTGACAGCCAACGGTACATGTCCTCCGGTGCATGTGCTCCGAGGAGGAGCCTGTCGGTATGACTATGCGACAACGATCGAAATTCTGCCGGAGTCTCAGAGGGAAAGCCTTTTCGGGACTTTTTCCAAGAAGCTGGGTCAGCATACATTGAGTGCTGATGTGGCACTGAATCGCTTCAGTTTGATTTCTCGCATCGCACCGCCACCGGTGGATATGCAGATCGCAACGGGATCAGCCCTCTACAACAGGTACATGACGGGGGCCGGGGCACTGGATCCGACTGCACCACCTAATTCGGAGTTGTATGCGTATTGGCGCGGTGTCGATGTGGGCCCCCGTACCACGAAGGACACGACCACCGCAGCCCATTTGGCTGTCACCTTGAGCGGTACCCTGGATGCCTGGGATTATTCTGCCGCCCTGACGCACTCGACGAACAAGTGGACTGAGCGCCACATGAGCGGGTGGTTGATGCAAAACGAGCAGAATGCAGCCATCGCAAACGGCTCGTTTGATCCATTCTTGGCTCCTGGGCAGCAATCTGCGGCCGGGGTGGCGGCACTGAGCGGGATGCAGCACGTCGGGGTCTTCAAGACGCAGACGTCCACGCTGGACGCTATAGAAGTGCGTGGTTCCAGGGAAATCTTCAAGCTAGATAGCGGCAGCGTTCAATTGGGTACCGGCATTGACATGCGCCGTGAGCATGTCGCCTACACGCCCAGCGAAATCGCCAAGGGTATCGTCAACAACATCGCAGGTGACTCGTCTCAGGAGGTGCCCTACGACGTCAGCCGGACGATCTGGGGCGCGTATGCCGAAATGCTGGTGCCTCTGGCCAAGTCATTCGAGTTGACTGGAGCGCTGCGCCATGACCATTACGGTGATTTTGGCAATACTGACAACTTCAAGCTGGCGGCCAGATACCAGCCTGCTCGGGAGGTTCTGGTCCGTGGCTCATTGGGCACGGGTTATCGGGCGCCGTCGGTGCCTCAAACCTCCGCGGGACGGCAGTTGTATGGGGTGACCGGAAACACGTACGGCTGCCCGACGGCGGCGCTGACGGCGCTACAGGCCTCTGATCCGGCCACGGTATGCCGGCCGGCCGGCAGTCAATACGATCAGTTGGCGTCAGGCAATTCGGACCTGAAGCCTGAGAAGTCTCGGCAGTGGTCGCTGGGGCTGCGTCTGGAGCCGGAGAAGTGGCTGACTGCCGGCGTCGATCTTTGGGGTGTTGACATTGAGGACCGGATTGGCCAGCTGTCGGAAGAGGTCGTGATGGCCAACCCAGCGGCCTACCTCAAGAATTTTGCAACCAATGTGGATCCCGGTACCGGCCGGCACTATGTGTCACTCTATCTGCCCAATGAAAATCTGGGCAAGGAACGGTATTTTGGTGCTGACATTGATGGCAAGGTGTCGTTTGGTACCCCGATTGGCAAGGGTTCTGTCGGTTTGCAGTGGACGCACCTGTTCAAGTATCACTACCAGCGTATCAAGGATGGTGAGTGGTATAGTAACCTCGGTATGTACAACGATGGTAGTGTCACCTTCCGGAATATTTTCAAGCTGACGGGCTACCTGACCACTGGAGCACTCGAAAATAGTCTCACTTTGAATTACAAACCCAGCTATTTGGATCAGCCTTGTGTTGGGGATCCGAATCAGTGTGGCCTTGTTAGAGTTGTAAGGGCAGACGGTTCCATTGGAGCGACGGTCGATATGGTTGATCACCGTGTCGCAAGCTATACAACAATCGATTGGCAGGGCAAGTATGAAGCCACCAAGGCGCTGAGCCTGACCATGGGGGTGATCAATCTTTTTGATCGGGATCCTCCGTTGTCCATCAAGACCTCGGGTGGGCATCAGTTGGGATACGACAACCGGTATACGGATGCCCGTGGTCGTACAATCTACGGCAGGCTCGCGTACAAGTTCTGATGTGATCTGATATGAACGAGGGCGCCGATAGGTGCCCTCGTTTTTTGTTTTCAGTTCCAGAGGTCTGTGTCTTTCATCCCCTGCTACTGAGTCGATCATTGGGGGCTCAAATGGTGTTGGGGGCAAGTTGCATGGCGCCGGGGAACACGGCGGAATGCCAGGGCCACGAGGCTGTTCATCCGCCTGTAGTAGAGTTCCCTGGTGTGCTGAGGAAACTGTCGGAGAGGCTGCAAGTCTTTGCTGCCATTTCGCTTTGATGAACTGACTGAATAGGATGTGAGTTGCTATGGCTGTGATTCCGGCTAAGAAAGTGATCGCTTGCGTGGTAGGCGTGGCGGCGGTTGCCTATGGTGGTCTGGCTTGGGCGCAGGCTTCGGCGCCGGTGGCGGCAGCCAGCGCTGCAGCCGTGGCCGTCGACAACCCCTACGGCCTGTCGGCCCTCTGGGCGCAGAGCGATCTGGTGGCCAAGGGCGTGCTGGTGATCATGGCGATCATGTCCATGGGCAGCTGGTACGTGATCATCACCAAGCTGTTTGAGCAGGCCCGCATGGCCAAGCAGTCGCGCGAAGCGGCGGCGTCGTTCTGGCAGGCGCCGAGCGTCAAGCAGGGCGCCGAAGGTCTGAGCGAAGGCAGCCCTTTCCGCTTCATCGCCGAGGCCGGACAGGCGGCCACGAAGAAGCACGACGGGCTGCTGGGTCGCATCGAGCTGCATGAGTGGGTGTCGATGTCGCTGCAGCGCGCCACCGAGCGCGTGCAGTCGCGCCTGCAGGACGGCCTGGCCTTCCTCGCCACGGTGGGCTCCACGGCGCCGTTCGTGGGCCTGTTCGGCACCGTCTGGGGCATCTACCACGCGCTGACTGCGATCGGCGTGGCGGGTCAGGCGTCGATCGACAAGGTGGCCGGCCCGGTGGGCGAGGCGCTGATCATGACCGCCATCGGCCTGGCCGTGGCGGTGCCGGCGGTGCTGGGCTACAACTGGCTGGTGCGGCGCAACAAGGGCGTGATGGACGAGGTGCGTGCCTTCAGTGGCGACCTGCACGCGGTGCTGCTGGCGAACGGGAATGGCCAGGGCAACGGTGGCGGCCAAGCCGGCCGCGGCTGACCGACACCTGAACGGAGCGCAGCAACATGGCGATGTCCGTGGGTTCCAGCAGCGAGGAGGACGAGGTCGTCTCCACCATCAACACGACACCACTGGTGGACGTGATGCTGGTGCTGCTGATCATCTTCCTCATCACGATCCCGGTGGTGAACTACTCCATCGCCGTCAGCCTGCCGAAGGAGCGCAACGAGGTCCGCGAGAGCAAGCCCGAGAACATCGTGGTGTCGGTCGACGCCAAGGGCGGCATCTACTGGTACGACGCCAAGGTGGCCAACACCGAGCAGCTGGTCGAGCGCCTGAAGAAGGTGGCCGTCAAGGACCCGCAGCCCGAGGTGCATGTGCGTGGTGACCTGACGGCGCAGTACGACTCGGTGGGCAAGATCGTCTACGCCTGCCAGCGCGCCGGGATCGCGAAGATCTCCTTCATCACCGAACCGCCGGTGCGCAGCTAGGAGCACAGCCGATGGGCATGAACGTGGGCCAGGGCTCGGGCGATGACGCCGAGCCGATCATGGACATCAACACCACGCCGCTGATCGACGTGATGCTGGTGCTGCTGGTGATGCTGATCATCACCATCCCGATCCAGCTGCATTCGGTGAACCTGAACATGCCGGTGGGCACGCCGCCGCCGAGCGATGTGAAGCCGGAGGTGGTGAAGATCGACATCGACGAGAAGAGCGTCGTCTACTGGCAGGGGCTGCCTCTGGCGGGCCGCTCGGAGCTGGAGGCCAAGATGGAGCTGGCGGCCGCGCAGGCGGTGCAGCCCGAGATCCACATCCGGCCGAACAAGGCGTCGAGCTACAACACCTTCGCGGAGGTGATGGTGTCGGCGCAGCGCAAGGGCCTGCTGAAGCTGGGCGTGATCGGGTCCGAGCAATTCATCGGCCAGTGAGCACCCCCGGGCAACCACCCTGACAGACTAGGAGAGCGATCCTCATGGATCTGGAGTACCGACCGAAGAACCCCGCCGGCAAGTACGTCGGCGTGGGGTTCGTGGTCCTGTTGCATGTGCTGATCGTCTGGGGTCTCGTGTCCGGCCTGGCGCGCAAGGCGGTGGAGATCATCAAGAAGCCGATCGAGATGAAGATCATGGAGGAGGTCAAGCTGCCTCCTCCTCCGCCACCGCCGCCACCACCTCCGCCCAAGGAGATGAAGGTACTGGACAAGCCCCCGCCGGTGGAGGCGCCGCCGCCGCCCTATGTCCCGCCGCCGGAGGTGCAGCCCCCGCCCGCGCCCACCGCACCGGTGATCCAGGCGGTGCAGTCCACACCGCCGGAGAAGCCGGCCGAGATCAAGCCGCCGCCGCCGCCGACGCCGCCCGCACCCCCGCCGCCACCGGCTGCGCCGGCCAGGACGGAGATTGGCGTGGTCTGTCCGGGCCACAAGGAGTCGCTGCAGGCGGCGCTGGCCGGGCTGTACGACAAGGTGGGCGTCGAAGGGGTGGTGGTGCTGTCGCTGCGTTTCCGCGGCCACGAGATCGTTGACGTGAAGCAGGTGTCCGGCCCGCGGGAGTATTTCCGCGATGTCAGCCGCGCCGTCCGGCGGCTGGACTGCAAGGTGCCCGGCGGGGCCGAGACCTCGGCGACGCTGGAGATCTCCTTCCGGGAGCAGTGAGCGTGTTTGCCGGTCTTCCCCGCCGGGAGGCTGCCAAGCCGGCCGAGTGCAGGGGTTCAGAACAGGCTGCGTTGCGGGCCGTGGGTGGCCGGGGCCTTTGCGGCATCGCGGGCCACCGGTGGCTCGATGGGCTGGCGCGGCGCTGGGGGGCGGAAGTGCCGTCGGTCCAGTTCAGGCCGATCGACCGACAGTCCGTGCTGGCGGGCCAGCTCGATGAGCTTGCTCTCCTTCTCCCGGCGTGACTCGGGGCCGGGTGGGCCGCCATCGGCTGCCGCGGGCCGGTCGGCCTGGAGGCGGTACATCAGCATCGAGGCACCGGCCTTCGCGGCGGCCTCGATGACGTTGGCGAGGTCGGCGTCGTTGCTGTCCGGCGCCAGTGATGCAAGGGGTGGGTGAGGCGCCAGGTGCAGCGCCACCGGCACGCCGGCCTTGACCAGCCGTTTCATCACAGCGAGCCGTTCGGCCGGCGTTGGCGCCAGGGGCTCCCACTGGCGGCTGAGCGCCTCGTCGAGCGTGCACAGGCTGATGGCCAGCAGCAGGCGGGACTGCTGGGCCATGGGCAACAGCAGATCGACATCGCGCAGCACGCCGGTCGAGCGGGTGACGATCACGACCGGGTTGCCGCAGTCATGCAGCAGTTGCAGGATGCCGCGCGTGAGGCGCTGCCCGCGCTCGGCGTGCTGGTAGGCATCGGCGGTGGTGCCGAGCTGGATCGGTTTCACCTGGTAGCGGGGCTGGCGCAGCTCGTCGCGCAACTGTTCGGCGGCGTTCACCTTGGCGTACACGCGGGTGGCGGCCGATGGGCAGCCCTGGCAGCCGAGCGTGCAGCCCCGGTAGGGGTTGACCGCCAGGCTGCCACGCAGGCCCTCCCAGTCGTTGATCCTCAGCAGGCTCTGGCAGGGCTCGCCGATGACCTCGAAGGCCGGTTCGGGCGGCGACAGGGCATCCGCGGTGCTCGCCGGTGTCGCCGAGCGGGTGGGCCACGCTCGCTCGCGGACGACGGGGACCCGCGGGGGCTGGTGCTGTAGCGGCGGTGGTGATGGCCATGCCGGCGTTCCTGGCAATGCGGGCAAGGTGGGCGGTACCGGCACCGCCGGCCGCTGGAGCCGCTGCAGCGCTTCCGGGGTCGGTGTGCGCGGTCGGCCCGGACGCCTGCGCTGCGGGCCGTGGGTGACCACGAGGTCGTCGAACAGGGCGAGGCTGCCAGCCAGCAGGGCCGTGTCGCCGGGAGCCGCCGCAAGCGGCATGGTCGAGGCATGGGACATGCCTCAAAGTGTGCCACAAAGACTGTATGTAAATACAGTCTTTTGTCCGGGCATCAGGCCTGGTTGAGCTGCTCCAGCGCTTCGCCGAGTTCCAGCCAGCGCAGTTCCAGTTGCTCGACCTCGTCCTCCAGCTGCTTCAGCCGCCGCCCCTGGTCGGCCCGCTCGGTGGGCGGGACGTCGGGCAGGCCGAGGCCCTCCAGCAGGCGGGCCTGTTCGGCCTGGACAGCGGTGAGCCGCTGCTCGATCTGCGCCTGTTCCTTCTTGAGCGGCTTGGCTTGAGCCTCCACCTTCTGGCGCGCCGCCGCCTGGGCCTTGCGCTCTTCCCGGCGGTTGGCCGCGCTGGGCTCGACGCCCGGTGCGCTGGCGCCGCCGGCCGGCGTGCTGGCCGCCTCCCGCGCCGCGCGGGCGGTCTCGCGGCTCTGCTCGAGCAGCCACTTCTGGTAGTCGTCCAGGTCGCCGTCGAAGGGCTCGACGCGGCCCTTGGCGACCAGCCAGAACTCGTCGCAGACCTCGCGCAGCAGGGCGCGGTCGTGGCTGACCAGCATCACGCTGCCCTCGTACTCGTTGAGCGCCATCGACAGCGCCTCGCGCGTGGCGAGGTCGAGGTGGTTGGTCGGCTCGTCGAGCAGCAGCAGGTTGGGGCGCTGCCAGACCAGCATGGCCAGCACCAGACGGGCCTTTTCGCCGCCGGAGAGGCTGCCCACCGCCTGGCCGACCATGTCGCCGGTGAAGCGGAAGCGCCCCAGGAAGTCGCGCAGTTCCTGCTCGCGCGCCTGCGGCGACACCTCCTTGGCCAGCCGGATCATGTGCGCCAGCGGCCCCTCGTCAGGGCGCAGCACGTCCATCTCCTGCTGGGCGAAGTAGCCGATCGCCAGGCCCTTGCCCTCCTGGACGCGCCCGCCCAGGGCCGGCTGCATGCGTGCCAAGGTCTTGACCAAGGTGGACTTGCCCTGGCCGTTGGCGCCCAGGACGCCGATGCGCTGGCCGGGCAGCACGGACTTGGAGATGTCGCTGACGATGACCGTTTCACTGCCATCGTCCGCTCGGTAACCGACCGCCACATCGCTGAGCACCAGCATCGGGTTGGGCAGGCTGGCCGGTTCGCGGAACTCGAATTCGAAGTCCGCGCTGGTCAGCACCGGCGCGAGCTTCTCCATGCGCGCCAGCGCCTTGACGCGGCTTTGCGCCTGCTTGGCCTTGGTGGCCTTGGCCTTGAAGCGGTCGATGAAGCGCTGCAGCTGGGCGATCTTCTCCTGCTGGCGGCCGAAGGCGGCCTGCTGCTGGGTCATGCGCTCGGCGCGCATGCTCTCGAAGGTGGTGTAGTTGCCGCCGTAGCGGGTCAGCCCGGCGTCTTCCAGGTGCAGCGTGACGCGGGTGATGGCATCCAGGAACTCGCGGTCGTGGCTGATGACCAGCATCGTGCCCTCGTAGCGCTGCAACCAGGCTTCGAGCCAGACCAGGGCGTCCAGGTCCAGGTGGTTGGTAGGCTCGTCGAGCAGCAGCAGGTCGCTGGGGCACATCAGGGCGCGGGCGAGCTGCAGGCGCATGCGCCAGCCGCCGGAGAAGCTGTTCACCGGCGCATCCAGCTTGGCCACCGGGAAGCCCAGGCCGAGCAGCAGCGCCTGCGCGCGCGCCTTGGCGTCGAAGCCACCGGCCTCGGCCAGCGTGCTGTGCGCCTCGGCGATCGCATGGCCGTCGCCGTCGGCCTCGGCGGCGGTGACGGCGGCGCGCGCGGCCACCAGCGGCGTATCGCCGTCGAGCACGAAGTCGGTGGCGCCCTGGTCGGTCTCGGACATCGACTGGGCCACTTCGGCCAGCCGCCAGCGCGGCGGCATCTCGACATCGCCGCCGTCGGCGTGCAGCCGCCCGGTCAGCAGGGCGAACAGGGAGGACTTGCCGGCGCCATTGCGGCCGACCAGGCTGGCCTTTTCACCGGGTTGCAGGGTGACGCTGGCGCCGTCGAGGACCAGCTTGGTGCCGCGGCGCAGGGAGAGGTTCTTGAGTTGGAGCATGTCTGAGGGGCGCCCCCTGACGGGACGCAGGCGCGCAGTGTAGAGACTGCGCGGGCCGCCCCGGCGGCCACGGCACTGGACCAGCGGTTCAACGGGCCGGCGAGGCGCTGCCCGCGGGGGCCGGCGTGGACGAAGCGGTCGTCGGTACCGTCAATGGGGTGGGGGCTGGGCTGGGCGATGGGGCGGGTGCCTCCAGCAGGCGCTGGGCAGCGATGGCCCGGCCCAGCTCGATCACCGCCATCGCGTAGTAGGCCGACCAGTTGTAGCGGGTCACGACCCAGAAGTTCTCGGTGCCGGCCACGTAGCTGGGCGCGGCCGTGCCGTTTTGCAGCTGCACCAGGGCCAGCCGCGCCTCACCCGCGGGGGCATGCTCCAGCACGGCGCCAAGGGCCTGCATCTGCGAGGCACTGAAGGTCGGGCGGATGTCCGGGCCCAGCAGGGTCGCCAGTGCCGTGCCGTCGGCCGGCGGCTTCACGGGCAGATGGGTCACGAGGCCGGCCTGCCAGCCGTGTGCGGCCAGGAAGTGTGCGACGCTGCCGATGCTGTCCACGGCGCTGCGGTCCAGGGCCACCTCGCCGTCGCCGTCGAAGTCCACCCCGTAGCGCGCCCAGGAGCTGGGCATGAACTGGCCCCAGCCGATCGCGCCGGCGTAGCTGCCGCGCAGCGCCTGCAGGTCCAGGTTCTGGCGGCGCGCCAGCTGGAGCAGGGCGGTGAGCTCGTCGCGGAAGAAGCCGCTGCGGTCGCTGCGCCCGCTCGGGAAGTCAAAGGCCAGCGTGGCCAGGGCGTCCAGCACGCGAAAACCACCGGTGATGCGCCCGTAGAAGGTCTCGACGCCGATGATGCCAACGACCAGCTCGGCCGGCACCCCCCAGCGCTGCTCGGCGGCGGCCAGCACTGCGGCGTATTCGACCCAGAAGGCCACGCCGGCCTCGATGCGCCGCGGCTCTATGAAGCGCTCCCGGTAGGCCTGCCAGTTCTTGGGCGTGCCTACCGGGGGCGGCATGATCAACCGCGTGACCTGGGGAATGTGGCGGGCCTGGCCGACGGTGCGCTCCAGCCACGCCAGGTCCAGGCTCGGGTCTGCCTCGTTGAGCGAGCGCATATAGCTCTGCACGTCCTCGCGCAGGCCATATGGCGGCAGGTGCGCCGGGGCCCGAGGCGCGGCATGGGCTGCCTGCCGGGCGGGTTGGCGGCTTGCGGATGGGGCGGCGGTGGCCGGCGGCAGTGCCGGTGGCAGCAGCAGGCCGGCCAGGGCAGGGAGGGCCAGCAGGGCGGGGATGCGCAAAGGTGGAGCCTTCATGTCGGCTGCGAGCATAAGCGGCCGGACGCCGCGGGCGCCGCTCCCGGTTCGGCGGGGTGCCCCCCATGGGCGCAGGGCTTGCCGCGCGCTAGGATGACGTGGTTGATAAAGCACACCGAGCACCGAACGAGGAGATCGCCCCATGCTGACCATCGATGACCCGCTGCTGCTGCGCCACCAGGATGCCCGTGGCGTCGTGACGCTGACGCTCAACCGGCCCCAGGCCTTCAACTCACTGTCCGAGGACATGCTGGCGGCGCTGCAGAAGGAGTTCGAGGTGCTGGCGGGCGATGAGTCCGTGCGCGTCGTGGTGCTGGCCGCCGCCGGCAAGGCCTTCTGCGCCGGGCACGACCTGAAGGAGATGCGCGCGCAGCCCTCGCTGGCCTACTACCAGTCGCTCTTCGCCCACTGTGCCAAGGTGATGCTGGCCGTCCAGGCCCTGCCGGTGCCGGTGATTGCCCGGGTGCATGCGGTGGCGACCGCGGCCGGCTGCCAGTTGGTGGCGATGTGCGACCTGGCGGTGGCGTCCAGCAACGCCCGGTTTGCCGTCAGCGGCGTCAACCTGGGGCTGTTCTGTGCGACGCCGAGCGTGGCCCTGTCGCGCAACATGGGCCGCAAGCAGGCCTTCGAGATGCTGGTGACGGGCGACTTCATCAGCGCCGAAGAGGCGAAGCAGCGCGGCCTGGTCAACCGTGTGGTGCCGCTGGAGGCGCTCGATGCGGAGGTGGAGAAGCTCGCCGCCAGCATCGTGGCCAAGCCGCGCGTGGCCATCGCGATGGGCAAGGGCCAGTTCTACCGCCAGCTGGAGATGGGCATCGGTGCGGCCTACCAGCTGGCCGGCCAGACCATGGCCTGCAACATGATGGACGATGCCGCGCTGGAAGGCGTGCAGGCCTTCATCGAAAAGCGCCCGCCGGACTGGTCACCGAAACCGGATTGAGGTCGGCTGCCATCGTTGCAGAGAGCACAAAGGGCGCCGCGGCGCCCTTTGTCGTTCAGAGGCCTTCGCCTCACATCCCCGCGTAGTTCGGCCCGCCGCCGCCCTCGGGGGTGACCCAGACGATGTTCTGGGTCGGGTCCTTGATGTCGCAGGTCTTGCAGTGCACGCAGTTCTGCGCGTTGATCACGAGTTG
>Ga0073899_10000950_pt1 | contig 26769 bp, 23 predicted proteins | sample KloWWTmetaKNB5Ph_FD_88975 | JGI IMG/M metagenome (GOLD analysis project Ga0073899, IMG submission 88975) | Active sludge microbial communities from Klosterneuburg, Austria, studying microevolution and ecology of nitrifiers - Klosterneuburg... | ecosystem: Engineered > WWTP > Aerobic digester >... | reverse complement strand
TACAGGTGGTTAGGAAACACTTACTTACTTTATATTGCTTTACAAAATAATCAAAACATCACTTCAAATCAATGGCTTTCATGTGCCATGGCGATATAGACAATCGTCAGCATCATGAAAATGTAAGCCTGCAAGGCTACGATCAAAATGTGGAAGATTGACCAGCCGACACCGAGTACAGCACCGAAAAAAGCACCGGCGATGCCCGTTGAGGCCCACATGCCCAGCAGCAGGAAAATGATTTCTCCGGCGTACATGTTTCCGTACAGTCGCAGGGAGTGCGAGAGCGGCTTGGACACATACTCGACGAGATTGAACAGCAAATTCAATGGCCAAGCCAGCGGGCTTGCTCCGAACGGCGTGCAGAACAATTCATGAATCCAGCCCCCCAAGCCCTTGACCTTGATGCTAAAGCCAATCATCAGCAGCCAGACTGATAGCGACAGGGCAAACGTGGTGTTGATGTCGGCCGTCGGCACGCCGCGCCAGTGGCTCTGCCCCAACACGTTGGTGTAAACCCAGGACATGATGTCCACCGGCAGGAAATCCATGGCGTTCATCAGTAGCACCCAGATGAATACTGTCAGTGCCAGCGGTGCGACAAACTTGTGGCGATCACCGTGAAAAATGGCCTTGGCCTGATCGTCAACGAACTCAATGGCCAATTCAATGAATGCCTGACGCTTGCCGGGCACACCGGAGGTCGCATTGCGCACCACCAGCCAGAAAAATCCGAAACCAATAATACCCAGCACAACCGAAGTGATCAGCGTATCGACATTCAGCGTCCAGAACGAGCCTTCACCGACTGGCTTGACCAGAAAGCCCAGATGGTGCTCGATGTAGGAGGTTGGAGTAAGGATGTGGGCTTCAGTTGACATTATTCTTGCCTGCTTCCGGGATCTTCAGCAACGTCGTGTTGCGAAAAAAGGCTGCCATCGAAAAAATAACTACTGCGACAATAAACGTTCCAATAAATCCAAGTATTACGACTTCTTTGTAAAGCGCCAGCACCAACCAGAGCAAAATCACGATGACCCCAACCTTGGCACCCTCGGCCTTGAGTATCCGATTCAAGCCATCCCACGCCATATCGGCCGACTGCGTTTGCGCATTTTTCAGCGGCGCCAGCAGAATGAAAACCAGACCACCCGCCATCGCCACCAGACCGCCAAGTAGCGCCGAAATTGCACCGTGCACACCCCCCAGCCAAGCACTTAACACCATCAGCAAAATTGTTAAGGCCACTTGATAGATCAGGGCAATTCGTAGCGACTTGACGGGATCACCCATATTTGTCCTGGTAGCCTGGCAAATTCTGCGCAAAATTGATCTTGATCGATGGCGCTAAACCAAAACCGCAAAATTTTACCCTGACAGCCTCAAGTGAGTCAATAACATTTTTGACTGTCCTCATCAAAAATGGATATACCTCGCCTATCCGGAATTTCAAGCGGACTCTCCGCGCAAGCGCTGCAGAATGCCTTCAAGCTGTTCCAGACTGCCGAAACGTATGGACAAGCTGCCTGCCCCTTTTTTATTGGTAACCAATTTGATCGGGGCTCCCAGCGAATCGGCGAGCTCCTCCTCTAGTCTGAGCAAATCGCGATCTGGCTTGTGGCTGGCGGTCTTTTCCGGCGGCGGATTGAGTTCGCGCTGCACCAGTTTTTCGGTTTCCCGTACCGACAGGCCTTTATGCACCACCAGTGCTGCCAACCGGGCCTGATCAATCTTGTGCAACGGCAGCAAGGCGCGTGCGTGGCCCATGTCGAGTTCGCCGGAGAACAGGCATTCCTGCACCGGCTTGGCAAGGTGCAGCAGGCGCAGCAGATTCGACGCCGCCGGGCGTGAACGGCCGACAGCATCAGCCGCCTGCTGATGAGTCATGTTGAATTCGTCGATCAGGCGCTGAATACCGGCAGCCTCTTCAAGCGGGTTAAGGTTTTCGCGCTGGATATTCTCAATCAGCGACATGGCCAGCGCCGCTTCGTCAAGAATGTCCCGCACCAGCGCCGGCACTTCATTCAATCCGGCCAGTTGCGCCGCCCGCCAGCGTCGCTCACCAGCAATGATTTCATACTTACCCTCGGCGAGCGGCCGTACCAACACCGGCTGCATGATGCCCTGCGCCTTGATCGAGGCGGCTAGTTCATTCAGTGAATCCTGATCCATGCGGGTACGCGGCTGATATTTGCCGGGCTGCAAATCGGTGACCAACAACGTGTCCTGGCGCGTGGACTCGGGACCACTGTTGGCATCAAGCAACGCGCCTAGACCACGGCCGAGACCTCTTTTCTGTTTGGGTGGATTCATTTTTTCTTGCTCCTTCAGCCAGTTACATGGTTTTGACACGTTCAATCATCTCGGCTGCAAAGGCCAGATACGCTTGCGCCCCTTTCGAGGACTTGTCAAACAGCACGCCGGGAATGCCATAGCTGGGCGCTTCGGCAAGCCGGATATTGCGCGGTACGACGGTCTTGAATACCTTGTCGCCAAAATGTTGTTCGAGTTCTGCAGAAACCTGATGGCCAAGGGTGGCCCGACTGTCGAACATGACCCGCAGCAAGCCGATGATTTTCAGGTCATGATTCAGATTGGCATGTACCTTCTTGATGGTATTCACCAGATCGGACAAGCCTTCCAGCGCATAGTATTCGCACTGCATCGGGATGATCACACCATGCGCTGCACACAGTCCGTTGAGCGTCAACATGGAAAGCGACGGCGGGCAATCGATCAGGACAAAGTCATAATCACCAAGGTGCGGAGTAAGTGCTTCCTTAAGCCGCGCCTCACGCCGATCCATCTCGACCATTTCGACTTCCGCCCCAGCCAGGTCACGATTGGCCGGCAGCACGTCAAACTTGCCCGAAGGTGAAGCAACGCGCACCTCAGCCAGACTGGCGAGGCCGAGCAACACCTGATATACCGATTTGTTCAACGAACGCTTGTCGACACCGCTGCCCATCGTCGCATTTCCCTGCGGATCAAGGTCCACCAGAAGCGTGCGCTGGCCGCTGGCCGCTAACGCCGCAGCAAGGTTGACCGAAGTAGTGGTCTTGCCAACCCCACCCTTCTGGTTGGCAATGGCGAAGATGTGCATTCTGATTTCCTCTTAGGTCTTTTTAATCACGATGAGATGCCGCTGTGCGTCCAGCTCCGGCACGGCAAGCGCAATACTTTGCATCACCTGCCAACCGACCGGCAATTGGGCGATTTCAGCCTGCGGATGAACACCCTTCATAGCCAACAGTCGACCGTCCGGTGCAAGCAGGTGACCCGCCACACGAACGAATCCAGCCAATTCAGAAAAAGCCCGCGAGACAGCCGCATTGAACAAGTCATCCGGCCTAAAATCTTCGGCTCGCACACAGTGAATACTCACATTGTCAAGCTTGAGCTCAATCTTTGCCTGCTGCAGGAAGCTGGCTTTCTTTTGGTTGGATTCGATCAGGGCCACCGTCATCTCCGGCCGGGCGATCGCCAATGGAATGCCCGGCAGACCAGCACCGCTGCCGATATCGGCAAGCATGGCGACATCGCCAAGATGCGGAATCACCGCCAACGAATCAAGCAGATGCTGCACTACCATCAGACTTTCGGCGCGTACGGCAGTCAGATTGTAGATACGATTCCATTTGGCGATCAGCGTGAGGTATACGCACAGACGCGTTTCTGCCTCCGTCGGCAACTTGATACCAAGTTCGGCTATTCCCCGCCGGAGCTGCGCCGCGATCGCCATGTTCAGGCGCGCTTCCGCATGGACTGGCGTTTCAGATGCACCAACAACAGGGAAATTGCGGCGGGTGTGACGCCCTGAATGCGCGACGCCTGACCAAGTGTTTCCGGTCGATGCTGACTGAGCCTCTGACGCACCTCGATAGACAGGCCGTGCACCGTGCCATAATCAAAATCGACTGGCAGCCGCAGGGTTTCATTGGCATGGCTGCGCACCACATCCTCACGCTGACGGTCGATATAACCCTGATATTTTGTCTGAATCTCGACCTGCTCGACAACCTGTGGATCGTCAAGCGCTTCTCCGGCATTGGGCAGCGTCATCAATGATGCGTAGCTCACCTGTGGCCGACGCAGCAAATCGAACAGGCGATACTCGCGCTCCAGCGATTGGCCGAGCACACGTTGCGCATCCACTTCACCGACAATTTTCGGATTAACCCAGGTCGCCTTCAAACGTTCACTCTCGGCGGCAATCGCCTCGCGCTTACGATCGAATGCCTCCCAGCGAACATCATCGACCAAACCCAATCGACGGCCGGTTTCCGTCAGGCGCAGATCGGCATTGTCTTCACGCAGGCTCAGGCGATACTCGGCGCGGCTGGTGAACATCCGGTAGGGCTCGGAAACGCCGCGCGTAATCAGATCGTCGACCAGCACGCCAAGATAAGCCTCATCACGACGCGGACACCAGGCATCCACCTCCCGGCCCTGCGCCTGCAAGGCGGCATTGATCCCGGCCAGCAGCCCCTGTGCCGCAGCCTCTTCATAACCGGTGGTGCCATTGATCTGGCCGGCAAAAAATAACCCGCCAATTGACTTGGTCTCAAAAGTCGACTTGAGGTTGCGAGGATCAAAATAGTCGTATTCGATGGCGTAGCCTGGCCGCAAAATGTGGGCGTTTTCCAGCCCGCGCATGCTACGCACCAGCGCCAATTGCACATCAAATGGCAAACTGGTGGATACGCCCTGCGGATAGATCTCGCTGGTCGTCAGACCCTCCGGCTCGAGGAACACCTGATGACTGTCCTTGTCGGCAAACCGATGGATCTTGTCCTCGATCGACGGACAGTAGCGCGGCCCGACGCCTTCGATGACGCCGGTAAACATCGGCGACCGATCAAGTCCGGCGCGGATAATTGCATGGGTTGTTGCGTTGGTATGGGTGATCCAGCATGGCACCTGGCGCGGATGCTGCTCACGCCGACCGAGGAAGGAAAACACCGGTACCGGGTCGTCGCCGGACTGAATCTGCAACTTCGAGTAATCGATCGTCTGACCATCAATCCGCGGCGGCGTACCAGTTTTTAAGCGTCCGGCCGGCAACTGCAATTCACGCAAGCGCTGTGCCAGGGAAATTGCTGGCGGATCTCCTGCGCGCCCAGCCGGGTAATGACTCAGGCCGACATGTATCAAACCACCAAGAAAGGTACCTGCCGTCAACACTACTGCCGGAGCCTCGAAGCGGATACCCAGTTGCGTAACCACCCCGCTCACTCGGTCGCCAATCAGGATCAGATCATCCACCGCCTGCTGAAACAGCGTCAGCCCTGGCTGACTCTCCAGACGTTGGCGAATCGCCGCCTTATACAAAAGCCGATCTGCCTGCGCGCGGGTCGCCCGCACTGCGGGGCCTTTACTTGAATTCAGAATGCGAAATTGGATGCCCGCCTCGTCGGTTGCCGCAGCCATCGCGCCACCCAGCGCATCGACCTCCTTGACCAAGTGCCCCTTGCCAATACCACCAATAGAAGGATTACAGGACATTTGACCGAGCGTTTCGATGTTGTGCGTCAACAGCAGCGTCTGCGCGCCAGCACGTGCTGCGGCAAGCGCGGCTTCGGTACCGGCATGACCGCCACCGACCACGATTACATCAAAATTTCGGGAAAACCGCATGAGTAGCGCAGGACAAGGCAAAAGAGGAGCAATGATACGCTACTCACCAAGGAATCCAAATCCATTGTTTCACGTGAAACGAAAGAGGGGAGAGGGAAGGAAGCGTTCCACGTGAAACAAACAAGCATTCGCCTCGCCTTGCCAAACCGTTTTCAGATAAAACACTTCGCCAGAGGTCACAGCTTCAATCCATCAAAAATTTCAGCAACCTTGATTGATCGAATTTAATGCCATCTGCATGGCCAAAGCGGTACCAAAATTATTCCGTACTATCGAAATCTCGACACCTGCGACAGATTAATCCCTGTTGGCGCTCGCCGCTTCAAGAAATGCAGGCTTCTCTCCGCCGCCATGAATCAGCAGGTTGGTGCCGCTAACGTAAGCAGCATAAGGCGACGCCATGAACATGCAGCCATTGGCGATATCCTCGGATTCGCCCATTCGGCCAAGGGGAATGGTCGCCGCAACCGATGCCAGGCCGGCCTCATCGCCATAGTGCATATCTGACTTTTCGGTGCGAATCAGACCCGGGCTGATGGTGACAACGCGTACCTTAGGTGCCCATTCAACGGCAAGACTGCTGACGAGGTTAAGAATTCCCGCCTTGGCTGCGCCATAGGCGGCAGTTCCTGGTGAAGGACGCAGGGCGCTGACACTGCCAATAAATTCGATAACGCCGCCTTCAGGCTGATTTTGCATGATGGCATTGGCCATCTGCGCCATGTGAAATGGCGCAATCAGATTGAGACGGATAATGCTTTCATGGAAACGCGGCGAAGCCGTCGCTGCATCAGCATTCGGGCTGCCGCCGGCATTATTGATAAGCACGTCGAGGCGGCCATAATCCGTGGCGATACCATCGAATAACGCCTTGACCGCATCGACATCGCGCACATCAAGAGGAAAAAAATCAGCCGTCGCCGTGCCGCAAACCACCGGCATTTCCGGTGCTGAACGCCCGCAAATGATGACTCGTGCGCCGGCTTTCAAGAAAGCCTGGGCGATACCGCGACCGATACCCTTGGTTCCACCGGTCACCAGAATGACGCGGCCTGAAAAGTCGAAAGCCATGTTTTGCCTCATAGTGCCTATATATTTGCGATAATCTACGACAATTGCTGGTTGTTCACTTCGTCTGAACGGACGATGGCCTGCAACCCGCACGAAGACACAGCATACCCGATTCGATAATGATGTTATTCAACGAGGAACAAACATGGCCATTGAAATGAAGGAATCCTTCCAGGTTGCCGCACCGATCGACAGAGTGTGGGACTTCATGATGAACCCGGAAACCGTGGTAGCCTGCATGCCGGGCGCCGCACTGAAGGAAATCTGCAACGAGAAGAAATTCATTGGTACCGTCAAACTCAAGATCGGTGCAGTCTCGGCGCAGTATCAGGGTACGATTACCTATGCCGAAGCAGACAAGAGCGCCTATCGCATGAAGCTGCTGGCAGAAGGCAACGAGCGTGGTGGTGGTACCGTAACCGGAACAATCGGCTGCCATCTGGTTGCCCTGCCCGATGGCAAGGGTACCGATGTGCAGTTTGACTCGAGCGTGGATCTGACCGGAAAACTCATCCAGGTCGGGCGTGGCATGATCGAAGGTGTCGCATCGCAGATCGTCAAGAAATACATCGCCAATGTCCGCAGCCTTCTCGAGGCGCCTGCCACCCAGACACAGGCCGCCACCGATGAATCCAGCAGTGCTCCGTCAGGCAAAAAAACAGCCCCGCCGCAGCATGACGAATCGATCGATATGGTATCGATCGTCTTCAAGACAATGTGGACTGGGGTTGTTCGTTTCCTGAAGCGGCTGTTTGGTCGGAAATGACCGAACTCCTGACTGGATCTTCTTCGCAATCATCCAGCACATCGCCCACCCAAAACACGCCCTCGCGCTATATCGAAGACATCGTTGCATTACGAGGTATCGCAATTGGCTTTGTATTACTTATGCATACGCATAGCGGATTGCTTACATGGCCCATCCCAATCTTTGATCAAATATTCTCCTATATCGGGGGTGGATTCGGGGTAGATATCTTCTTCGCAATTTCAGGTTTCGTCATCTCACGAGATCTGATGCCAAAACTGACGGCCTGTACAAATATCAAATCGTTCATATACACAAGTCTGGCATTCTGGATCAGAAGAGCATGGAGGATATTGCCATCTGCATGGCTTTGGCTTGTGATAATTCTGATCTTTACGACAGTTTTCAATAAATCCGGCACCTTTCACTCAACGACTGCCGCTTTGTACGGCACAATTGCAGCCATTTTTCAGGTACACAATTACTGGATGTCCAAATGCTTTGGACATTTTGATTGTGGCGCAAATTTTTTCTATTGGACTCTTTCACTGGAAGAGCAATTTTATTTGCTATTACCTCTTGCCATATTCCTGTGTCGCAAGCACTTGCCATTTGTCATAGCATGCCTGATAGCTTTTCAATTGTGCTATACAGATCGCCCTCCTTTGTTGACTGCATTTAGAACCGATGCTTTACTTCTTGGTGTTCTGATTGCAATGTGGGAAAAAAAACAGGGTTACAAAATATTTGAGGATTGGTTTATTGCAAATTCCAGATGGTTACGTTCAATTCTTGTTGTTGGATTGCTCGTTATCCTGATAATGGATACCAAGATCTACAAAGGAAGTCTGGCTCCTTTTGGTTTGGCAATAGCTGCTTTAGCCAGCGCAGCCATCGTATTGATTGCCTCCTATGACAAAAATTATTTGGTACCCTCAGGCGCTTTCAAGAAAAAATTGATGTGGCTTGGAGAACGCTCTTGCTCAATCTATCTGATCCATGTCCCGGCTTTTTTTCTGACCAAAGAAATCTGGTACCGAATCGCTCCCAATGGCACCATATTCGATGCTTCCTATACGATACAGTTCATATTGACCGGGTTTGGTCTGGTTTATATATTGGGCGAATGTAATTATCATTTTCTTGAACTTCCAAGTCGGAAAAAAGGCAGAATTATCTCAGCACACTTTATCCAGAAGCATACCAACACGATTTATTCTAGATAAATATCCCCAGAATAATGTCAATTGCTTTTCATGATGTCGAAGAATACTTCGACTGATTGATGATTCGTAGCAGTTGCGGATACAAGCATATAGCCACTACTATAAATGACCAGACGAATTGACGATATCGAATTGCTCAGAGCCGTAGCAATTCTCGCGGTCGTCATTGAGCATGCCGAACGAAATTTGATCACTTGGCACAGTCGCGGCTTTGAGTGGATTCTTTCTCATGTGCGCGGTTGGTCCGGGGTTGACCTGTTTTTTGCCATTTCCGGGTTTGTCATTGCCCGCGATCTATTGCCAAAGCTTGAGAGCAGTGCCAATATCCGCACCTTCTTTAATATCAGCCTAGCATTCTGGGTCCGGCGCGCATGGAGATTGCTACCCTCCGCTTGGTTATGGCTTGCCGTAATACTCTCAGCCTCGGTCGCCTTTAACAAATCTGGTGTATTCCGCTCTTTCGAATCGGCTGCCGGCGGAACCATTGCAGCCGTTTTTCAATTTACCAATATCAGATTTTCTGATTGCTTTGCACGTTACGAATGTGGAGCAAACTTCTATTACTGGAGCCTCTCACTCGAAGAGCAGTTCTATCTATTCCTGCCGCTTGTTTGCTTCCTTAGCCGCAAGTGGCTGCCGCGTGTATTGGGCTGCCTGGTACTTTTTCAGATTCTGATTCCGCACCGCCCAATGCTTCTGATCAATATCAGAACCGATGGGTTGCTGATGGGCGTCCTGATTGCGATCTGGTCAGGAACAACGAGCTACCGGCGTTTCGAACCACATTTTCTCGCCCATTCAAGATTACTGCGACTAGTCGTTTTGCTGGTACTGCTGTATGCGCTGGGAGCGACCACGGCAGCCACCGATACCTGGGGACTGGCACCCTTCCGCTTCAGCATCATTACCGTACTTACGACGTTGCTCGTCTGGATTGCCTCGTACGATAAAGACTACTTATCGGTTTCCCGCTTGCTTAAGCCTGCCATGATGTGGATCGGTGCACGATCCTACGCGATGTATCTGGTTCACCCCGTTGTCTATGCGGCAATTATTGAGATCTCATATGATTTTTCACCAAACAAGGGGATCATAGTCACAATGTTCAATGCATCCCATACTCTTCCGTTCGTCTTGAGCGCAATCGTAGCGATTCTTGTGCTGAGCGAACTCAATTACCGTCTGATTGAAATTCCCTTGCGTAAAAAAGGTATGGAAATCTCAGCCCGCATCCTGCAGAAAGATTCAGCGTGAAAATAACTAAGGGAAAAATTGCTGATATCGAGTTTTTACGAGGATTCGGAGTGGTCTTCGTGCTTCTCGGCCATACGAATGGAAGCCTGATTCCCTGGTCAAGCCCACTGTTGGAAAACTCAGCCTTACAACATTTTTACTACTATTTTCGCGGGGCATCAGGAGTTGACTTGTTTTTTGTGATTTCCGGCTTCGTTATCACACGCGATCTGCATCCGCGACTGGTTGCTTGTTCGAATCTACGTTCGTTCACTAATGTCAGTCTAGCATTCTGGATCCGTCGAATCTGGAGAATTTTTCCAACAGCTTGGTTCTCCCTCGCGATTATTCTGCTTGCCGCAGCATTTTTCAATAGGTCTGGTATTTTTCATCCATTCAAGACCAATCTGGACGGTACCATCGCGGCAGTTTTTCAGTATTATAACTACCACCTCGCTCTATGCTATAAGCATTATGATTGTGGTGCAAATTTTTACTATTGGACTCTCTCACTTGAAGAGCAATTCTATCTATTGCTGCCATTTTCGATCCTCTATTTACGAAAATGGCTACCATATGTCCTAGCTTGCCTAATTGTTACCCAGATCTTTTTTCCAAATCGGTCAATCATGATGACAGTATTCAGGACAGACGCGATACTGCTCGGCGTAATGATCGCTCTGTGGTCTCGAAGCATCAGCTACCGAGTATTTGAATCACGCTTTCTTGCCAATTCCAGATGGTTGCGTATAACATTTCTGGTTGGTTTGTATTCAACAATGGCAGTAGATAATAGAATCGCAGAAGGAACCCTTGCCCCCTTCAACTATGGGATTCTTGCCTTGATCTGTGGTGCATTTGTGCTAATCGGCTCCTACGACAAAAACTATCTGTTTCCACAGTGTAAATTCAAGCGGTTGATAATGTGGCTGGGTTCTCGTTCCTGCTCTCTTTATATGGTTCATATACCCGCCTACTATTTTGTTCAGGAAGCTTGGTTTCGCATTGTTCCAAAAGGGACACTGTATGAAGTCACCTACACCATTCCGTTCATATTAAGTGGCATTGGTATGGTTTTTTTATTGGGTGAGTTGAGTTACCGCTTAGTCGAATCGCCATCGCGAAGAAAAGGCACCCAGATATCCACCCGTTTCCTTCAAAAACGCATATCTGAACAAACAATTGATCAACCTGCAGCAGGTTCCAGTCGCTAGCCAATAGACGGCACTCATCGATACCATGTCCCGGCGAATCGAAGACATCGAATTGCTCAGAGGCATTGGAATTCTCTATGTACTCTCCGAACATGCACTGGGCAATCTGATCTTCTGGCCAAGTCCCGGTCTTGAGCATCTATATAGCTATGTTCGCGGCGCATCAGGCGTTGATCTATTTTTTGCCATTTCCGGCTTCGTCATCACTCGTGACCTGTTGCCAAAATTAATTGCTAGCCCGAATACAAATACTTTTGTATATACGACTCTGGCATTCTGGGTCAGACGAATCTGGAGAATTCTTCCTTCGGCATGGCTTTGGCTGATCATCATTCTGCTGGCCACGATGTTCTTCAACCACTCGGGCGCCTTTAAATCCATTGATGCAGCACTGCGTGGAACCTATGGTGCGGTATTGCAAATAGCCAACATCGGCCTTGTGCTCTGCTTCGGGCAAGTCGGCCATCAATATGAATGCGGAGCAAATTTTTATTACTGGAGCCTTTCACTGGAAGAGCAGTTCTATCTGTTGCTTCCATTCATGGCCTTCCTTTTTCGCAAACGACTGCCATGGGTGCTTGCCGTTCTGGTTATACTTCAAATCGGCTATCCACGTAACGTGCTTGGATCCATGATCAGAACCGATGCACTACTGCTCGGTGCATTGATCGCCTACTGGTCCAAAAAACCTGGCTATTGTGCTTTCGAGCCACGCTTTCTGGAGAAGTCCCTGGTGGCGCGTTTCATCGTCACAGCAGGTCTGCTCATCAGCCTGGCTGCAGCTGCAGCTTTATTTACCGGAAAATTGGGGCCTTATCGTTTGGGTATCATCGCTCTAATCGCCGCGCTACTTGTTTTCCTTGCTTCCTACGACAAAAATTATCTGCTGATACCACAACCACTCAGACGATTCATGCTGTGGCTTGGCTCGCGCTCTTGCACCATCTATCTGATTCATATCCCGGTGTTTTACGCTACCCGCGAAATCTGGTATCGCATTGCTCCAACCGGCACCACATTCGATGCCGCGTATACCTTGCCATTCAGCCTCACAGCGGCAGTCATCATGCTGATTTGTTGCGAGATCAATTTCCGCCTGATTGAAGCACCGTTTCGCAAGAAGGGAGCCGCGATTTCAGCACATCTACTCCAACGGCATCACATCCAGCCGCAAGCGACGGCAAAACCATGAATCAACGCCCAACTCTGACAGGTTGGCGTTGGGCCTTCCTGTTGCCGGTGGGACTCATCACTTATTTCTGGCTACCTGCATTGTGGCACGGCCGACTGATCATTCATGGCGACTCTGCGCATCATGGCTTGTCCCTGCTGAAGTTGCTCAGGCAGGCACTGGCCGGGCAGGAGTCGCTACTCTGGTCAAGTCGCATCTATGGCGGGCATCCGCTGTTCGCCGAAAGCCAGGGTGGTTTTTTGAATCCACTGAACATTCTGTCAGCTTGGTTGTTCGAACCGGTATTAGCACTGGGTTTCTTCCACTGGCTGACGATGCTCGTCAGTGCAGCTGGTGTTTTTGTACTCTGCCGGATACTCGGCATCAGCCGATGGGCCGCAGTCTTCGCTGCGATCGGAGTAAGTTTTTCAGGATCATGGATACAAGCTCGGCATAACCTGCCAATCTCGGCGAGTCTCGCCTGGTTGCCCTGGCTTCTGGCGGCAACCGAATACTGGGTCAGGCAGCCGTCGACTTTTCGTGCCGGTCTGCTGGCAATCCCCGCCGCCCTGCTGGTGTTCTCCGGCTATCCACAGATTGCTCACGGAGCGGCACTCTACGCCATAACCTCCTTGCTCGCGCAATTCATACAGCGCGAGACCCGCGTATCGACCATTCGGCACTGGCGAGCTTTTCTTGGTACCGGCCTGCTGGCCATTGTTCTGGCCATCGGGCTTTCCGCCATCCAGTTCATACCGATGCTCGAACTAGTTGGACAATCACATCGCAGCCATGGCATCGCCACCGCTTTCAATGGCCTGCTACCACCAGCCTTTTATCTGAAGGGCCTCGTTTATTACTATTTCGGCAGCAATCCATATGGCATCAACCTGCCGAATCTGGCGAACATCACCGTACTGCTGCTGGCATCACTGCTTGTGCTGATTCGGGCTCCCACGCGTATCCTCGGTCACGCACTGAGTACCTTTCTGCTGTTCAATCTGTCCCTGGGCGGAATTTCCCCACTGTTTAATCTTGCCTACGAACACTCGCTGATTCCCGGCCTGCATTACTACCGGATCATGACCCCATTTTTTCCGGTAGCGGTTGTCGGTTTTTGCGTGATTGCCGCCTTTATACTCGATGCTCTATCAGGAAATATTTCCGACAACCTGTGGCGCGTTTTCCAGAAACAAAAAGTGCTATTGTTTGCTGTTCTGGCGTGCCTTACCTGCGGACTGCTGTATTTTTGTCATCAACTGTACTCTCCACTCTATTCACCACGAAACTTTCTAGCTCCGGCATTGTTCGTGACACTTTTCCTGGTGCTTGGCGCACTCGGCAAGCGACAATGGCTTCCGCTCTGTACCGTCCTGATTCTGGCCGTTGACGTATTGACCTTCCGCGTACATACCATCGACTTCTTCGATCGAACGATTATCGAACAGCCGGATATCGTTCGCGCCATTGCAGCCGAGCCCGACCGACAGGATTTCCGGGTCATGGACGGATCGACAGGTGGCCTGATGACTATGCTCGGGCCAACGGATCCCAGCTTGGCCTTCAATTACCGCAGACTGCTGACAGCGCTCAGCCCATTCCCGATGTCCTTGCAGTGGAAGATTCCTTCCATCAATGGCGTGCTGGCCTTGCCGCTGTTACGGCGAACCATGCTCGATCTGGTGCTGGAAGCGGAAGTAAATGGCACATCGGGCAATCGAACCGGATTGCGACTAATCGACATTCTTGGCGTACGCTATATTTCCCGTGACGCACCACTCGCCAATCCGGGTCTGGCCTTGTATGCACAGGATCGCGAACATAACGTCTTCATCTACCGCAATGCCACAGCGAAACCGCGCTTTCAGGTGTACTCGAATGCCCGTAGCGTTGGGACCCCCGAACAGGCACTTGCCGGCTTGCAGGCAGAAAGTACTGAAACACTATTTATTGAAATGCCAACGGCGAAAAACCTTACACAGATTGTACCCTGCCCAACGTGTGCAGCACCGCGCATTAAGGTCGTCGAGGCGATGGCCACGCGCTACAAAGTGAATGTTGAAGTGGCCCAGGATGCCTGGCTATTCCTTGCAGATGCCAACTATCCGGGTTGGCAGGCCACGGTGAATGGCGTGGAACAAACCGTGTACAGTGCCCAGGTGCTGGGCAAGGCGATTCGCCTGAAGCCCGGTCGCAACGCAGTGGTAATCCAATATGTGCCATGGTCGTTCTATGGCGGAGCGGCATTGTCTGGGGCAACCGCGCTGCTGCTGATACTGATTTTTTTCATAAATATCCGCAACAGCCAAGCGGCACAGTCGAGCACAAGGAGAAAAACCGTTTGACGCCATCTCTGAACATCGCGACCTACAATATTCACAAGGGTTTCTCGCAGTTCAACCGACGCATGATGGTGCATGAACTGCGCGACCGCCTGCGTGAACTTGCGCCAGACATCGCCTTTCTCCAGGAAGTACAGGGACTGCATCTCGGCCATGCCGAGCGCCACGACAACTGGCCGAGCGAACCGCAGCATGAATTTCTCGCCAACGAGGTCTGGGAAAATACCGCCTACGGTTGCAATGTCATCTACGATCACGGACATCATGGCAATGCCATTCTTTCGCGTTTCCCGATTCTGCGCGCCTTCAATCAGGACGTCACTCACCTGCGCTTTGAGCGCCGCGGCATGCTGCATTCTGCCATTGAGATTCCCGGCTGGGCGCGGCCGCTGCATTGTGTCTGCGTACATTTGTCGCTGTTCGGCCGTTCGCGCCGTAAGCAGATGGAAGCGCTGGCGGAGCAGCTTGAAACCTGGCTGCCACACGATGACCCATTGATCATCGCCGGCGATTTCAACGACTGGCGCAATCGTGCCGACAATCTGCTGCTTGATCGTCTCGGCATGAACGAGATTTTTGGTGGCATCGCTGGGCGGCCACCCAAGAGTTTTCCGAGCACACTGCCAATGTTTCGTCTCGACCGCATCTATGTGCGCGGTTTTCAGATCGCCTCAACTACCGTGCATTTCGGTCCACCCTGGTCAAAAATCTCCGACCACGCCGCACTCTCCGCGCATCTGCTGATCGACGCATGATCCGGTCAGACTTAAGCCATGGAATTTCTCCCCGGTAATCGTATCGAACTACTTGTCAGCGGAACTGCCTATTTTCCGGCCCTGCTGGCCGCCATCGATGCTGCCATGGTCGAGGTGCGTCTTGAAACCTATATTTTCGAGAACGACGTTGCCGGTCATGCGGTTGCCTCCGCTCTGGTACGCGCGGCGCAGCGCGGCGTCACCGTGCATGTGCTGGTCGACGGTTTCGGTGCTGCCGGTTTCATGAGTACCTTCGGTGCAGAGCTCATACGCGCTGGTGTGGATGCAAGAGTCTATCGTCCGGAAATTTCACGCTTCAAATTCCGCCGTCATCGCTTGCGCCGCCTGCATCGCAAGCTGGCGACGATCGATGCGCGCATCGCATTCGTCGGTGGTATCAATATCATCGACGACATGCATACCCCGAACCATACCCCGCCACGTTACGATTTTGCCGTACGCATCGAAGGGCCGTTGCTTGAACCGATCCATGCCTCGATGCAACATCTCTGGCAATTGGTCGGCTGGGCAAGCCTGCGCCACCGCCTGCGCAAATCGTCGCCGGATGCGGCAATCACACTTGCCCGCGGTGATGTGACGGCAGCCTTTGTAATTCGCGACAACCTGCATCATCGCCGCGATATCGAAGATGCCTATCTTGAGGCTATCGCCGCCGCACGCAACGAAATCGTCATCGCCTGTGCCTATTTCCTGCCCGGCCGGCGATTCCGCCATGCGCTGCTGAATGCTGCCCGGCGTGGCATCAAAGTGACACTGCTGCTACAGGGGCGTGTCGAATATGTGCTTCTCCACTATGCCGCGCAGGCGCTCTACGGAACACTGCTTGATGCCGGCGTGCACATTCACGAATATCACAAAGGATTTCTGCATGCCAAGGTTGCAGTGATCGACAGCAACTGGGCCACCGTCGGTTCATCCAACATCGACCCCTTCAGCCTGCTGCTGGCGCGCGAAGCAAACGTCGTGCTGAAGAACGCCAGCTTCGCCACCGAACTGCACGATCATCTAAATCAGGCGATGGCAACCGGTGCCAGCGAAATCATCAAGCAGCGCTGGCGAAACCAGTTTTTGCCGCACCGCATCCTCAACTGGCTGGCCTATTCGCTGGTGCGCCTGATGATCGGCCTTGCCGGTTATGGCGGCAAGCACTGACGGCGCGGAAGATCAGCCCAACAGTCGCGCGTGCTCGATCTTGATGCAAAGATCCTGCACCACATTCAGACCCGCCGTCGAAGCGCGCTGCGTGGCGGCTTCATTGATGATTTCAAGTTGCAGCCAAAGCGTCTTCGCGCCGATGGCAATGGCCGCCTCGGCGAGCGGCGGAATATCGACGGATTTGCGGAAACAATCGACGATATCTACTTTCTGCGGTATCTCTGCGAGGCTGGCGTAACACTTCTGACCGAGGATTTCGCTTTCGGCGGGATTGACGGGGATGATCGTGTAACCATGTTCCATCATATATTTCGCAACACGATAGCTGGGCCGCTGTTCATTGGAAGACAGGCCAACCACGGCAATGATGTGGCTTTCCTGGAGGATGCGGCGCAAGCTGGCAGGGTCGTTGATGATCAAGATGTCCTCCTCATTTACGCTTTGATTCTACTCCGCAGCAGGCAGTGCCCGGCAATGCGGTACCTTCGCCAGATCCCAATGTTGCTGCGCCCATTGCCAGAGATCGCCGAGACTGGCGTCGCACAGTTGAGGCAGTGGCGCCTGGCCGAGCAATGCCAGCGCGACGAGCAACGCCGACTGCGCCTGTTCGATCATTAGCGGTGCAGCCAGTGTCTGCTTGGAAAGTTTCTCACCATGCATATCGACGATCACCGGCAGATGTGCATAGAGCGGCGTTGGCATACCGAGCAACTGCTGCAGGAGAATCTGCCGTGGTGTCGAATCGAGCAGATCGGCACCGCGTACGACATGGGTAATGCCCTGTTCCGCGTCATCGACAACCACTGCCAGTTGATAGGCAAACAGTTCATCGGCACGCAGCAACACAAAATCACCGGCCTCGCTGGCCAGATTTTGCTCAATGTGGCCCTGTATTCGATCATCGAATGAAATCTGCGCATCGTCGACGCGCAACCGCCAGGTGCGCGGCGCACGCCCCGGTGGCAGGCCGTTGCGACAGGTGCCGGGATACACCAGCGCACCATCGCCGGCAAGCAGAGAGGTCTGTGAATCCGCCAGCTCGCGGCGCGTGCAAGCGCAGGGAAACACCCTGCCGGTCACACACAAACGATCGAACGCCGCACGATACGCTGCATCGCGACGGCTCTGATACATCACTTCGCCATCCCACTCGAAACCATATACTTCAAGCATGCGCAGGATGGCATCGGCCGCTTCATCGTTGCAACGCGGCCGGTCGACATCTTCCATGCGCACACGCCACACGCCACCGCAACTGCGCGCATCGAGATAACTACCGACGGCAGCGAGCAGTGAACCAAAGTGCAAGGGGCCGGTTGGCGACGGCGCAAAGCGCCCACAATAAAGGCTAATTGGAGGATGGCTGGTTATGGTCGCAACAATCATGGTCCGCATAAATAGCATGCATGCAGAAAAAAAGGTAGCATCCTGAGCCAATCAACTTTGACTCATGCGGAGCGCGCCATGGCAACCATCGAACTAACGGAAGAAAACTTCGATAGCACCCTGACTGGCAACGATATCGTGATTGTCGATTTCTGGGCATCCTGGTGCGGCCCGTGCCGCTCGTTCGCACCAGTATTCGAAGCGGCATCGGAACAACATTCCGACATTGCGTTCGCCAAGGTCAACACCGAGAAGCAGGAAGGACTTGCAGCCAGCTTCCATATCCGCTCGATCCCGACGCTGATGATCTTCCGCGAAAGTGTTGTTCTCTACGCTGAGGCCGGCGCGCTACCCGCTACAGCACTCGAGGATCTGATTACCCAGGCACGCAACGTTGACATGCAACAGGTACATGCTGACATTGCCGTACAAGCAAAATAATTCAGGTTGATCCGACAAGTTACCAAGAAATAAAATGGATATCTCCCGGCTATGCTAGGGAGGCAATAGCAGTTTGACTTAAACAGGAGTCCAGCATAGCCAACCGCGATCTCAAACTTTACCGATGGATGTACTCTGCACGTCTCGTTGATGCGATGGAGCACCAGCTGGTCGGGCGCGGAGAAGCTTTCTTCCACGCCAGTGGCGCCGGACACGAATCTGTGGCTGCGCTGGCTACCTGGCTGCAACCAGACGATTTTTTGCACTGCCACTACCGTGACAAGGCGCTGCTGCTGGCGCGTGGCGTGCCGATCGTGGAGTTTTTCAACACCGTGCTATGCAATGCCGCTAGCATGTCGGCCGGCCGCCAGCTATCGCCGATGCTCAGTGTCCCCGCAGTTAACGTCCTACCGATGGTCGGACCCGTGGCCAATAATGCACTGCAATCCGTAGGTATTGCGGCACAAATCCGCGACACGACAACACGGCCGCTGGTGGTGTGCTCACTGGGCGATGGAGGAACCCAACAGGGTGAATTTCTCGAAGCCGTCGCCGAGGCAGTTCGTTCGACACTTCCAGTACTGTTCCTGATAGAAGATAATCAGTACGCGATCTCCACGCGGACCCCAGGCCGCACGTTTTACTCCCTGCCTGATGGTGATGCCGCCGCCTTCATGGGTTTGCCAATTCATCGATTCGACGGCCGCGATGCACTTGCCTGCGCAGCTGACCTGCAATCAATAGTCGAGCAGATCAGAAGCACGCGAGGCCCAGCTCTGTGCCTACTCTCGATGGAACGTCTGGCTGATCACACCAATGCCGACGATGAGCGCGTCTATCGCGATCAGAATGAGCGTGACCACGCCCGCAGCACGAGTGACCCGGTGAGCAGGCTGCGCTCAGCCCTGTTGAATGCGGGCCATGAAGAAGCGTCGCTGCGAGTCATTGAACAGGCTGTAGAAGTTGCCGTACAAGCTGCTGCCGAGCAGGCGCTGCTGAATCCACCTCCGACCGGTCTCCAGCAAGCCAAGCAGACGGCACCGGACGAAATAGATCAAATCGATTCGACGCAGGAATTTCGCGGTACTCCGGGCGGTGCGCTGACAATGACAGAAGCCTTGCGCGAAACCTTGCGTGCCAGATTACTGGCCGATCCTTTGGTTTCCCTCTACGGTCAGGATATCGAGGACCCAAAGGGTGATGTGTTTGGTGTCACGCGCGGCTTGAGTTCAGCATTCCCCGGCCGCGTCCGCAACGCCCCTCTGAGCGAATCGACGATCCTTGGTACAAGCATCGGCCGGGCGCTGGCCGGTGGGCGACCGGTTGCCTTCCTGCAGTTTGCCGACTTTTTGCCTCTGGCCTTCAATCAACTGGCTGCTGAACTGGCCACACTGGAATGGCGCTCGAACGGCGGCTGGCATGCTCCGGTCATCGTACTGGCTGCCTGTGGTGCCTACCGCCCAGGACTCGGCCCGTTTCATGCTCACACTTATGAGTCTCTCCTGGCGCATCTTCCCGGAATCGATGTCGGCATGCCTGCTTCCGCAGCCGATGCAGCCGGAATGCTCAATACAGCGTTCGCCAGCCGGCGACCAACAGTTATCTTGTATCCGAAGGCGCTGCTCAATGATCGGGAACACACAACCTCATCCGACGTAAGCCGACAGATTATTCCGCTGGGCCGGGCACGCTGTGTGCGCAAGGGCACCGATATCACGTTGGTCGGCTGGGGCAATACCCTACCCCTATGCGAGAAGGTCGCGAGCGCGCTGGATACGGTTGGAATCACGGCAGAAGTCCTTGATCTGCGCTGGATGGCTCCATTCGATCGTGAAGCCGTTTGCACCTCGGCACGCAAAACGCGACGGCTGCTGGTGGTGCACGAAGACAATCAGACCGCAGGTTTTGGTGCCGAGATTTTGGCATCAGTGGCGGAGACTCTAGATATACCGATTCAATACCGTCGGCTGACGCGTCCGGATGCCTATATACCCTGTAATTTTGGCAATCAGCTTGAGATTCTGCCCTCCTTCGAAAGCTTGCTTACTGCGGCTGCCGAAATGCTGGATCTCGAACTGAGCTGGGACCAGTTGATCGAGGTGGGTGACAACCGGATGATCGTAACTGCCATCGGCTCAAGTCCGGCAGACCAGCAGGTCGAGGTAATCGAAATGCTGGTCAAGATAGGCGATCAGGTCAAGACCGGCCAGCCGCTGGCAACTCTGGAAGCAGACAAGGCTATGGTAGATATGGTTTCGCCAGCTGATGGAACGGTCGAGAAATTGCACCTGCAGGTTGGTGATCAGGCTGCAGTGGATGCGCCGCTGCTGACGCTGGCAGTTGTGCACGCCCGTCAGCGCCAGGCAACGCGTGAGTATCAGGGCACTCCACGCCTCACTCGACGCCCCGCTGCAGATCCTCTGACCATACTCAAAACCATTGCACCATCAGTTGCTCTGAAAGTTGCACTGACAGGTCTTGGCGTTATACGAGGCCGAGCGCGGCTGCACAACCAGGAACTGCTGCCGCGCTTTCCCGCATTCGCCGAGGGAAACAGCGACGGGATCTTTGAGCGCACCGGAATAGAGAGCCGTATCGTCGCCGACGATACACAAGATACCATCAGTATGGCGGCTGAGGCTGCCGGTCTGGCCCTTGCAGAGGCACAGCTCAATATCAAAGATCTGCACCTGGTAATCTGCAGCACAAGTACGCCGGTCACGGTGGTTCCATCCACGGCCTGCCTTATATTGCAGCGACTCGACCCGGATCTGCAGGTTCCAGCCTACGACATCATGGCAGCCTGCAGTGGCTATCTGTACGCACTTTCTGTCGCATGGGATTTTTTGCAGAGCAGACCCGGGGCAAACGTGCTGATCCTGACCACGGAGTTGATGCGCCGCGTGACCGATATTAACGACCCCGATACATCCACCATCTTCGGCGATGCTGCTACAGCGACGATCATCAGCAGCATTGACAACGATAGCACCAACAGCCTGGCAATGCTTCACCGTCCGCTGATCAACGCCCAAGGCGAGGATGGCTCGATGCTGTCGGTGCCACACCTCACTTCGGGTGCCTGGACACACATCGAAGGGCGGCGGGTCTTCTCCGAGGCAGTTCGAAAAATGAACTCGGTGCTTACGGCAGCCTGCGCAGAATCTGGAATCAACATTGCTGATCTCGACCTCATCGTGCCACACCAAGCCAACGGGCGCATCATTGAAGCAATGCGCAACCGGCTCAAGTTGCCGCCAGAGCGAGTGTGGAATGAGATTAGTCAGTTCGGCAACACTTCATCCAGCAGCATTCCGCTGGCGCTCGACACGGTTCTCCGGCGGCCTTGGAGCAAGGCAGGCGTCGGGGGACGTATCGGCTTGTGCACTTTTGGCGGCGGCTTCACTTGGGGCGGAGCCATTCTATCGACCGGCCCACACTGAAGCATTTTTGACGCCATGCGCGTAACAACCTACAAACAGAATATTAACTGTTATATCCTGCCAAGAGCCTGCTGATTGTTGCAACCAAATCATCATGTTTCCTGTCAAACTGCCAGTGGGTAAAATCACAATTGTGCAATCGAAGACTATCTAAAGGAACACAAAATGTCTGATGCTCAGGCCATTCAGTTCATCAAGCCCGCGCAACCCAATGTCGCCCAATTTCTTCCGCCGCACTATGCGTGTATCGGCAAGTATGAACTTGATGTTGTTTCGTCATGCAATGTCGGATGCATCTACTGCAGCTTAAAAAATGACGGAAGGCCACAACCATTGGCCATTGATCATCTAATCGATGGCGACTACCCGGCCGACTTAATCAAGAAGGGTATATACCTGAGTCCGAACTCGGATCCGTTTTCCAAGAATGCCAGAGACAATACCCATAGAATTCTGGAAGCCTTTCTTCCAAAAGGCGTGAATTTCCTGATCACCACCAAAACCATGATTCCGCAACACACGCTGGAATTAATGATGCAGTACAAGAAACAGGTATATGCACAAGTGTCTTTGGCACGGTTGGATGACAACTTGAACAAGCTTCTTGAACCAGGTGCGGCCAGTGCAGCTAACAGACTCGCCACAATCAAAACACTGGTTGATGCTGGATTCATGGTAACCACATTGTTCATGCCGCTATATCCGCATCTCGACGATCAACACGAAAGACTATCAAGCCTAGTGCAAGCATGCGCGGCAGTCGGCAATAAATATATCAAGGCATCCTACCTAGTCATTAACCCCCGCGATGACAAAGCGCAAAAGATGCAGGAGAACGAACTGCTCAGGAAAAGCTGGGATATGATGACTGAAGAAATCAAAATCAATATTGGTAGGGGAAGAATTCTTCCCGAGCTGACCAGAATGGAAACATACGCCCTGCTAACCAAGTTATGTTATGATAATGGCATAACGTTCTATTCGTGCCCCATTCTCGATCCAAAGGTACTCAGCAACGACGAGGCACCAAAAGTATGCAAAACATACAGACTGTATGAGGCTAATGTCCAGCCATAAAAATGGATTCACTCATTACAACGCCAAGCCAGCTGACGGAACAGACTATCAGCAAGGTATACGAAATACATAAACGGGTATATTTTGACAAAGGGATAGGCCATCCCAAAGAAGTCTGGTGCGATAATCTTTTTCGCGGCTATCACAATGCAGGCACTAAATACGTGCAGATCTTCCGGGTGCATGAAACTACGGAAAGCATTGTCGACGGATATTCGATCTGCACCGGGCCTGTCGATTGCGCCGGCGATATCTGGATGAAGATTATCGAAGCAGGTCTTACCTTGAAGGGAGGCCGCAGGGATATCCCGAACGCATTCACACAAATGCTGACTATGCTCGTTACAAACCCGATTGGTGAATACCGAGGCGATATCAACTTCGTCGCAGAAGTTGATATTCAGTCAGAAAAGATTGCTTCGATACTATTGGATCGCGTTGGCTTCAAGCATATGCTGGACAAAACCCTAGCGCACACTGTCGTAAGAGCCTTCTTAAAAGATATTGATTTCAGGATCAAGGATACGGATCCAGGCCTGATTATTGAAAGAAGAACTGCAATAAAAAATGAATATGTCGGGCAGATAGCCGTGTATGAAACAACCTGACAGATAAAACAAGTGCCAGATGCCATTGAAAAAACCAGCTATATCACGGGACATCCGGCAAGTCTCTGATTACTGGAACGACGGGGAACTCTACGAAACATACCTCGGCCTTGCCAAGTAAATGCAGGTTATTTCCCGATACAAAACCGCGAGAAAATTGCACCGAGCAGATCGTCGGCACTGAATTCCCCGGTGATTCCGGCCAGTGCCTGCTGCGCTAAGCGCAGTTCTTCGGCACAAAGTTCAAGTCGTGAAATCTCGTCGAGCGCACATTCCATGTGCATCCCGGCGGTTGCCAATGCTTGCAGGTGACGCTCACGAGCGAGAATCACATCCTCACCATGCGTCTGCCAGCCGGCAACGCGCAACAATTCGGTATGCAGTAAATCAATGCCTGCGCCACTTTTGGCAGAAAGATGCAGATGCACGTAGCCGCTCTCCTCGCTGCGAAAAGCCTGCTGGCCGAGCAGGTCGCACTTGTTATGTACTATCAGACGCTCAACCCCGGCTGGGAATTGTGCGGCAATTGCCTCATCGGCAATGGTGACTCCCGAGGTTGCATCAACCAGTTGCAAAATCACGTCGGCACATTCAATCTCACGCCAACTGCGCGCGATACCCAGCTTCTCGACCGTATCGCCGGTATCGCGCAGGCCGGCGGTATCGATGATGTGCAGGGGAATACCCTCGATCTGGATCGTCTCGCGCACCGCATCGCGGGTCGTGCCGGCAATTTCCGTGACAATAGCGCTCTCTTCGCCAGCGAGACAATTCAACAGTGAGGATTTGCCGACATTCGGCGGACCGGCCAGCACCACCTGCAAGCCGTTGCGCAACAGGCTGCCCTGCCGGGCACGCTGATGGATTACATCAAGATCGCTGCGTAACTGCAGCAGACGCTGTTCAACATTGGCACTACGTAAAATGTTTTCGGCTTCGATTTCTTCATCTGGAAAATCGAGAGTCGCCTCAATCAGCATGCGCACGTCAATCAGGCGGTCGACCAGACCATGCACCAGCCGCGAGAATTCTCCAGACAGGGAACGCAATGCCGAACGAACCGCCTGTGCGCTGGAAGCATCGATCAGATCGGCAACGGCTTCGGCCTGTGCCAGATCGAGCTTATCGTTGAGAAAGGCGCGCTGCGTGAATTCGCCAGGTTCGGCAAGGCGCGCACCGAGTTCCAGACAGCGCTGCAACAATAGATGCAGCACCACAGGGCCGCCATGACCCTGCAACTCAAGGACATCCTCGCCGGTGAACGAATGGGGTGCCGGAAAATACAGCAGAATGCCCTGATCGAGCAATTGCCCCAAAGCATCGCGGAAAGTTACCAGCGTAGCAAAGCGCGGTTGCGGCCGTAGTCCGCATAACGCTTCTGCAAGGTTGAGCAATGCCGTGCCGGATATGCGCACTACGCCGATGCCACCGCGTCCCGGAGCGGTTGCAACAGCGGCAATCACATCGCTATGTGGCTTTCTTTCCACCACTCTCGATCATGCGGGTAATCTGCCACTGTTGCCCAATCGACAGCAAGTTGTTGACGATCCAGTAGAGCACCAGTCCCGAGGGGAAGAACAGGAACATGCCGGTAAATACAATCGGCATGAACAACATGACCTTGGCCTGAATCGGATCGGGTGGCGTCGGATTGAGCCTGGTCTGCACAAACATCGTCGCCCCCATGAACAGCGGCAAGAGGTAGTACGGATCTTTGGCGGAAAGGTCATGAATGTAGCCGATGAACGGCGCATAGCGCATTTCCACGGTTCCGAGCAACACCCAGTACAGCGAGATGAACACCGGGATCTGCACCACAATCGGCAGACAGCCGCCCAGCGGATTGATTTTCTCGCGCTTGTAAAGCTCCATCATTTCCTGATTCAGCCGGGCACGATCATCACCATAGGTTTCCTTGAGTTTCGTCAACTTGGGTGCAACCAGCTTCATCTTTGCCATGGACTTGTAACTTGTAGCCGACAGCGGGAAGAAAATCAGCTTCAGCAGAACGGTCAGGGCGATGATCGCCCAACCCCAGTTGCCGACCATTTTGTGCAGCATTTCCAGCACCCAGAACAGCGGCGAGGCGATCACCGTCAGCCAGCCATAATCAACTACCAGATTCAGTCCTGGAGCGATTTTGCCAAGATTGTCCTGTTCCTGCGGGCCGGCATACAACTGAACGGAGATCTTTCCGCTGGTGCCAGGCGCAATCTGCGCCATCGGCAGAATGATGCCGACACGATAAAGACCCTCGCTGAGCTTGTTGATGTAGAACTCGCGCTCGCCATTGCCCTGCGGCAACCAGGCTGTTACAAAATAATGCTGCACCATGGCAATCCAGCCGTTGTCGGCTTTTTGTGCATACTTGGCCTTGCCCTTGTCGACATCTTCAAAACTGACTTTCTGATATTTATCCTGCTCGGTATACACCGCCGGGCCGGTAAATACACTCACACCCATCGCATGGCCGGTGCTCGTCTCGGCAGGTTTGCCATCGCGCTCCATCTGAAAATAGACATTGGGTGCCAGCGCTGCTGTACCTTGATTGACAACCTCATAGGACACATTGATCAAATAGCTGCCACGGTGAAAAGTGTAGATTTTTGCCACGTGCAGGCCATTCACGGCAGGTGCTTCGAGGCGGACCTCAAGTGTATCCTGCCCGTCCTTGAGTTCCGTATTGGTGGAAGCAAACTGATACAGGCTTTTGTGATTCGGCAGATTCTCACCGATCAACCCGCTTTGTGCCTCATAAATGTGCTTCTCGCCGTTATCGAAAAGAATAAAGTTCTTGCTGCCATCCTCGGTGGCGCGATGCTTGACCAGTTCAAGCCGGGTCAGATCACCGCCTTGCGCAGAAATTTCGGCGATGAACAGATCGGTCTTGATCGTCTGTCCGGGCGCCGTCTGAACCGCCGCAGCCGAAGTCGCAGTCGGCACCACGGCGGCGCCAGGTGTCGGACTGCTCGCAGGAGGATTCATCGTTGTGACAGGCGTTGGTACCGCATTCGCCGCATTGTCGACGGATGCGGAGGTAGAAGCGCCCTGCGTTGCTGCAATCGGCGGCATCGGTCTGGGTTGCCCCTGCTTCTGCCATCCATCCCAAAGCATGAAGACGGAAAAGAAAAACACCAACAATAGGATCAGACGTTGATTGTCCATCGACACTCTTTCGGTTCAGGGGGCTGGAATCGGCAGGCGATTATAAAGAGTTATTTTTGTTTATTTTTGTTATACG
>Ga0073899_10000949_pt1 | contig 26778 bp, 21 predicted proteins | sample KloWWTmetaKNB5Ph_FD_88975 | JGI IMG/M metagenome (GOLD analysis project Ga0073899, IMG submission 88975) | Active sludge microbial communities from Klosterneuburg, Austria, studying microevolution and ecology of nitrifiers - Klosterneuburg... | ecosystem: Engineered > WWTP > Aerobic digester >... | reverse complement strand
ACTCGGTGCTGGCGCTGCAACTGGCGCAGACCCTGGGCGTGCCGCTGTTTGCCATCCAGGGCTCGCACAGCGTGTACGACATGGCCGCCGCCGCGGGCTACGGCCGCGACGACTACGCCGCCGTGGCCAAGCTCTGGGCCGATTGGGGCTGCCCCACGGTGCCCGCCCGGGCCGAGTGATTTTCAAGACGTCCATCGATTCAACAGGAGACACCATGAACCGTTTTTCAAGCTTGCTGTCGGGCACACGCCGCAGCGTCGTTCTTGCGCTCGGCGCGCTCACGCTGGCCAGTGCGCCGGCCCTGGCCGCATGGCCCGAGCGCCCGATCGAAATCGTCGTGGGCTTTGCCCCGGGCGGCGGCACCGACATCACGGCGCGCAGCCTGGCCGTGTTCCTGGGCAAGCAGCTGGGCACGTCGGTGGTGGTGGTCAACAAGCCCGGTGCCTCGGGCGAGCTGGGCCTGGCCTATGTGGCCAAGGCGGCACCTGAGGGCTACGTGCTGGGCATGACCAACATGCCCGGCCTGGTCACGCTGCCGATCGAGCGCCGCACCCAGTTCAAGGGCAGTGATTTCGCCTACATCGCCAACCTGGTGCGCGATCCCAGTGCCTTCAGCGTGCTGCCCAGCAGCAAGTACAAGACGCTGGCCGATCTGATTGCCGACGCCAAGGCCAACCCCGGCCAGCTCAGCTACGGCTCCACCGGCGCCGGCACCGACGACCACCTGGCGATGGTGCTGTTCGAACGCCTGACCGGCACGCAACTCAACCATGTGCCCTTCAACGGCGCCGGCCCATTGCGCAATTCGGTCATGGGCGGCCACATCGTCATCGCCGGCATGAACCTGGGCGAAGTCATGCCCATGGGCAACAAGATGCGCGTGCTGGCGCAGGCCAGTGCCGGGTGTTCGCGGCTGGCCCCCGATGTGCCCAGCTTCACCGAGCAGGGCGTGAAGCTGGTCTTCAGCTCCGAGCGTGGCATCGTGGCACCGGTGGGTCTGCCGGCCGACGTGCAGCGTCGACTGACCGAGGCGCTGCGTGCCGTCGCCGCCGACCCTGAGTTCCAGAAGCAGATGGCGCAGCAGTTCACCGAAATGGACTACCTGGAAGGTGCCGCCTGGAAGACCCGGCTGGACAAGGCGACGGCCGAGTTCAATGCGCTGTGGAAATCCAAGCCCTGGTCAGACAATACGAAGTAGTCTGCCCGGGCACCGGCCCCAGGTCGTCTGGGGTTTCGGGTTGATCGCCTTTACATAGACCTCGATGCAATATAGATTGAGGCCAATGCAAATCGGATCCTTCACCCCTGTCCGCTGTCGCGCGCGCGGTGCTTCGAAGGTGCTGAGCGCGGCCGCTTCCTCGGGCCGTATCCCCTGATCGCAGGGGCAGCGGCCCCGGCGTCGATCTCCACACGCACGAGGAGGCCGGCATGAGCCCGGACGGTTTCATGGCCACGCGCTGGCTGGCCATCCTGGCGCATCCACCGGAAGCCCTGTTCGTGATCACCGCGATGCTGGTGGCGGGCGCGCTGGCCGGAGAGTTCATCGCGCGCACGACGCGGCTGCCGCGGCTGGTGGGCTATACCGCGGCCGGCTGCGTGGCCGCAGCCGTCGGCCTGGGCGCGCCGCAACCCTTGAGCGGCGCCGCGCGCGTGCTGGTCGACCTGGCGATGGCGCTGCTGCTGTTCGAGATCGGCAGCCGTGTGCACCTGCGCTGGCTGCGCCGCAACCCCGGCCTGCTGGCGACCAGCCTGGCCGAGGCCCTGCTTGGCGCACTGGCCGTGGCGGCCGCGCTGCTGGCGCTGGACCAGTCGCCCGCCACGGCCGCCACCTGCGCCATCCTGGCCATGCCGGCCTCAGCGGCAGTGGCCGGGCGCGTGGCGCTGGAACTCGGCGCCGAAGGCCAGGTGACACAACGCATGGCGCTGCTGACGGCGATGAACACGCTGTATGCCGTGCTGGCCCTGAGCGTGTTGCGGCTGTGGTGGGTGACCGGGCAAGAGCCCCATGTGCTGGCGGCGCTGACGGTGCTGGCGCAGTCGTTCTTCGGCTCCTTGCTGCTGGCCGCCGTGCTGGCGGGGGCGGTGGCGCTGGCGGCGCGCCGGCTCGACCTGCGCGACGAGAACGCGGTGCTGCTGCTGCTCGGCCTGGTGGTGCTGGCGGTGATGGCCGCGCGCTGGCTGCAGCTGTCGACCTTGCTGGTGCCCTTGCTGGCCGGCCTGCTGTTGCGCAACACCACCGAGCGGCCCTGGGTCTGGCCGCGCCATTTCGGCACCGCAGGCGGCGTGCTGGTGCTGATGCTGTTCATCATCGTCGGCGCGTCGTGGTCACCGCAGGTGCTGGTGGCCGGCGGCATCGCGGCGCTGGCGCTGGTGGCTGCACGCGGCCTGGGCAAGGCCGCGGCGGTGCTGGTGCTGTCGCGCTGGTCGCGCTGCAGCCTGCGCCAGGGGCTGGCCTTGTCGATCACCTTGACGCCGCTGTCTGCCACTGCGCTGGTCATGCTCAGCGACCTGATGCAGGCCGCGCCGCAGCTGGCCGGCACGGCGGCGCCGATCGTGCTGACCAGCATCGCCCTGCTCGAACTGGTGGGCCCGATCGCGGTGCAGCTGGCGTTGCGCTTTGCCGGCGAAGTGGGTGATTCGCCGCGCCGTCGGCGCCAGGAGTCCTGATGAGCCTCGAAGCCTTTGCCCGTTCGGGTGAGCTCAGCCTGGGCGTCGAGCTCGAGCTGCAGATCGTCAACAGCCACGACCACGACCTGGCCCCTGCCGCGGCCGACCTGATGCGGCTGATGAAGGGCCGGCGCATCCCGGGCGAGGTCAAGCCCGAGATCACGCGCAGCATGATCGAGATGTCGACCGGCATTTGCAGCCACCATGCGCAAGCGCTGTCGGAACTGCGCGAGATCCGCGACGCACTGGTCGACAGTGCCGATCAGCTCGATGTGCGCTTGTGCGGCGGCGGCACGCACCCGTTCCAGCACTGGCCGCAGCAGCGCATCTTCGAAGCGCCGCGCTTTCATGAGCTGTCGGCGCTTTACGGTTACCTGTCCAAGCAGTTCACCGTGTTCGGCCAGCACGTGCACATCGGCTGCCCCAGTGCCGACGAGGCGCTGGTGCTGCTGCACGGCATCAGCCGCTACATCCCGCACCTGATCGCGCTGGCCGCGTCGTCGCCGTTCGTGCAGGGCGAGGACACGGGCTTTCATTCGGCGCGGCTGAATTCGGTGTTCGCCTTTCCGCTTTCGGGCAACGCGCCTTTCGTCACCACCTGGCAAGACTTCGAGACCTATTTCGAGAAGATGAGGCGCACCGGGGTCGTCAAGAGCATGAAGGACTTCTACTGGGACATCCGGCCCAAGCCCGAGTTCGGCACCATCGAAGTCAGGGTGCTCGACACGCCGCTGACGGTGGAGAAGGCAGCCGCGCTGGCCGCTTACATCCAGTGCCTGGCGCGCTGGATCCGCGTCGAGAAACCTTTCCAGCTCGACCGCGACGACTACCTGCCCTACACCTACAACCGCTTCCAGGCCTGTCGTTTCGGACTCGACGGCACCTATGTCGACCCGGGCAGCGGCGAACACCGCGTGCTGCGCGACGAGGTGCTGGCCAGCTTCGAGCGGGTGGGCTGGCACGCCGCTGAACTGCAGGCCGAAGCAGGCCTGCAATTGCTGCGCCGCGAAGTGCAGGGCGACGGCAACGACGCCGCCTGGCTGCGCGAGGTCGAGGCGCGCGAGCACCTGCTGCCCGAGGTGGTCCGCCAGGCGTCCCAGCGCTGGCATGGCAAGACGCCTTGAGCACGGCTGGTTCGAACTCGACAAGTCATCTCCATTGATCGCGCCATAAGCCGTCCATCGTCTCAGCCTGCCAGGCGACAAGCCTGGTGCGCTGCCCCTCCAAGGCCCGCCCACCATGCCCCAGGTTCCCGTTCAGAAGCTGCCTGCGCGGCCGCGCCCGGCCATGCCCGCTGTTGTCTCGACCGACGACCCGGCGCCGGACCACGCGGGCCGCGTGCTGCGCCAGTTCCGCATCGTCTTCAACGCGGTCAAGACCCACTTCCAGCAGGTCGAACGCCTGGCCGGTGCGTCGGGCGCGCAAGTCTGGGCCCTGCACGTCATCAGCCAGCGGCCGGGCATCGGTGTCAGCGAACTGGCGCGCGCGCTCGATGTGCGGCAGCCTACCGCCAGCTCGTTCGTGAAGGCCCTGGTGGGCCAGCAGCTGATCGACGCGCGGCGTGAGGGCATCGACCGGCGCGCCGTGCAGCTGCACCTGACGCCGCAGGGTCGCCGGGCCTTGCGCCGGGCCCCCGGGCCGATGGCGGGCGTGCTGCCGCAGGCCCTGGCGGCGCTGGACGAGGGCACGCTGACACAGCTCGAAGGCGCGCTCGGCCAGCTGATCCAGCGCCTGGGCGCCGGTGACTCGGGCGCCAAGACGCCGTTGGCCGACCTGGCTACGCGCGGCCGTTGAACAAACGTTCCATCGCCACGTCGATGACCATGCCGCACACGCTGTAGATCAGCGATCCGACCAGCGCAGCACCGAAGCCGGCCACGGTCAAGCCGCTGAACAGCGACGCGGCCCACCAGAACATCAAGGCGTTGATCACGAACAGGAACAGGCCCAGCGTCAGCAGCGTGACCGGGAATGTCAGCAGTACCAGTACCGGGCGCACCAGGGTGTTGAGCAGGCCCAGCACCAGTGCAGCGCCCATCGCGGCACCGAAGCTCGACACGCTGACACCCGCATCCAGGTTGGCCACCAGCAGCAGCGCGGCGGCCAGCAGCACCCAGCGCACGACGATCTTGATCATGGCCGCAGCTTAGCAGCGCCGCGATGCCGGGTTGCGCATCGGGTCAGACGATGCGGCTTGCATGCCCTGCCCAGTAGCGATCGCGCAGCGGCTTCTTGTAGAGCTTGCCGGTGGGCAGGCGTGGCATCTGCTCGATGAAGTCGATCGAACGCGGGCACTTCTGGCGCGCCAGGTGCTCGGCGCAGAAGTCGATCAGCGCCTGCGCCGTGCTGCCGTCGGCGGGCACACCGGGCATTGTCTGTACCACCGCCTTGACCTCTTCGCCGAGGTCGGCGTTGGGTACGCCGAACACCGCGGCGTCGGCCACCAGCGGGTGCGTGATCAGCAGGTTCTCGCATTCCTGCGGATAGATGTTGACGCCGCCGCTGATGATCATGAAGGTCGAGCGGTCGGTCAGGTACAGAAAACCGTCGTCGACGTAGCCGATGTCGCCCACCGTGCTCATGCTGCCATCGGCCGAGCGCGTGAGCGCGGTGCGTTCGGGGTCGTTGAAATACTCGAAGGGGGAGGCCGTCTTGAACCAGATCTCGCCCGGCTGCCCCTTGGGGCTGGGCTGCATCTGGTCGTCCAGCACGTGCAATTCGCCCAGCAGCACCCGGCCCACGCTGCCGCGGTGGGCCAGCCATTCGGCGCTGTCGCAGGCGGTGAAACCCAGGCCCTCGGTGGCGCCGTAGTACTCGTGGATGATCGGCCCCCACCAGTCGATCATCTGTTCCTTCACCTGCACCGGGCAGGGCGCGGCGGCGTGGATCACGACCTCCAGCGAGCTCAGGTCGTAGCGCTTGCGCACATCGGCGGGCAGCTTGAGCAAGCGGCTGAACATCGTGGGCACCATCTGCGTGCTGGTGATGCGATGGCGCTGTACCAGGGCCAGGAACTGCTCGGGGTCGAAGCGCTCCATCACCACCGCCGTGCCGCCGTTGCGCAGCGTCACGCTCAGGTGGGCCAGCGGTGCGGAGTGATACAGCGGTGCCGGCGACAGGTGCACCATGCCTGCGCGGCCACGCCACAGCTTGTTCAGGAAGGCGAACAAAGGCAGTCCGGGTTCGGGCGCTTCGTCGGGCAGCGGACGCAGCACGCCCTTGGGCCGACCCGTGGTGCCCGACGAATACAGCATCGCCGCGCCCAGCCGCTCGTGTGCCAGCGGTGTATCGGGGTGGGCCGCGAGCGCGACTTCGTAGTCCTGCTCCCGGCCATCTTGCAGCCCCGGCGCGTCGAGCACCAGGCAGCGCTCGATGCGCGGGCACAGCGCCAGCGCCTGGCGTGCGACGTCGAGCCGGGCGGCCGATGTGATCAGCAGCCGGGCGCGGCAGTTGTCGAGGATGTAGGCCAGTTCTTCGGCCGTCAGGAAGCTGTTGATGCAGGTGTAGTACAGGCCCGTGCGTTCACCGGCGCTGCAGATCTCGGCATAACGCGGGTGGTTCTCCAAGAACACCGCGTAGTGGTCCAGCCGCTGCAGCCCCTGGGCGCGCAGCAGATGCGCCATGCGGTTGGCGCGGCGGTCGAGCTCGCCGTAGCTCACGCGGATGCCGCTGCCGGCCATCACGATGGCCGGTTGCTCCGGGTGTTCGACGGCATGGCGACCTGGGTACATGCGACGCTCCGGCAGTTGCGGTGCCGCCATGCTAGAAGCTTGGCAGCACCGGGCCTATTGGGGCAGACGCGGGAATCGACGTCGAACGATCACCGCGCTGACGACACCCAGCAAGATGGCCCATTCGAGCGACAAGGTCACGGTGCACACCAGGGTCACCGCCAGCGGCAGCCTCTCGGCCGGCTCTTCGCGCCAGACGCGCACGATCTCGCGCCGGTCGATCAGGCCCGAGGCCACCACCAGCAGCAGCCCGGCGATCACCGCCAACGGCAGCAGTTCGGCCCAGGGTGCGACGAACAACAGGATCACGCCCAGAAACACGGCCGCACTGGCGGCGGCCATCGGCGTGCGCGCGCCCGCCTGCACGTTGACGCCCGAGCGGTTGAACGAGCCGCTGCAAGGCATGGCCGAGAAAAACGAGCCCGTCAGGTTGGCCAGGCCCTGACCCAGGAATTCGCGGTTGCCGTCGAGCACGTCGTTGTGGCGCAGCGCCACCGCCTTGGCAATGGCCACCGCCTCGGTCAGTGCCAGCAGCGTCATCACCAGCGTGGCACCGAACAGGCTGCGCACCGTTTCGATCGACAGGTCGGGCATCGACAGCGTCGGCAGCGCGCTGGGCACGGCACTGACCGTGGCCAGCTTGGGCAGACTCGGCGCCACCCACGCCACCAGCGTGGCCGCCAGCGTGCCCGCCAGCAGCGACACCAGCATCGCCGGGATGCGACGGTTGTAAGGCCGCCAGGCGATGGCGACGGCCACCGTGACCACGGCCGCGATCACCGCTGCCACGTGCGACTGGCCGATCTGCGACATCGCGTTGCCGACGTTGGTCCAGACCGTGTTGCCACGCGGCAGCTCAATGCCCAGCAGGTGACCGATCTGGCTGTTGACGATGAGCACGGCGGCACCGGTGGTGAATCCGACCACCACCGAGTGCGGCACCCGGTCGACCAGCATGCCGGCGCGCGCGGCGCCCAGCAGGATCTGCATCGTGCCGACCAGGAAACTCAGCGTCAGCACCAGGTGGATGTAGCGGTCAGAGCCGACCTCGGCCAGCGGCGCGATCAAGGCCATGGTGGTCAGCGAGATGGCGTTGGCCGGCCCCGTCACCATCAGCCGGCTGGAGCCGGCCAGCGCGGCCACGATGCACGGCAGCATGGCCGCGTAAAGGCCGTATTGCGCCGGCACGCCGGCCAGCGTGGCAAAGGCCATGCCCTGCGGCAGCACCACCACCGCGCCGGTCAGGCCGGCCATCAGGTCGGCGCGCCAGGTGGCGGGATCTCGCCACAGCGGCAACCAGCGTTCAAAGGGATTTCTCATGCGTTACATGCGGCCTTTCCAGGGCACGAGCTTAACCTCCACCCACCGCATGAACAGGTCGAACAGGTAGGCCACCACGCCGATCACGATGATGCCCATGATGACGATGTCGGTGCGCAGGAAGTTGGACGCGTTGAGCACCATCTGACCCAGCCCGACGTTGGCCGCCACCATCTCCGCGGCCACCAGCGTGGTCCAACCGAAGCCGATGGCGATGCGCATGCCGACCAGGATCTCGGGCAGCGCCGACGGCAGGATCACGTGGCGCACCACCTGCCTGTAGGTGGCACCCATCGAGTACGCGGCGTTGATCTGCTCGGTCGCGGCGCTCTTCATGCCCGAGCGCGCGGCCAGTGCCAGCGGCGCGAAGCAGGCCAGGTAGATCAGCAGCACCTTCGGGGTTTCGTCGATGCCGAACCAGATGATGATCAGTGGCAGGTAGGCCAGCGGCGGCAAGGGGCGGTAGAACTCGATCGGCGGATCGAAGATGCCGCGTGCCACCCGGCTCACGCCCATCGCGATGCCGACCGGCACGGCGGTCAGGAAGGCCGCCCAGAAGGCCACCGTCACACGCAGCATGCTGGCCACGAAGTGCTGCCACAGCGGCTTGTCGTTGGCGGTGCCGGTCAGGTATTCGTAGAACTGCTGCCACACCGCCTGCGGGCTGGGCAGGAACAGCGGCTTGATCAAACCCAGGTTGGTCACCACGAACCACATCAGCAAGAGCACGCTGATCGAGACCACGCTGATGCCGACGCTCGAGCCTTCGCCGGGCACCTTGAAGCGGCTGGTCTTCAGCGGCGCAGCCGAAGGCACCGGCGGCGCGCTGTCGGGCGCTGGCGGTGCGGCCGTGTTCACGGTGGGGTCAGGCATGGGCGGTTTCCCGGTGGTGCACCAGGGCCAGCACCTCTTCGCGCAAGCGGATGAAGTCCGGCTCGGACTTGACGCGGCGCGCGTCGTGGTGCGAGAGAAACTCGCGCGAGAAGGGCAGATCGTCGTAGACGTTCGAGATGCGGCCCGGGCTGGGGCTCATCACGATCAGCCGGGTGGCCAGGAACAGGGCTTCTTTGACCGAGTGCGTGATGAAGAAGACCATCTTGTGGGTCTTGGCCCAGGCCTCGAGCAGGATCTCCTGCACCTGCTCGCGCGTGAACGCATCCAGCGCGCCCATCGGCTCGTCCATCAACAGCACCGCCGGGTCGTTGGCCAGCGCACGCGCAATGCCCACGCGCTGCTGCATGCCGCCTGACAGTTCGTACACGGCGCGGTCGGCGTAGTCCTTCAGGCCCACCAGGGCCAGCTTGTCGGCCGCCACGCTGTCGCGTGTGGCGCGGTCGACACCGCGCAGCCGCAGGCCCAGCGCCACGTTGTCGCGCACGCTCAGCCAGGGCATCAGCGCGTGTTTCTGGAACACCACGCCGCGGTCGGCACCGGGGCCGTCGACGGGCCGGCCGTCGAGCAGGATCTGCCCGGTGGACGGCGGCAGAAAACCGGCGATGCAGTTCAGCAGCGTGGTCTTGCCGCAGCCCGAGGCACCCAGCGCGACGACGAAGTCGTCGTCACGCAGCGTCAGGTTGACCGACGCCAGCGCCTGCAGCGTGCCGCCCTTGACCGCATAGTTGACGGTCAGGTCGCGGATGTCGAGCGTGGGCATCGGCCATTCCTTTCAGGTCGGCGCTGACAACAAAAAGGGGCGACGCGCCGGGCGGCCGCCCCTGCCGGGAGCTGCAGTCTGCGCGCAGGCTACTTGGCCATCGCCTTCTTCACGTAGACGTCGGTGACGAAGCTGGCGTAATTGGGCTTGAGCTCCTGGATGCGGCCCTGCTCCTTCAGGAAGATCGCGGTGTTGGTCATGGCCTTGGCCGCGCCGCCACCCAGCCAGGCGGGCGAGGCCTGTTCCTGCAGCGTGAGGAAGCGGTACAGCTTCATCGCCGCCGGCACGTTCTTGGCGTCGGCCTTGCTCCACTTGGCCACCGCCTTGACTTCGGCCGAGTCGGGCGTCCACTTGGCGGTGTTCGTGCGATAGGCCTCGTCGGCCTTGGCCAGCTGGCGCACCAGTTCGACCATGAAGGCTTCGTTCTCTGCCGCCCACTTGGCGTTGACCACGATGCCGTCGAAGGTGGGGTAGCCCTTCTTGCCGATCGAGCCCGAGGTGGCGATGACCTTGCCATTGCCCTTGATCCTGGACAGCACCGGGTCCCAGATGAATGTGGCATCGATGTCGCCGCGCTCCCAGGCGGCGGCGACCTCGGGCGGGCGCAAGTTCATCACGTTGACGGTCTTGGGGTCGACGCCCTCGAGCTTCATGCCGACCATCAGCTGGTAGTGCGCGGTCGACACGAAGGGCGTGGCCACCTTCTTGCCCTTCAGGTCCTTCATGCTCTTGATACCCGAGCCGTTGCGCGCCACCAGCGCCTCGGCGTCGGCGATGTCGTCCAGGATCCAGAACAGCTTGATGTCCTGGCCCTGGCTGGCCGCCGCCGTGAGCGGGCTGGAGCCGGCTTCGCCGATCTGGATGTCACCGCTGGCCATGGCCTTGATGACGTCGCCGCCACCGCCGAACATGCGCCAGTTGATCTTGTAGCCGGTGGCCTTTTCCAGCGCACCCGACTCCATCACCGTGCGCAGCGGCACCAGCATGTCCTGGTGGGCGAAGGTGACTTCCTTGGATTGCGCCATCGCGCCACCGGCCAGGCCGAATGTGGCCAGCGTCACCAGGGTGGCGATCGTTCGTCTTTGGATCATCGGGTGCTCTCCGGGGTGCTGCGGTTTGTGTTCTGCACAGCGGCGCTGGCAGGGGTCTGATTGCAGGGCGGACTGTGGCCGCTGTCAATGGTGGCTGCCAGGGCCAGTGCCCACCCCGCGGTGGGGCCAGAGACTGGGGCTTACCCTCACAGGCTGCCGCGGCGGGCACCCCTCGCGGCGCCCAGTTCGTCGACCGCGCCGGCCAGCGCGCGCAGGCCGGGCTCGATCAGGGTGGGTGCGATCGACGACAGGCGCAGGCGGAAGAACGGGCAGGGGTAGGGCGGCTTGGCGAAGAAGACATCACCAGCTTCGATCAGCACGCCGTGGCGTCGCGCCGTCAACGCCAGGTCGGCGGCGTCGACCCATGCCGGCGCCCGCACCCAGATCGAGGCACCACCCTGCGGCAGCGTGAAACGGAAATCGGGCAGGTGCTGGCGCAGCGCTTCGGCGGCCAGGTGCAGGCGTTCGCGCATGGCCTGGTTGACGCGGCGCGCGTGCGATTCGTGGTGGCCCAAAGACAGGAACAGCGCGTACGCATGCTGCAGGAAGGCGCTGGGATGGCGCACGATGGCGTGGCGCAGCACGCGCAGCTCGGCCACCAGCGCGCGCGGCGCGACGATGTAGCCCAGCCGCACCGCCGGCGACAGGCTCTTGGACAGCGAGCCGACATAGATCACGCGGCCGCTGCGGTCCATGCTCTTGAGCGCCGGCATCGGCGTGCCCTCGTGCAGGTTCTCCGATTCGTAGTCGTCCTCGATGATCACGAAGTCGTCGGCTTGCGCACGCTGCAGCAGGGCACGGCGCCGCGCAAGACTGAGCGAGACGGTGGTCGGGCTCTGGCGCGACGGCGTGACGAACACGTAGTCCGGCGGTTGCGCGCCGGCGGCGAAGGCGCGGTCGATCGTCAGCCCGTCGCCGTCCACCGGCAGCGGCACCCAGTGCGGCTCGCGCAAGGCGAAGGCGGTGCGCGCATGCGGGTAGCCGGGCTCTTCGAAGCCGACCCGTGTGCTGCGGTCGAGCAGGGCTTCTGCCAGCATGTGGAAGGCCTGCTGCGCACCCACGGTGACGATGATCTCCTCGGGCAGCGCGAACACGCCGCGCTTGGGCAGCAGGCGCAGCCGGATCTGCTCGATCAGCTCGGGCACGTCCTCGGTCTCGAAGTCGGGCGCCCATTGCGCCAGCTGCGCACGCGCCAGGCTGCGCGCGCAGCACTCGCGAAAGTCCTCGGTCGGGAACAGCTGCGGGTCGTGATGGCCGTAGACGAAGGCGTAGCGGTAGTCGTCGCGCCAGCGTTCAGGCTTGCTCAGCGTGGGCCGGCCGCTGAGCGAACGCAGCACGCGCGACGACCAGTCGGGCGGCTGCGTGCCGGCGGCCGCGGCGCCCGACGACGGCGTGGGTGCAGCCGGCAGTGCCATCGACGGCCGCGCACCGTCGGCCACGAAGTTGCCGCTGCGCGGACGCGACTGCAGATAGCCTTCATCCACCAGCTGCTGGTAGGCCGAGGTGACGGTGTTGCGGCTGAGCCCCAGCAGGCGCGCCAGGTCGCGCGACGAAGGCAGCGCCGCGCCGCTGACCAGCCGGCCGGCCAGGATCTCGCGCACCACCGCCGAGCGCAGCCGGGCCTGCAGCGGCAGCGCCGGCTGGTCGGGCAGGCGCAGCAATTCGTCCCAGAGCTGGTGGCGAGGGGTTCGCATCGAGCGCCGAGTCTATGCGCGCTGGCCCGGCCGATCGCCCGCGTCTGGCTCCATCGATGCGCGCCCGGGCTGCCTAAACTCGGCTGCCGATTCCACCTTGCAGGAGAGTTCCCTTGAGCACGCCCCACGAGACGGTCACCGTCGAAACCCTGGCTGCCTTCGGCGACGCCTGGAACCGCCATGACCTGGACGCCTTGATGTCGTTCATGGCCGACGACTGTGAATTTCACGGTGTGGCCGGCCCCGATCTGCTGGGGCGCAGTTTCATCGGCCGCGATGCCGTGCGCCAGGGTTTTGCGCTGGCCTGGCAGACCTGTGCCGATGCGTCGTGGACCGAGGCGGTGCACGTGGTGCACGGCGACCGCGGCTTCAGCGAATGCACGTTTCGCGGCACGCGCGCCGACGGCTTGCGCATCGAGGCCCGCATGGTCGACATCTTCACGTTTCGCGGCGGCAAGATCGCGGTGAAGAACGCGTTCAGAAAAGATCGCCCACCGTTCAAGGCTTGAGATGAACCCGTCGACGCCGGTCCGGCCTGCCCATGCGGCCTATGACCCGCAGTACGACCCGCTGGTGGCGCCCAACCCGGGCCAGGGCCGTGACTACGCGCCCACCTACTGGGTGGCCACTGCAGGCCCGCCGCCGGTCGACGACGGCCCGGTGCAGCAGGACATCGATGCCGACGTGGCGATCGTCGGTTCGGGCTTCACCGGCCTGGCCAGCGCCTTGTTCCTGGCGCGTGAGCATGGCATCAAGGCCACCGTGCTCGAGGCCAACCAGCTGGCCTGGGGCTGCACCAGCCGCAACGGTGGCCAGGGGCAGAACGCCAGCGGCCGCCTGTACCGCTCGCAATGGATCGCGCGCTGGGGCAAGGACGTGGCACTCAGGCTCGACGCCGAGATCCGCAGCGGCTTCGAGACTTTCAAGTCGCTGGTGGCCGAGGTGCCCTGCGAGGCGCAGCCCGGCGGCCACCTGTACATCGCGCACCGTGCCAGCAAGATGCCATTCCTGCACAACGAAGGGCAGGTGATGCGGCAGGTGTTCGGCTACGACACGCACATGCTGTCGGTCGACGAGGTGCGGCGGCGCTATGTCGACGACGCCGAGACCTTCGGCGCGCTGCACGAGCCCGACGGCATCGGCGTGCACCCGCTCAAGCTGGCCTTCGGCTATCAGCGCCTGGCACGCGCGCTGGGCGCCCGCGTGCACACCGGCAGCCCGGTGACCGGATTCGAGACCCGGGGCGGCGTGCACCATCTGCGCACACCGGGTGGCACGGTGCGCGCACGTGCGGTGGGCTTTGCCACCGGCGGCTACACCAGCAACGGGCTGCATGCCAGTCTGGACAGCAAGATCATGCCGGTGTTGTCGAACTCGCTGGTGACGCGCCCGCTGACGCCGGCCGAACTCGAGGCCACCAACTTCCTCACCACCGAGGTCATCACCGACACGCGCACGCTGCGCTTCTATTACCGCCGCCTGCCCGACAACCGGGTGCAGATCGGCAGCCGCAGCGCAATCACCGGTGCCGATGCCCCGCACCCGCGCCACATGCAGGTGCTGGTCGACGGCCTGCACCGCAAGTTTCCGGCGCTCAAGGGCATTCCGATCGAGCATTCGTGGTGGGGCTGGGTCGACGTCAGCCACGACATGATGCCGCGCATCACCCAGCCTGACACGCGCGAATCGGTCTACTACGCGCTGGGCTACGGCGGCAACGGCGTGTCGTTCTCGGCGCATGCCGGCCGGCGACTGGCGCAACGCATCGCCGGCAAGACCGACCGGGCCTTCGACCTGCCGATCTACCAGCGGCCGCTGGAGTACCCCAACGTCTTCAATGCGGTGCGCTCGCGCGGCTTTGCGCCGTTCAGGCGGCTGGGCCAGCAGATGCTGTACCGCTGGTACTACCTGCGCGACGAGCGGCTGTAGGCTCGGCGCGACCGGCGTCAGAAGCGGTGTGCCAGGCCCGCGCCTCGCGTGCAGCCACTGACAAGCAAGCAGCCACTGCGGCTGTCGGAGCCTTGCCTGCCCGCACAATTCGGGCATGACGCCTCAGGTGATCGAACTGTGGCCCGGAAGCGGCCGCATGCATCTGGACTGCCGGCCCGACGGCCGCTGCTTGCCGACACCGGCCTGGTGGCGGCATTGGCTGGCGCGGCCCGAACTGGCGCTGGTGGCCGAGTCGTGCCGCGCCGAGACTCGGCTGCACCGGGCGTTGCAGCAAGACCCGCTGCGTCCGGTGCGTGCGGCCGAGCTCGATGCGCTGGCCGACACCGACGTGCGCGACAACTACCGCCACTGGCTGGTCTTGCGCGACGGCCTGCAGGCGGCCGGGTCGCTGCAGGGCTGGCTGGTCGGGCAGTTCCACCAGGGTGTGCAACTGCCGCCGCTGTTCATCGACCTGGTCCTGCAGGCCATCGTCACGGGTTTGCTCGACGACCCTGCGGTTGCGTTGCAGGCGCGCGCGGCCGAGCTGTTCTTCCGCCCGCAGCGCTTGAGCTTCGAGCAGGGCAGGGTGCTGGCGGCCGACGCCAAAACCGTGCAGCAGACCCGGCAGGACCAGGGCCTGGGTGAGCTGGGCCGCCTGATGGCGCAGGCCCAGGTCAGGGCACTGGCACCGCAGCTGCCGGTGCTGGCTGATGACAACGAATCACGTTACTGGGGTGAGGCGGTCCAGGCCGAGTTCCGCAGCAGCCTGCTGCTGGACCTGACCGCGCAGCTCAGCCGCGACGTCGGCCATGGCCTGCAGTTCAAGCTGGGCAACGCACGCTCGGGGCTGAAGCCGCTGGCCTTGCTGCTGCAGCGCTGGGTGCAGCAGATGCTGGGCGTGGCGGTGACGATCGAGCCCGTGCCGCGCATCGACGATGCGCACTGGCGCTGGCATGTCGGGCTGGACGCAGACGCCTCGGCGCTGCTCGACGACCTGTATGCCGGCAGGCCGGTCGACGATCAGCGGCTGGCGCGGGTGGTCGGACTGTTCAGGCTGCAGTTCGCCGATGCCGCCGAGATGCGCAGCGACGTGGCCGGTGTGCCCGTGTACCTGGGCCTGATGGCCGACGCCCAGGGGCGACTGCGGCTGAAGCCGCAGAACCTGCTGCTCAACCTGCCACTGGCCACCCGGTCTTGAGCGCGGGCTGCCACAGGCTGGGTTTCATGGGGTCGATTGAAAGCAGTAAACTTTCTGCATCTTTAAGCCATCGTCCCTGCCGTGGTGGCCTGCGGCGCTGCGCGAGACTTCGCCTGTGAACAAGACCCGACCTGCTCCCGTGATCCCGATCCTGGCCGTTCCGGCCGCCGCCGGCGCCGACGAGGCGCTGATGGTCTCGATGTACGAGAAGCAGGCCAAGGTCTATCCGCGCGCAGTGACCGGGCTGTTTGCACGCTGGCGCTGGACCATGGTCTGGCTGACGCAGCTGGTCTTCTACGGCATGCCCTGGCTGACCTGGAACGGTCGCCAGGCGGTGCTGTTCGATCTGAACGAACGCCGCTTCCACATCTTCGGCCTGCTGCTGCAGCCGCAGGACCTGATCTACCTGGCGGCGCTGCTGGTCATCTCGGCGCTGGCGCTGTTTCTGTTCACTGCCGTGGCCGGCCGTCTGTGGTGCGGTTACGCCTGCCCGCAGACGGTCTACACCGAGCTCTTCCTGTGGGTCGAGCGCCGTCTCGAAGGCGACCGCCAGGCGCGCATCCGGCTCGACGCCGCCCCCTGGGGCCTGGAAAAACTCGCACGCAAGGGTGCCAAGCAGGCGGTGTGGCTGGCCATCGGCCTGGTCACCGGCTTCACCTTCGTCGGCTACTTCACGCCCATCCGCTCGCTGGCGGCCGACGCGGTGGCGCTGGCCTTCACGCCCTGGGAATGGTTCTGGGTGCTGTTCTACGGTGCGGCCACCTACGGCAATGCCGGTTACCTGCGTGAGCAGGTGTGCAAGTACATGTGCCCCTATGCGCGCTTCCAGAGCGCGCTGATCGACAAGGACTCGCTGGTCATCGCCTACGACACCGGCCGCGGCGAGGCGCGCGGCTCACGCTCGCGCAAGGCCGACCCCAAGGCCCTCGGGCTGGGCGACTGCATCGACTGCACGCTGTGTGTGCAGGTCTGCCCCACCGGCATCGACATCCGCAACGGGCTGCAGAACGAATGCATCGGCTGCGCCGCCTGCATCGACGTCTGCGACGACGTGATGGGCAAGATGGGCTATGCGCCGGGGCTGATCCGCTATTCCACCGAAAACGGCGTGGCCAAGGGCTGGACGCGTGCGCAGATGATGCGCCGCGCACTGCGCCCGCGCGTGCTGCTGTATGCCGCGGCGTTGCTGCTGGTGAGCGGGGCCTTCGTCATCAGCCTGTCGATGCGCAGCGGTTTCAGCGTCGACGTCTTCAAGGACCGGGGTGCGCTGGCGCGCGAGATCCAGGGCGGCGTGATCGAGAACACCTACACGCTGCACCTGTCGAACCTGAGCGAGCAACCGCGCCAGTACCGCCTTGCCGTGTCTGGCCTGCCCGGGCTGGAGCTGCGCAGCGCCGCGCGGCTGGACGTGGGGGCGATGGCCAATCGCACCTGGCCGGTACAACTGGCACTGCCGCCGCAAGCGGCGCAATCGCTGCGCGGGCGGGCGCACGCGATCGAGTTCGAGGTCAGCACCGGCGACGGTGCTGAGGCGCGCACGCGGCGCGAGAAGGCCACCTTCTACGTGCCACGCTGAAGCGGGTCGGGGGCCGTGCCGACCAGGTGCACGTCACGCTGCGGAAACGGGAACGAGCAGCCACCCGCTTCCAGCGCCAGCTTGCAGCGCTGCACCAGATCCAGCTTGGTGGCCCACCAGTCGGCCCTGGCGGTCCAGACGCGGAACAGGATGTTGACCGCACTGTCGCCCAGGCTCTGCACCTGGATCAGCGGCGCCGGGTCTTTCAGCACGCGCGCTTCGTCGTCGGCCACGCGGCGCAGGATGGTCAGTGCCTGCTCGATGTCATCGCCGTAGGCGATGCCGTAGACCTCGTCGATGCGGCGCTGGTCCTGATCGGTGACCGACAGGTTGACGATGGTCTGGCCCCAGACCTTCGAATTGGGCAGCATCACCCTGGGGCCGTCGGGCAGGTGACCCCTGCAGATGAAGAAGCCCAGCGAGTCGATGACGTAGACCTCGTCGCCCAGCTTGACGGTGTCGCCCACGCCGAAGGGGCGAAAGACCAGCATCATCACGCCCGCGGCCACGTTGCTCAGCGTGCCCTGCAGCGCGAGGCCGATCGCCAGCCCGGCCGCGCCCAGCAAGGCCACCAGGCTCGAGGTTTCGACGCCGAACCGGTTGAGCACCGCGATCAGCGTGAAGGCCAGCACCAGCACGCGCACCGCGCGGCCTGGCAGCGGGTGGAACACGGGGTCGATCGAGGTGACCCTGCGCATCGAGCGGGTGACCAGCCGCGCCAGCCAGCCCGAAAGCGCAAAGCCGGCGATCAGGGTCAGGATGGCGCCGACGACGTTCATGCCGTAGGTCGAGAGCGTGCGCGTCAACGCTTCGATGAGGTGTTCGGTGGTGTAGTTCATGCTCGGACCACTCTAACAAAACGGTTTCCCGGCTATCGTCATGCGGATGCCATGGCTGCCGGCTGATCACGCGGCGAACTGCCCGATCGATGAACCAGGCCTTCCCTCAGCAGATCCAAATCACGCTCACCGGGCGCCCGTGCTGGCGCACCGCTGAAGCCGACGGGCCGTTGGCGCGCATCGACGCTGCCTGGCTGTGCCTGCTGCTGCTTGACGGCGAACAGCCGCGTGACCGAGTCGCGGCCTGGCTGTGGCCCGACGCCACGCTGGCCAACGCCCGCCTGGCGTTGCGCCAGCGCCTGTTCCAGTTGCGTCGCCGTGTGGGGCATGCGCTGGTGGAGACCGCGGCGACGCTGCGCCTGGCGCCCGGTGTCAGCAGCAACCTCGACCCGCAACAGCCCGATCCCGACGGCGGCGAACTGCTCGGCGGTCACGACTTCGGCGACCTGGGCGCTTTCGACACCTGGCTGACGGGTCAGCGCGACGAGCTCGAGCGCCGCCGTGCCGACGCCCTGAGCGGCCAGGCCGCACGCCTGGAGGCCCAGGGCGCGCTGGCCGAGGCCATTGCCTGCTGCGAACGCATCGTGGCGCGACGGCCGGCCTTCGAACATGCCTGGCGCCGTTTGATGCGGTTGCATTACCTGCGCGGCGACCGCGCGGCGGCCATTGACAGTTTCGAGCGCTTCGAGCGCTGCGTCTGTCGTGAGCTCGGCCTGCGGCCGTCACCCGAGACCCTGGCGCTGCTGGACACGCTGGAGCACGCCGTTGCGCCACCGCAGGACGCGCCTGCGGTCCTGCCGGCGGCGTTGCTGCGTCCGCCACAACGGGTGGGTCGCGAGTCGGCGTGGGCACGCATGCAGCAGGCCTGGGACGCCGGGCGCGGGGTGCTGCTGCAGGGCGAGGGCGGCATCGGCAAGTCCCGGCTGATGGAGGACTTCATCGTGATCCATGACGGCGGCCTGGTGCATCGCGCGCGGCCGGGCGATGCGGGCATGCCCTATGCCACCGTCAGCGGTCTGCTGGGCCGCCTGAACGAACGTTTTGCGCCCGCGCTGCCTGTACCGGTTCGCAGCGAGCTGGCGCGGCTGTCGGCTGACTTCGGTACAGCGTCGACGGCGCCGGCCAACACCTTGCTGTTGTGGCGTGCTGTCGAGGCCATGTTGGGCGCCTGCGTCGCGCAGGGCCTCAGGGCGCTGGGCGTGGACGACCTGCACCAGGCCGATTCAGCATCGCTCGAACTGCTGCAGTGGCTGCTGGCTGATGATCGTGCGCATGCCTTGCGCTGGTGCCTGGCCACGCGGCCCGGCGAAGGTGCGGCGGCCGAGATCCAGCGCTGGCTGGGTGACTCGCAGCGCATCGAGCCTGTGGTGCTGGACCGGCTGACGCTGAACGATGTGCGGGCGCTGGTGGACTCGCTGCAGCACCCTTTGCAACTGCACAACGCTGCGCCTGAGGACCAGGCGCTGGCCGACAGCCTGTACCGGCATGCCGGTGGACATGCCTTCTGCACGCTCGAGACCTTGAAGGACTGGCTGCTCGGCGGGCGGCCGGCCCAGGCATCCTGGCCGGCGTCGCGGGCGGCGCAGGCGCTGATCGCGCGGCGTCTGGCACGGACCAGTGAAACCGCCCGCGCGCTGGCGCAATGGATGGCCCTGGTGCCGGCAGGCCTGCAGCCCGACATCGCAGCGCGGGTCACTGGCCTGTCGCTGCCCACGCTGGCGAAGGCCTTCGCCGAACTGCAGGCGGCGCAACTCGTCGAAGGTCGACAGCTTGCGCATGACCTGGTGCGCGAGACGGTGTTGGCTGAACTGCCCGGTGCGGCACTGCAGCTGCTGCATCTGACGCTGGCACGTGCGCTGGCCGGCGACGGCCATACCCCACCAATGCGGATGGCCGAACACTGGCTGGGCGCCCAAGCCTGGCCCGAGGCGGCGCTGGCGCTGCGCGAGGCCGCGCAGCAGGCTCGGCAGGCCGGCCGGCTCGAAGAAACCGAGGCACTGCTTCAGCGTGTCGCCGACGCCGCTGCACAGGGCGGCGACGACGCGGCGCGTTTCGACGCGCTGTGCCATGCCCTGTCAGCCCGCATGTTCAGGCAAGGTGCTGCGGCCGTGCTGTCGCAGTTGGACGCACTGCTCTCGCAGGCCAGCGGGCCGGCGCAGCGCACGCGGCTGAACGCCTTGCGCTGTGAGGCACTGCTCAACCTCGGCCAGGTGGACGATGCGCTGGTGGTCGGCGCTGCAGCGCTCGACGAGGCGATGCCCGGCACGCGCGCCCAGTTCGAGGCCGAGGTGCTGCATGGCCGCGCGCTGGCGCTCAGCGGTCGGGCGGCCGATGCCGTGGTGGCGCTGCAGGCCGCATGTGACAGCGCCGATCGCCTGCCCGATCAGGCCGACCCGCAGCGCGCGCTGCAGGCGCGTGCTGCGCTGGCCTATGCCCTGTACATCGACAACCGGCACGCGCAGGCGCTGCAGGCCCAGGCGCAGGCGGTGGCGATGGCCACGCGAATGGCCGACGTGACCGAGCAGGCGCACCTGAACGCCAACCTGGGTGTCATCGCCGCCCATGCGGGTGAGACGCTGCTGGCCCTTGGCGCCGCTGAACACGCGCACCGGGCCTTCGCCACGATGGGCCTGCGCAGCACCCACAGCCACACCAACGCGGTCAACCTGGCGCGGCTGGCGGCGTACCGTGGTCGCTTCGACCTGTCACTGCAGGCCTTGCAGACGGTGCTGAACGACGACCCGGCGCACAACGGCCCGTCGGTACGGGCGTTGGCGCTGGCGGCGCATACCTCGCTGCGTCTGACGCTGGTCGACGAAGGCCCACTGGCGGCGGCGAAACAGGCGCTGCAGGTGCTGCCGCTGGACGATCTGCTGCCGCAGGTGCAGGCCATGGTGCTGTTGGTGCGCCTGCGCCTGGCCGTGCACCAGCAGGGCCCGACGGCGGCGCTGCAGGGCCGGTTGCTGAAGTTGGGCGAAACCGCGGCCGCGCTGCGCGACGTGCCCCTGCTCTATCGCGAATGGGCGACTTGGGAACGTGATCCGCGTCAAGCGCTGCAGCAGCTGTTGCTGCTGGAACAGCGCTGTCGTGTCAGCGGCGCCCACGGTGCCGCGCGCAGCCTGCTGCTCGCTGCCTTGCCGCTCGCCCGTCAGACCGTGCCGGCACGCGCGCAGCGCTGGGCCCGGCGTCTGCGCCGCGACCTGACCAAGGGTCTACTGGCCAGCGTCTACGTTCCCGAGGCCTGGTTGACGCTGGCCGACGCGCTGCAGGCGGCTGGCGACGAAGCGGCCGCCGGCGATTGCCTGCAGGTGGCACGGCGCTGGATTGCCGACGCTGTCATGCCCGACGTGCTGCCGGCCACGCGGGCGGCGTTCGAACAGGCTCACCCGATCAACCGGGTTGTGCTGGCGGGCCTGTCTCAGCCGCTGCCGCTCGGGTCAGGGTCCTAACAGCTTCATAACGCTGCCAGGGGTAGAACCCGTCCACGCTGCGTAGGCCGGGCACCTCGTCGAGCAGCCCAAGAACTGAAGGACGCACCCATGAAGCTTCATCGTTTGCTCCCGGGCGGAATCTGCTGGTGTCTGCTGGCGTGGCTGGCCGTCGTCGTGCCTTTGCCGGCCAGCGCCGATGTCGTGGTCGGCGGTCTGGGCGGCGTGCCGATGGGCGGCGAGTCCCAATTTGAGGCTTCTGGCGGGATTCGGATGGGGAGCAGTCTGGTCTCATGGGCTGAGTCCGGGCAGGGCAACGACGCTTTCATCTACCTGGCACCAGGAGATGGCAATGGCAGGGTGACCCTCGCGCACAAGTCAGTGGACTCCTCGTCGAGCCCGCTGGACCTGGTGTCGTCATCCCGCGTGCAAGCCCAATTGATGAGCTCGGGCTCCGTTCAGGCCTTCGGGTGGTCGCAGGCAACGGTCAACGACGTCGTGTACGCCCAGAACTCGAGCGGCAATGTGATCTCCGGCGTCATCAAGTTCGATTGGAAAACGACGGGCACTCTGAAGCTGCATGCGAACTCGGTCGACTATCCCTTGAATATCCAGAACGGCGTCAATTTTGGTTACCTGGCCCAAGCCCAGATCTTCGTCAACTGGATCGACCGCAGTGGGGAGACCCAGGGTAGCCTGGCAGGAGAAAGCCGATTCGGAAGCAGCTTTCTTCGCGGCGACGCGACCCGGAACCAGTGGAACGGCCACACGTGGCTGGACGCCGAGCTGGCCGTCCAGGCGGATCGGGTGTTTAACGACAACGACTACCAGCACGAGATCTCCAAGCATGTGAGCGAAACGCACAGCTTCCGAGAGAACGTGCTGGCGTTCGAGGGGTTTCCGGTGCAGATCATGCTGGGCCTGATGACCAGCTACAACCTGTACGCTGAACTGATCGACCACACTGGCCTGGACATCGGCAGTGAAGCGATGTTCGATCACACCTCGACGCTCGAATCGGTGCAATTCTTCAACCCGGACGGCACCCCCTACGTGGGACAGTGGACGCTGGTCTCGGCCAACGGCATCGACTACCCCGAACTCATCGTCACCGACATCGGCGTCGTCCCGCTGCCGGGCACGCTGGCGCTGGCGCTGGTCGGGCTGTGGCCGGCACTTCGGATGCAACGGGTGCGCAGCCGCCCGCGGCTGCCGCTCGCCCGGATCGCCTAAGCGTTTCACAACGTGTGGGTGCGCAGACTCAAGACCACGTGTTCACAAGGTGATGCCATGACCATGCACTGCCGACCCTTGCTCCGATTCGGCGCCACGCTGCTGTGCGTTGCCAGCTGCTGCGGTACGGCTGCCGCCGGTGCCGTCACCGAAAACTGGGGTGGCGAGTTGCGCATCGATGAACGCCAGGACAACGGCGTGCGACAGACCTTTGGCGGTACCGGGGCCGACGACGACAGGCTCTACTATCTGAATGGCGGGGCTGACCCCGCCAACCAAGTGCATCTTTGGCCGATCACCGAAGCGACCGCCACCGGCGAACTGAAGGCGCTGGGCCTGATCGGTTACCACCTGCCGGGCTGGTACTCGTTGCGCGGCCGCGCCTGGGCCGAGTCGCGCATCGACGACCTGCTGCGCGTGCGGGTCGACGGCGAACTGCCCAGTGGCCAGCTGACCTTGCGCATGAACATCCAGGTCGACGGGCGGTTCTGGGGGGAGATCAATGGTCTCGACCCTTTGTCGACGCTGAAACTGATGGACTATCAGTACTACAGCGCCGCCTACGTGTATGCCCGGTGGACGAGCAGCAACGCCATCTATGGCGACCAGCGTGACCTGTTCGCCAACTCCATGCACCGCTTGGGTGCCGGCGGTGTTGGCGACGCTCAACTGTTCCAGGGCATGATCCCTTTTGTCGGCGACCTGTTCGACAGCCAGACACGCCTGCATTCGAGTTCGAACCGACTGGTTGATGACGTGAGCTTCTCGCGCGACCGAACCTACACCCTGGAGATTCCGGTCGAGGCGGACGAGTCACTGGGCTTTTCGCTGGCGCTGGTTGCCGGCACGGCACTGACGCTGGAGAACATCGACTTCTACGGGGTCACCGGGCAGGTGGACGCCGGATTCGAGCACACTGCCAGCATTGCCAGCGTCGAATTGCTCGACGGCAGCGGCCGGCCCTTCGTAGGCCGCTGGCGCATCGATTCCGACCTCGGCATCGACTACCCTGAGTTCATCGTTACCGGCACTGGCGCCGTGCCGCTGCCCGGCACGCTGGTGCTGGCGTTGGCCGGGTCGTGGCCAGCGTGGCGGATGCGAAGGATGCGCCGGGCTCCACCTTGATCGGCAGACTGCCGTACAACTTCATGGGCGGGCTGCTCAGCCTGCTGGCTCAGACCCTGGCTGGCCCGACTCAGGCCCAGGGCATCCCGCCCGCAACGCCCACGGCGACCGAAAGCTTCGAATGGGCCGAGACCCAGGACCCCGACGACTTTCCGGGTGGGCAGACCAACCGCCAGTCGCTGCCCGATACGCCCTATATCTATCGCTTCGACCCATCGACGCAGAACTGCGTCGCGGTGGCCGGCACCGGGCGTTGCTTCAGCGCCATCGACGCGGCGCAAGCTTCGATGGCTTGCGCGACAGGCCGAAGCGTGATTGCGCCGACGGCGCGCTGTGCGATGCGCTGCGGGCAACCAGCGCGCCGCAAACCGAGCGGCTCCACGCCAAGAAATGCGCAACTCGACCGTTGAAGCGTGATGGAAGTCACGAGCCGAAACCCCTGCTTGTGAACTTCGGTAAGGTTGCGGCCGCCAGCAACGGCCTGTTGCTTCTTGCCGTCCACTCGCCCGCAGCATCCGCCCCCAGCCCACCGGGACCGGTGCGGCATCGACATCGAGGCCGGGGGAGATCGGGATGGTGCACAGACATTGGACGGGGCTGGCGGCTGCGGTCTGCCTGGCGCTGGCGGCGTGTGGCGGTGGCGAGACGGCAGGGCCAGGTGTCACCACCAGCACCAGCAGCTCTGCCGGCAACGGCACGGCTGCGGGCGAGCGGGTTCGTGCGCTGGCCGTGGTCAGTGCGAAGGCCGCGCTGGCGGCGGCAGTGCTCGACAAGCCGGCCTCGTTCGACGAAGCGGCCCGCTTTGCCTCGCAGGCCAGCTTCGGTCTCAATGACGCCCTGCTGGCGCGGCTGAACCAGATCGGCTACAGCGCCTGGATCGACGAGCAGTTCGCGTTGCCCGCGACATCGCACCGCCTGACCTGGGAGGCCAAGGACGCCGCGATCCGGCTGGCGGACCCGAATCCGAACGCCGACGACGAGCAGGTGCTGGAGTCGTTCTGGCAACAGGCCGTCACCGGGCCCGACCAGTTGCGTCAACGTGTGGCCTACGCGCTGTCGCAGATCTTCGTGATCTCGATGGTCGACGGCAACGTGGGCAATGAGCCGCGCGCCGTGGCTGCCTGGCTGGACATGCTGGGCGACAAGGGTCTGGGCAACTATCGGCAACTGCTGGAATCGGTGTCGCTGCACCCGATGATGGGCCTGTACCTGTCGCACCTGCGCAACCAGAAGGCCAACGCACGCACCGGCCGCGTGCCCGACGAGAACTATGCGCGCGAGGTGATGCAGCTGTTCTCGATCGGCCTGGTGCAGCTCAACGCCGACGGCTCGCCGCGCCTGGATGCCAACGGCCGCCCCATCGACAGCTACGGGCCGGCCGACATCAGCGGCATGGCGCGTGTGTTCACCGGCTTCAGCTGGGCCTGTCCGGCACATCCGAACAACAGCTGCTTCTATTCGGGATCGTCGAACAACGTGTCTGATCCTGATCGCAGTTTCAAGCCGATGCTGGGCTATCCGCAGTTCCACAGCACCGAAGAAAAGCACTTTCTCGGCGTGACGATCGCGCCGCAGGCCGTGGCCGACCCGGCGGCCAGCCTGCGCGTGGCGCTGGACACGCTGCATGCGCATCCCAGCGTCGGGCCCTTCATCGGCCGCCAGTTGATCCAGCGCCTGGTGATGAGCAACCCGAGCCCGGCCTACATCGCCGCGGTGGCGGCCGCGTTTGCCAACAACGGCGCCGGTGTGCGCGGTGACATGAAGGCCGTGATCAAGGCGGTGCTGCTGAACCCCGAGGCGCGGCGACTGTCGAGTACCTCGGCCAAGGTGCGTGAGCCGGTGTTGCGCCTGGCGGCCTACCTGCGCGCGTTCCCGCACCGGTCCGACACCGGCAACTGGCGCGTCGGCACCACCGATGCAGTGGCCTCGTCGCTGGGCCAGACGCCGCTGCGCGCGCCGTCGGTGTTCAACTTCTATCGCCCGGGCTACGTGTCGCCGAACTCGCTCAGCGGCGCTGCCGGCCTGGTGGCGCCCGAGCTGCAACTGGTGCACGAAACCAGCACCGCCGGCTATGTCAATTACATGCGCGACAACGTGGCCAGCGGCGTCGGCCAATACAACGGCACGGTGGGCGGCGTGGTCTTCAACCGGCGCGACATCCAGCCTGATTTCAGCGCCGAGCTGGCGCTGGCCAGCAATGCCAATGCCTTGGTCAGCCGCGTCGTCAGCAAGCTGATCTCGGGCTACGTCACACGTTCGCTGGCGGCCACGGTGGCCGGGGCTGTCTCGTCGATCACGATCCCGGCGCCCAACGGCAACAACCAGGCCCAGATCGACAACGCCAAGCGCGCGCGTGTCAACGCGGCGGTGTTGCTGGTGCTGGCGTCGCCTGAATTCCAGGTTCAAAAGTAAGGCAGGGCCCGCATCATGAACAACCCTCGTGTTTCCCAAGCCTCGCGCCGCGAGTTCCTGCGCCGGGCCGGCCTGTTCTCGGCCCTGACCGGCAGCGCTGCGCCGCTGGCACTGAACCTGGCCGCGCTGGGCACGGCCGCCGCGCAGACCAGCGGCGACTACAAGGCCCTGGTCTGCCTGTTCCTGTTCGGCGGCAACGATGCTTTCAACATGGTGCTGCCGACCGATGCGGCGTCGTGGAGCGCCTACAACGCCACACGCAACCAGGCGCCCGATTCGATTGCGCTGCTGCCGGCGGGCACCGCGCCCGTGCTCACGGCAGAAGCCGGGTCGCCGGCCCGCCTGGGCGGCGTGCTGGGCATCAACCCGGCCCGCCCGCAGGGCCGCAGCTTCGCGCTGCATCCGTTGATGGGCGCGCTGCAAACGATGTTCAACAGCGACCGGCGGCTGGCCATCGTGCCCAATGTCGGGCCGCTGATCGTGCCGACCACCAAGGCGCAGATCAACGGCGTGCCGTTGCCGGCCCGGCTGTACTCGCACAACGACCAGCAGAGCACCTGGCAGGCGCTGGGCCCCGAAGGGGCGACGCTGGGCTGGGGCGGCCGCATGGGCGACCTGCTGGCCAGCGCCAATTCACGCACCGTGTTCACCACCGTCTCGGCATCGGGCAATGCGGTGTTCCTGTCGGGCAACGTGATCCGCCAGTACCAGGTCGGCAGCAACGGGGCCATCCGCATGGGCGCCGACGGTGCCGGCCGCGTCTACGGCTCGACCAGCGTGGCCAGCGCCCTGCAGCGGCTGGCGTCCAGCGCACGATCGGGCAACCTGCTCGAGGCCGACATGGCTGCGGTGGGTGGTCGCACGATCACCGCCGAGACCGT
>Ga0073899_10000947_pt1 | contig 26811 bp, 29 predicted proteins | sample KloWWTmetaKNB5Ph_FD_88975 | JGI IMG/M metagenome (GOLD analysis project Ga0073899, IMG submission 88975) | Active sludge microbial communities from Klosterneuburg, Austria, studying microevolution and ecology of nitrifiers - Klosterneuburg... | ecosystem: Engineered > WWTP > Aerobic digester >... | reverse complement strand
TGTCCCCGTACTCGCGGGTTCTTCGAGCTATGCGCTCAGTGAAGCGCTCGGACTCAAGGAAGGCTACTATCGTAAGTTTAAAAAAGCGCATGGCTTTTATGGCATCATTGCACTCGCAACCTTTGCTGGCTTGCTAATAAATTTCATAGGTATCGACCCGATCCAAGCGCTGATCTTTACCGCGGTATTCAACGCAGTTGCGAGCGTACCGTTGCTATACATGATTTACAAGGTCGGCAACAACAAAGAGGTCATGGGCGAGTACAAAAACTCGCGCATCAGTAATGTCGGCGTCATGGCTGCATTTTTGCTGATGGCAGCCGCAACGCTCGTCTTGTTTTACTCACTTCTCCCAATATAGATTAGCTATGCTGCTATCATATTTGTCAAAAAACAGATAAGATAAGATGATGAAGCAGCCTCAATTTGCAACACTCAAACTCGAAAAAATCGTTGGCGGCGGCCAAGCTCTCGGCAAACTCGATGATGGCAAAAAAGCCTTTGTCTGGGGAGGGCTCCCTGGCGAGACCATTCAAATCCTGATTACAAAAAAGAAATCACACTTCGTCGAAGGGATCGTCACGGAAGTCACCGAGGCATCGCCGCAGCGAATCACACCAAAAGACCCAGACAGCTATCTATCCACAAGCCCCTGGCAAATCATGGACTTTTCTGCAGAGCAGCACTATAAATCAGCTCTTGTCGAAGAGGCGTTCGAGCTGCACGATATCGTATTGCCGCACGCAATCGACATGTTTAGTGACAATCGCACAGAGCGTTACCGCAACAAAGTCGAGTTTAGCTGGTACGGACGTAGCGACGAAGCATCCGAAAAAGAATTTCTGGACCTGGCGTTTTTCAGACGTGGCTCAAAAGGCAAAATCATCATCAACGATTCGAATCTACTCCCAGATTCTATCATGACACTCGCTCGCGAGATTCGTGATCTGCTCGCAGGCAAAAATATCTCGGCACGGCAATTGAAAACGCTTCTCATCAGATGCGACCAAAAAGGCAACTGTGTCTGGCAGCTGTACATCAAAGACAAGATGCGTGATTTGCTCTCAGAGCAAGAGATGTCGTCTATCGCTGCTCAGGGTGGCGAACTGATCTACAGTGATCCTCGTAGCCCCGCAAGCCGCATCACAGAGCGCCTCAGGGCAGTAGGAGATGTCGTACTCGCTGACGATGTCCTCGGCGTGCCATTTCGCTACGCAACCGAAGGATTCTTTCAGGTGAACATACCGGTCTACGAAGAAGCCCTCAAGGATATGAAGAAGTGGATCGACGATAAGAAAGATGCGAATCACATCATAGACCTCTACTCTGGTGTTGGATCTATCGGCCTCACTATCAGCGGCGATAAAAAAGTCACCCTCATCGAAATAAATGAAGATGCCGTGCGCGAAATGAAGCATAATATCGAGCGGCTAGGCAAGTCTGATAGCGCCGAACCTGTGCTAGCTGCAAGCGAAAAAGCACTCGAGCACCTCGGCAGTGATTCCATAGTCATCCTCGACCCGCCGCGCGCCGGGCTTCACGCCGACGTGATCGCAAAACTGCTCGAGAAACAGCCCCCACGCATCATCTACCTATCCTGCAATCCCGTGACACAAGCGCGCGACGTCGCGCTACTAGCTGACGCTTATGGCATACGAGCGCACCGTGGCTACAATTTCTTCCCACGCACACCGCATATCGAGCACCTAGTGATTCTCGATCTCAAGGCATAGTTGTCGCTGGCGGCTGTTTGTAAGCATTAGCGTCTCGTGCTAGAGTAATGACATGTCCCGTCGAAATCACGGATTCACCATCGTAGAAATTGCTGTCGTCGTAGCGGCCATTGGTATTATTATATCAATCGTCGTAGTGACCTTTAATGTAACGCAAATTAAAGCACGCGATAATCGCCGCACTTCCGATGCAGTTGTTATAAAAACTGCGCTAGCCCAATACTATATGGACAATGGCGAGTATCCGACATGCACAAACGCTGGATTCGGATGCGATATCAGTGTGATTCAGCCATTACTTGCAAAATATGCGGCTGAAATACCCGTCAAAGATCCAAAAGGCAGAATCATCTACTACATGCCTGGAGCAGTTCCAAACGCATACGGGCTACTCGTCGAGTACGAAGAATCGCCGGGCTCATGCAAGACTGGCGTAAACATGACCGCAACGTGGTGGTGGAGCGCACCGACGTGCACCGCAAAAGAGATTCTTTAGCTCGTTTTAATCCGTCGATACGTAAACTTAGCAGCGGCGCGCCAACCTGTCCGCGCATCGCTATCAGCCATGTAGATATGCCCATCTCGCACTTCCGATATCATCACGAGGGCAGGTGAGTACGGAGCGAGCGTCCGGTAGTACACGATATCGCTCTCGCTGACATCATGACGTCCCGGGAAAACTTCAGTGAACTTCTCGCGACCAACCTCATCAAAGTAGTGTGGACGTCCCTTTGGAGGCATGTAGAGCTCAGCTTTTAGGCCGATTCGAGAGATGACTTTTTTGACATCGCCGTAGAGAAGGCGCGTCGGCCCATGTATGTAGCAAAGGAGCTGTTTCTTTTTTGTCAAAAAAACCGTGGCTTTTGCAGAGCGACCGACATCGATATTACGGACGATGACCTTTGCTACTTCGATATCCATACCAAATAATTCTTTGCATGAGCGCTCAAGCGCGAGGTCGTCGTAGATATCTCCGTTCATTACGGTATGATTATAGCATATTCGACCTCAAGAAACTCCTGTACAATAGAGACAGTGGATGAATTTACGCGGCGCTACAACGCGCTAAACCAAGCTCAAAAAAATGCCGTCGATCATATAGACGGCCCGCTTCTCGTCATCGCCGGACCAGGTACTGGTAAGACCGAGCTCCTCAGTATGCGTGTCGCAAACATTTTGAAAAAGACCGATACACTGGCTGAAAATATCTTGTGCCTCACATTTACAGATAGTGGCGCAAACGCCATGCGCGCTCGTCTCGCTGGCATCATCGGGCCCGAGGCCTATAAAGTTTCGATACACACGTTTCACAGTTTTGGAACTGAAGTGATAAACCAAAACAATCAATACTTTTACCACGGGGCGGACTTCAAGCCTGCCGATGAGCTGTCTCGATTTGAAATCCTCCGTGAAATATTTGACGAGCTCGACTACACGAGTCCTCTCGCCAGCAAAAATAACGGCGAGTACGTGCACCTCAGTGATGCTATCCGCACCATCAGCGAGCTAAAGCAGGCCGGACTCACGAGCGATGAGCTCCTAGGACTCCTCGACGCGAATGACATAGTACTCGACAGTGTTGAAAGCGATTTATCAGAAATCTTCTCTGGAAAAATAAGTACCAAGATGCTCGACCTGCTAGTGCCACTTGCCGAACGCGTCGCCGCCATCCCGAGACCAGCACTACCGCCAGCCATGACGCCACTCTCTAATGTCCTCGCCCTCAGCATGGCTCACGCATTCGACGAAGCTGTGACAAGCGGCAAAACAAATGCCATCACCGCCTGGAGAAACCTTTGGCTAGAAAAAGACACTGATGGTAGATTTGTTTTCAAAGATCGCAAGCGACATGCAAAGCTTCGCGCCACCGCGCATGTCTACTTCGCATACCTCAGCCGACTCGAACAGGCGGCCCTCTATGATTACGATGACATGATCCTCAACGTCATTCACGGCATGGAGACGCAGCCCGATCTCAAATATAATTTGCAGGAAAAGTATCATTACGTTCTCGTTGACGAGTTTCAGGACACAAACCTTGCGCAACTTCGCATTTTGTTCGACTTGATGGAAGGCATCCCCGAAGATGATTCTCCGAACATCATGGCAGTTGGCGATGACGATCAGGCCATCTACAGTTTCCAGGGGGCAGACGTCAACAATATTCACCGTTTTCGTGATGAATTTCCCGAAACGGAATTTATCGTCCTGACCGATAACTACCGATCTTCACATGAGATCCTCGTCTCATCTCGTGAACTCATCGTCCAAGGAGAAGATCGACTAGAAACAACAATAGAATCGATCGACAAGCAGCTCGTCGCAAATGTGAAGTCGCCTCATGCGCGCGTCACACTGCACTCGCTCCAAGCAAAAGACGATGAAAAGATGTGGCTTGCCGAAACAATTCGGCAGCAGGTAAGTAGTGGCGTAAACGGCTCAGATATCGCGGTCATCGCTCGTACGCATCGTGAGCTAACAGAACTATTACCGTATCTTCATCAGCAAAAAATACTAGTCAATTACGAGCGTCGAGACAATGTACTCGAACTTGCGCCGCTCGTCGCAGTCGAGATCGTCGCGTCCGTCATCCATGCCATCCATGCAGGTCATCATGATATCGCCAATGCAACGCTACCTGAGCTAGCTGCACATCCAGCCTTTGGCTACTCGAGCGAGTCAATATGGAAGTTGAGTCTATCGAGCTATCAAAATCACACCCAGTGGCTGGAATCGATGGCAACGAGTAAAGAGTTTCAGCCCTTGCAGCTATGGCTTATCGATATGGCAAAACGTGCCGCAACCGAACCGCTCGAACGAATGCTCGATGCAATCATTGGTATTTCGGCAGGAGGAGAAGACGAATCGACAGACAAATACGGCTCGCCACTTTTCGAATATTATTTTGGTAATGACGCTCGCACCTCAGACCCTGAGACATATCTCGTCTATCTCGACGGTATGCGCACTATCCGCAGCAAGCTTCGTGAATACCGCCCAAATACCGAGCTACTGCTCGAGGATTTCATGGAGTTTATCGACCTGCACAGGCAGATGAACGCTCCTATCACGACAGTTCGCCGTCGAGCTGATGACCTGAAAGATTCGGTCAACCTCATGACAGCACATAAATCAAAAGGCCTTGAGTTCGACCACGTCTATATCGTCAATGCGATTGATTCTGCATGGGGTGAGAGAGTGCGCTCACGTAACCGACTCATCTCGTATCCCGAAAACCTCCAAATAGCTCCTGCTGGGAACAACGTCAACGAACGCCTCAGGCTCTTTTATGTCGCGATGACCAGGGCGAAGGTGACGTTGACGATAAGCTACGCCTCAAGCGATGAGCGGGGCAGGGACCAGCTAGCGGCGAGCTTCCTGACGGGCCTGTCAAATAAACCAACCTCCGAAAAATCATCGAGCGACCTGGCAAGTAGAATCCTACAATCCGAACTCGACTGGCGTGGTGCCGTCGTGGACCTACCCCGAGATACGATGCAACACCTGCTCAAGAGTCAGCTCGAGACCTACAAACTATCAGCGACTCACCTCAACAATTTTCTTGATGTCACCCGTGGAGGACCAACACATTTCTTACTTAGTAATCTATTGCATTTTCCGCAGGCAAAGAGCGCAAACGCAAGTTATGGAACAGCCGTGCACAGCACCCTCCACCGCGCTCATACCCACCTAACAGCGACTGGCAAGCGTCGGCCTATTGAAGACATCCTAGGCGACTTCGCGAGCGAACTAAAGGCTCAGCACCTAACCGATGCCGAGTACCAGCTGTTTAGCAAGAAAGGCGTTGACTCTCTAACGAAGTTTCTCGACGCTCATTACGACTCATTTACCGAGTCTCAGAAGTCAGAACTAAGCTTTGCAGGCCAGGGCGTTGTCGTCGATGGCGCAAAACTCACAGGCTCACTCGACCTCGTCGATATCCGCGACAGTCAAGTCACCGTCACAGACTACAAGACCGGCTCGCCGTCGCGCGACTGGAAGGGCAAGACTGACTTTGAGAAAATCAAACTTCACAAATACCGCCAACAGCTGATGTTTTACCAGCTCCTCGTCGAGAACTCTCGCGATTATTCAAAATATGCTTTTGATGGTGGCGTGTTGCAATTTGTCGAACCAGACCGTGCAGGAAAGATTCACGCGCTCGAAGATCACTTCTCGTCAGCCGATATGGCCCGCTTCAGGTCGCTCATCCTCGGGGTTTGGCAGTCTATCATGACACTCGACCTCCCAGACATCAGCCAGTATGGCGAAAGTTACAAAGATATCCTCGCGTTTGAGCAAGATATCATTGACAGATACATATAGTTAGGTTATTATAGTTTAGTTCTGTAGCACACACTTCAACACCTCGAAGGTGGTGAAAACAGATGGAATGCACCCACACGGGCGCACGTGATGACATCAGAAGCAAGATACTCGGTGGGACCAGGACGTTCAACCGTAGGGATTCTCACATCCAGGAGATCCTCAACGCCGCACGAAACTGCAAAGCGTGCGCAAGCTTCGTCAAAGAGCATGATCTCGACGGGAAGCTGTTCTGATTCGCTCCTACTACCGCGAGCCCGGCGACACAGGGCACCCCGGGGTACGGCGTTACGCAGGCCACCTGATCATGCAATACGTCTCGGATGATGGACACGGTCCTAATCATGATTCGTAGTGAAGGTGTGGGTTCGATTCCCGATACCCCGACTAGTGTCAACGTAGAGACTCCATGCAGGGGGCTCGACGTCGATACGTGTGCCTAGGCCCTGCAGGGGGGCCGACGCGCACACTTCCGAGGGTTCCTTCCCTCAACCCCCGGAAGTGGCGGTGGTCAGAGTCCGACTCTGGCCACCGCCACACCGATCGTAAAATGATGAGGTCGATGCAGCAATGCACCTTCGTCCGCCCGCTTGATCAGCGGGCTTTTTGCTTTGTTTGTGATTTTTTTCACTGTTTAGCACACAACACATGCGTACTATACGAACTATCACCACCGCACGTGAGTGGCGTTCCGACGAAGAGGCTGTACGCCTTTGCGAGGCTGTATCGTCGGTTATCTCGGATAGGCGTGGACTCGACCCCCGCGCATAGCCGAGTAGGGGCAGCGTGGGCACCTGATTCCCATGCTGTGTGCATTTGTTCAGCACCCCCCGCTGGACCTAGCCCGGGCGGCGCCACGCGTACCCCTCCGGGGGAAAGACACCGTGGCGCCGTCCGCCCGCCCCTCTACGATCCGCTTATCTCTCGAGATAGGTGGATCGTTTCCTTTTTCTGTATAATGGGATAGATGAAATCATTTTGGTCGACACTGCCGAAGCCATTTTTTGTATTGGCGCCCATGGAAGCCGTCACAGACGTTGTATTTCGCCATGTCGTGACGCGGGCCGGTAGGCCAGATGTATTCTTCACGGAGTTTACAAATGCCACAGGCTGGGTCCACGCGGGTGACAAGGCGATAGGCGGTAGGCTCGTCAAAACCGACGACGAGAATCCTATTGTTGCCCAGCTTTGGGGTGGGGAGCCCGGTGATATGGAGCGCCTCGCTCTCTACTGCAAAGAACTTGGCTATGACGGTATCGATATCAATATGGGGTGCCCAGTGAAGAATGCTGTAAAAAGCGGTGGCTCCGGTCTGATTCGTAAGCCTGAAGTGGCAATTGCTGCTATCGCAGCTGCTAAAACCGCTGGACTACCGGTGAGCGTAAAAACACGGCTCGGATATTCATTTGTGACAGAGTGGCGAGACTGGCTCGGCGTTCTTTTGCAGCAAGATATCGCGGTGCTAACCATACACCTCCGAACAAAAAAGGAGATGAGCAAAGTGCCTGCTCATTTCGAACTGATCCCCGAAATAAAAAAACTACGGGACGAAATAGCGCCCGATACCTTACTGGTGATAAACGGTGATGTTAGGGATAGAGAACACGGAATAGAATTTGTCGAGAAGTATGGCGTTGACGGCGTAATGATAGGCCGCGGTATTTTTGCAAATCCTTTTGCCTTTGCTCCAGAACATACTGATGCAAATTCTCTAAACGCCAAAAAAGTAGAATTACTGCGTTTTCATCTCGACGAATACGATCATTATGCCGGCCAGACGCATCGACCATACGAGACACTGAAGCGATTTTACAAGATCTACATCCGTGATTTTGACGGAGCAAGCGAATTGCGCGACACGCTCATGCACACAAAAAATACCGATGAGGTCCGTAAGATCCTCGATCGGTATTTTGTAAAATAGTTTTCGCTAGGACTATCGGCGATGTCGACGATGTAGCTCTGCGACCTTGAGCCTTACCGCGTGACGGTCGACAAGTTGGTGGGCTTGCTCTAGCTCCACCTGGTCTTGCGCATTTTCGCGCAAAGCAACCGCGCGCTCCAGCGCTGCCTTGCTCTCCGCCTCGACGATATCTGCACCATGATCAGCTTCATCTACGAGGATTCTCAAGCGGTTCCCACCGACTTCTAGCATGCCACCGCTGATTGCAAAAAATTCCATGCGTGAGTCAGCGTCGCCTTTTTTCTTGCGTACCTGGACAACACCAGGCACGGCAACAGAAATCAGAGCTTCATGGTCAGGGAACACGGCAATCTCACCATCCGCAGTCGGAATGATGACTTCATAAACCTGTTCGTCGATCTTTACGCCTTCGAGGGTGATAAGCTGAAAGTCCATCGACTAGTCCTTCTTTTCTGACAACGGTCCCGGTGCCATATAAAACCAGCTCTCGGGCTTGCTGTCGTATTTGCCAGCGAGGATATCTCGAACATCTTTTACGGTATCTTCTACTTTGATGTAAACACCATCATTTCCGGTGAACTGCGTCGCGACATAAAATGGCTGGGCGAGGAATCGCTGCAGGCGCCGTGCACGAGCAACAACTTGCTTCTGGTCGTCCGAAAGCTCTTCCATGCCGAGAATGGCGATGATATCCTGGAGCTCTTTGTACTGTTGGAGTACGCGTTGTGCTTCACGGGCAACTTCATAGTGCTCTTCACCGACAACTTCTGGGTCGAGGATGGTCGAGTTCGAGTCGAGTGGATCTACCGCTGGGTAGATACCGATTTCTGTGAGTCCGCGGTTAAGGACGATTGTCGAGTCAAGGTGAGCAAACGTCGCCGCAGGCGCTGGGTCGGTCAAGTCGTCGGCAGGGACATAAACGGCCTGCACTGACGTAATCGAGCCTTTTTTGGTAGAAGTAATTCGCTCTTGGAGCGCACCCATTTCCTGCTGGAGATTCGGCTGGTAACCAACCGCGCTTGGGAGGCGACCAAGAAGTGCTGAAACTTCAGCACCCGCTTGAGTGAAGCGAAAGATGTTGTCGACAAAGAGCAGGACGTCTTTTCCTTCGTCACGAAAGGCTTCCGCCATCGCGAGTCCAGATAGGGCGACACGCAGTCGAGCTCCAGGTGGCTCGTTCATCTGGCCAAACACGAGGGAGGTTTTTTCGAGGACGCCCGCTTCTTTCATCTCATGATAGAGGTCGTTTCCTTCGCGCGTACGCTCACCGACACCTGCAAACACCGAGTTGCCTGAGTGGAATTTTGCGATATTGTTGATAAGCTCCTGGATAAGGACAGTCTTGCCGACTCCAGCACCACCAAAAAGTCCGACCTTGCCGCCTTTTGCGATAGGCGCGATAAGGTCGATGACCTTGATGCCTGTTTCGAGGATTTCAGTCTTGCTAGTCTGCTCTGAAAGGGCAGGTGGTTCGCGGTGGATAGACGCCGTCTTTGCTTTTGGTGCAGGCTTGCCGTCGATTGGCTCTCCGACAACGTTAAACATGCGGCCCTGGGTCTCAGCGCCAACTGGAACGCTGATTGGTGCACCTGTTGCGACAACTTCCTGGCCACGCCGCAAACCGTCCACGCTCTGCAATGCGATTGCACGAACAGTATGCTCATCGAGATGCTGTGCAACTTCGAGTGTTATGGTTTTGTCGTTATGCGCGATATGTAACGCATCATAAATCCCTGGCAGGGATTTGCCTGCAAATTCGACATCGACGACAACGCCGACAATCTGAATAATTTTTCCTGTATCTTTACTCATCATCACTCCTTTTCGTTATTTCATGGCCTCGACGCCAGCACTTATTTCTGATAGTTCTTGGGTAATTGCACCTTGTCGAGCCTTATTCATCTCAAGCGTCAGGTCATCGATCAAATCTTTTGCGTTGTCGGTCGCGTTTTTCATAGCGAGCATACGCATACTGTGTTCACTGGCACGAGCATCGAGCAACGTCTGGAATAACTGTGCGCCGATGAGGCGATAAGCCGCATCGTCAAGCACGCGCTCGACACTTGGTTCGTAGATTGCATCGCGTACCGACTTCGAGACTTCCTCTGTCGGGATAAAGCCCGCTGGAAAGATTCGCAGCACCTCGGGCGTCTGAGTGATGCTCGACACAAACTTTGTGTAAATCACGTCGACTGCATCGACTTTTTTCTCCTCAAACAGATCTTTTGCCGTATTAAGGATGGCGTGGAACTGGCGGCCGCTGGGATGGTCGGGGATGTCTTCGTATGTACCGACAACTTCCGTACGCTTGAGGCGGGTTACAAATGCCGAAGCTTTCCGTCCAACGGCGATTGTCATATTGTGTACGCCTTCTTTGTCATCCGAAGTCAGGTTGTTCAAGTATGCTTTTAGCATGTTGCTGTTATACGCACCGGCAAGTCCCTTGTCGGCAGCGATGACTATGATCAGCCGCGACTTGATCTCTCGGCTCTCAAACCACTGATGGCGACTCGTTGCACCCTGGCCCTGCAAGTACGTCAGCAGCTCGCGCGACGCCAAAGTATACGCTCTAGAGCCTTCGGTGGCATCCTGAGCGCGCCGCATCTTTGACGCGGCTACCATCTGCATGGCTTTGGTGATCTGCTTGGTCGATTTGACCGAGCGGATACGAGATTTTAATTGCTGTGTACTCGCCATCAGCGATTAACCCTCGAATCCTTTCGCAACTGATTTTGCAACTTTGGTTAAGATCATTGCTATATCAGAATCGCTTTCGACTTTTTCCATGCCTTTATCGAGCTCGGCCATTTCTTTTTTGTGATCAGTCGTAAGTCTGGTGATCAGTGCCTTCTGCGCATCTTTAATCTTGTCCGAGGACACACCATCGAAGATTCCTTCTGAGACAGTGTAGATGGAGGCAACTTGCTCAGATATACTCATCGGTTGATATTGATGTTGCTTCAAGAGCTCGGTAAGTCGTTGACCACGCTCGATTTGATGTTTGGTCGCAGCATCGAGGTCACTACCAAATTGCGCAAAGCTTGCGAGCTCACGGAATTGGCTCAGGCCGAGCTTGAGGTGTCCTGATACGGATTTCACAGATTTTGTCTGAGCAGCACCACCAACACGCGAAACTGAAAGTCCCGCAGAGATTGCCGGTCGGATACCTTGGTAAAAGAGGTCCGTCTCCATAAAGATCTGACCGTCAGTGATCGAGATAACATTTGTTGGGATGTAGGCAGAGATATCTCCAGCCTGCGTCTCGATGATTGGCAATGCGGTCAATGAACCGGCGCCAAGATCATCTGACAACTTGCTGGATCGTTCGAGGAGGCGAGAGTGAAGGTAAAACACGTCACCTGGAAACGCTTCACGTCCTGGTGGGCGGCGGAGGAGAAGTGACATCTGTCGGTAGGCGACAGCGTGTTTTGTCAGGTCATCATAGATCATGAGAGCATGACCCTTGTTGTCGCGGAAATATTCGCCCATGGCTGTGCCAGAGTAGGGAGCGAGGTAGAGAAGCGAAGCTGGATCGCTTGGACCGGTAGCAACAACGATCGTTTGATCCATGACACCCTCTTGCTTGAGTCGCTTGACAAGTCGCGCAACTTTTGAAAGCTTCTGACCGATAGCAACATAGACGTTGACGACACCAGTCTTTTGCTTTGCCTGGTTGATCATCGTGTCGAGAGCAATAGCAGTCTTGCCCGTCTGACGGTCACCGATAATCAATTCGCGCTGGCCGCGACCGATAGGGAACATAGCGTCAATAGCCATGATACCGGTCATGAGTGGCTCATGGACAGATTTGCGACCCATGACGCCGATTGCTTCGCGTTCAACTGGACCGCGAGCTTTTGTCACGATAGCTGGTCCGCCGTCAAGAGCTTCGCCGAGCGGGTTAACCACGCGGCCGAGAAGTTCTTTTCCGATAGGCACTGAGAGCACTTCGCCCTTCAGCTTGACGCTATCTCCGGCGGCGACGTTGATATCGCTACCGAGGAGCACTGCACCAATCTCGTCTTCCATGAGGTTGAGGACGAAAGCTTCGACGACACCTTTTTTGGTCTCGATCTGGAGCACTTCGCTATACCCAGCGTCCTTCAGCCCATGCACCCACGCAACACCGTCTCCAACACGGGTAACAACACCTACACTTTCGAGTTTTCCGCTCACTTCGAGCTGAGAAATCGCATCACGTAGGCCTTTTGATAGTTCTGTAACTGCTATATCAGCCATACAAAAGTCCTTCCTTTATATCTTCGCCCCATGAAGGGCGGTTAATTTTCGTTTAATTGTTGCGTCGAGCGTCTGCTGAGGGGTCTCTATGAGTACACCTCCGATAAGCTCCGGATCAACTGTCTCGCGGAATAAAACTGTCTTTGCGCCGATAAGTGTGGCAAGTTCGAATTTCATCGTTTCGTCGAGAGGGCGAGCCGATGCGACCGAAGCCACGACCGTGCCACGGCTCGACAACGAATCTTCAAGCGCACGCACCACGAGTTCGATTTCTCGAGTACGCCCGCTATCGATGAGGTAGGCAGCAATTTCTTTCAAAACACCCGCGACATTATCGCCAGCGAGTACCTTTTCAGCAAAGTAGTCAGCTATTTTGCGTCGAGACAGTTTCTGGTTCATGAACTACTTAGCCTCCTCAAGTGCACGCTTGATAAGCGCTGCATCTGCCGATGCGTTTACCTTTTGGGAGACAACTTTTTCAGTTGCAAGAGCGATTAGTTCGATAGTCTCGTTATGCAGTGCTTTTTTGGCAGCTATCACTTCTTTCGCGATAGCATCTTCGGCGTTTGCGATCGCTCGCTCAGCCTGCTGCTTGCTTTTCAGCTCAGCATCAGACAACATGCCGGCTGCTTGCTCTTTTGCGGTAACGACGATTTCTTTTGCCTCGACGCGGGCCTGCTTGAGAAGTTTTTCGGTTTCCTCTTGGGACTTGGCGGCGTTCTTCTCGGCATTGACCGCAGCTTTGGTGCTTTCCTCGATCATTGCTTCACGCTTGTCGATGGCACGGATAAAAATAGGGTAAACCCATTTATTGAGCGCAAAGACCAGGAGGCTAAAGGCAATCAGCTGAAATACGAGTAGTGTCCAGTCGATACCAAGCGCCGCAATAGGACCCGTCGCTTCGGTCGCTGTGCTTGCAAAATACGTTGGTACGAGCATGCGTGAGTTATCCTCGTGCAATAAAAGCTACGATGATACCGATGATCGCGAGTGAGTCTGCAAAGACGATCGCGGTGATCATAAGTGTACGAATGTCGCTCAATTTCTCAGGGTTGCGTCCGAGTGCGTTAAGCGCGCCCATACCGATGAGGCCGACACCCATAGCTGCACCGAGTGCTGGTAGTGCGTAGGTAAGACCAAATGCAAGTTCTGACAATTCCATTATTATTTCTCCTTTTATTTACTATTTACGTTGCTACATTCTCGCGTTTATTAACAGCAGAGGAATGATCAGATGAATTAGGTGATCCGTGACTTTGGACCGCAAGGGAAGCGAAAATGAGTGTCAGCATGTAGAAGACGTACGCCTGGACGAAACCAATGAATAGTTCAAACGCCATAAAGAACGGTAGACTCAAGCTCGCGAAGTAACCGCTCATCACTGAGACAATCATCAGCAGGACTTCACCAGCAAATGCATTACCAAAGAGTCGGAGCGCCAGCGCAACAAGCCTCGACAGCTCACCGATAAGCTCCAAAAAGCCCTCGAAAGCCCCGATGGGATTTTTTATAGGGTTGATCAAATATCGTTTGATGTTACCAAAAAAGCCGTGGTGCCTGATAGCGTAGAACTGCACCGCAACCATCGTGATAATAGCGAGTGCAAACGTAAAGTTGAGGTCGGTAGGGAGACCTCGTAAAAATTCTTTTCCGTCTATTTTTATCGAGCCAACCCCCGGGATAATACTAATCCAATACGTCGCAAGGATAGTGAAAAATATCGTCAGTGCAAGCGGAGCGATACTCCGAGCAACTTTCTTGTCGGGGATGATATCAAAAGCAGTCTTATACATCCCTTCGAAAGCCCACTGCACTAGACCGGTGAAGCGATTTTTTTCGCCCCTCTGGATCATGCGCGCAGCCGTGACAAAGATACCCACCATGATAGCCACACCGAGCCCCCCAAGAATCATAGAGTTCGTGATGGGGATGGGACCAATAGAAAATATCTCTTCCGTCGGAAGTTTTACGTGGACCGCAGATGAAGCGAGTGTATGAAATATTGACATGTTATCCTTTTTTGAGCAGCCGCCCTATGAGCAATCCTGTTATCAGCGTACCGAGTACGACTCCGATGATCATCCCCAGGGGCTTACTGTTATAAATCTGATCGATATATCGACCGACGAGAAGTAGCCCGATTATCGGCACAAACATCCGCCAGGTAGTGTCGGCAATTGCTGCGAGAAGCACTACAGCAGAGGGCTCAGACGATTTGCTATCGTCATAATTGTTTTGCACCTTGCTCATTTACTTATATACTATAGCAAGATATAAGGAGCTTGCCAAGATGCCAAGGCGCAACAAAACCCAACAACACATCCGCATGCAGACCGCTGCACCCTCGGAAGCGAGTAAAAATAAATACCCGTCAAAACAGGCGGCAGAGCAAGCTGTAAAAAGGGCGGAACGCTACAATCCAGGGATTAGGCTTGATGTGTATAAATCACATATCGATGGAGCCTGGTACCTCACGACGAGAGATATCGGGTCACAACGCTAATAGATGGTAATTTCTGGGGTAAACACTGTCACCATCTGTGGCAACCCCCAGCCGCTATACGTATTGATTGGCAGTGTTATACCGTCTACGACGTAGCCTATGCCTGCCGCAGTCTGCACTGCTGAGTCAGGATTGCTGATATAACTGATTTTTCCAGGATTCGGAGGACACCCTGCACCAGTGGTATCTTGGAAGGCATTGTCTGCGATATACATTCGACCATCTGGGCCTTGCCGTATCTGCCCACCGGCATAGTATAAATAGTTTGTGCATGAAGAAGGCACAGTCGTCATAGTGGGGTTCGTAGAAGCATTCGCGACGACCCATTCGCTTGCTTTGATAGTTGCAGAATTCATCGACTGGATATCGTAGCGAGTGAGAGAACCGTTTCTTTTTTGTGTGACATAGGCGTACTTCTCATCGGGAGAGAAATCCGCCGAATAACCCTGCTTGCTGACAGAGCCGGTCTCGTTGCCACTAGTGGTCCAGTACGCGTCGACTGTCAGTGCTCCTGTCCCACGATTGGGCGTGATGAGATACGCCGTCCCACTGAGACTACCCGCGCATTGGTTGCCCCCAATCATCAAAAGCATTTTCGAATAGTCTTTCGTGAAGTTGAAAGTTCCATAGCCATACGTGCCATCGACCGTGATTCCTCGCGGCTCAACGCATACCGTCGTAGAGGCTGTGGCAGGCGCAGCCTTTAAATCTTTGACTATCGGACCAGTTACTGTCCCGTCAGTTTTTACCAAAAATCCGGTTATGGTCTGTATCGTCGTATTCACGGCGTAGGTATAGACGTAATAGCCTGTACCGTCGGCATTTGGGACAGCACCCAACGCTTCAGAGGCATAGAGCGTCCCTGCTCCAAGCTTCACATTCTTGTCTACGATAGCACCGAGACCTCCGTTGAGTGTCATATCGACAGTGTGAAGATACAGCTCTCCGCGCCCCCATTCAGTCTGGCCAGTCGTGCTAACGATGCCGTACTTGGTGCGAGCGGAATTCATCGGAAAGGCAGTTGCAGCCTGTGTTGAGCTATACCCTCCAGCCAATACACCGCTAAACGTATAGCCATTTTTTGTCAGGCTCCAATTTGGCTTGCTGCTCAAATCGAGCATATCATCGCCGTTAGCATCATAGATATCGATCCCATTAGACCAAAATTTCAATACACCATACTGATCAGAGACAACGGTTGTGCCCTCGAGGCCCCTCACTGCAGATGTGGTGTCGCACCGTATCGGCGTAGGAGTTGCTGTCCCTGATGGACCAAAATCCAAGCCTGCGTTCTTGCCAAAGCACCAAAATCGCTGAGACGCTAAGTTAGCTGACTGATCAATTTTCAACGATGCCTGCACATTCATCGTCACGGTATATGTCTTCCAGACGCCCCCACCAGTAGCGCGGAGAAGCTCGGTTTTGCCGACGATTCTGGCATGCTTACCATCGACACTCGTCGCGAGAGAACCGACCGCTGTCAACGTAGCCTCGTAGGTGGTGCGAAATTTGGTGTTTTGCTCGGTGTAGGCATTTTGACCGCCGACAACATTTGCCAAGCAGTCTTTTGCGGGTGTTAGGACTTCATTGAGTGTATAGCCAGCGTTGGTGAGGCAGTCCTTCGCATGCTTAGCACCACTTTCGGCCGCGTCGCGTGCAAGCGCCTGGTAGTATTGGCTATCCAGTGTCACGCGCACGCTTGATACCGATCCAACCATCGCGACGAGGACAGTAAACATCACCAAGGACGTGATGATAACAGACGGAAGCGCAAAGCCCTGGTGGCGTGATTTTACACCATTCATACCTATATACTAGCATAAGGGCAATGGCTTTTGGAAACTGCCAAAAGCGCGCTACAATAGTGTAAAGAAGTAGAGGAGAAAATTATGACCGAAACAGCACAGTCGAAAGATACAGTAGTGACCATATACAGCACACCGTGGTGCGCATTTTGTAAGACAGAAAAACAATACCTCGAACACCTCGGTGTCGCATACATCGAAAAAGACGTCGAAAACGACGCCGCGGCCATGGAAGAACTCCGCGCAAAAAACGGTGATAATTTCAGTGGCGTTCCCGTCACCGATATCGCTGGCGACATCATCCTCGGCTTTGACCGCGCAAAGATCGACGCAACACTTCGCGACAAAGGCTTGATAGCAAAATAAAACCGCACTGTTCAGTGCGGACGAAATAGTTTCATATAATCATGGATAGTTGGGGGGTGCTGCGCGTCGATAGCACAAGCACCCCCCGACCATCTCCTAGCTACCTCTGGGGTCGTGAGACCTCAGAGGGCGTTCAGCGTGGCCGCGGCGGCCGAGGGGTCGAAGCGCTGGCCCGTGAGGGCGTGGCGCCACCAGACCTCCAGCCGGGCCACCTGGATCGGCGTCAGGTCATCGAACGACGGGTCGTCGTCGAGGACCAGGCGGTGACCACCGACGACGTCGCCGTGAAGGAGCGACGTGAAGGTGACCGAGTGGTCGGTCGAGCTGGCCCTGACGGCTGCGACGATCGTCGCACCGCTCTTGAACTGGCAGTCCGACGTGCGGCGCCCGGACTCGAAGTCGACGGCCTCGGCGCCGAGCACGTCCGCGATGGCGATGGGCAGGGTGTCGAGCCAGATGTCGGCTCGGTCGTCCCGGTAGGCAGTACGGCCGAGCACGTCGCGCACCTCGGCGAGCTCGGCTCGGAGGTCCTTGACCGCGGCGTTGCTTCCGAACATGGACATGGGTGTTGCTCCAAACTGGCACACAGGGGTGCCGTTCGTAGTTTTACTCGCTAGGAGATGGGTTGTTAACAGCGAGTCCTCGTCGTATCGGAGACGGGGTAGTATAGCTCATAGATCCTATCAGCTATAGTACCTCGCCTCGAAAGAGCAAAAACTCGCAATACAAAAAGGGCGTTAGCCCCTTTACAATTTTATAATAGCACATTACTCAACAAAAAGCAATACCTTCGCAAACATTTGCCTTCGGCCAGACTACCAGGAGAAGTTAACCAATAGCGGCTAGGGTTTAACGACTTCGAGCATCTCGCCGCCGATTACATCGCGGAAGTAGCCATCATGGCTCACATAAAGTATCGCGCCGCTATATTTTTCGAGCGCGGCTTCGAGCTCTTCGATGCTAGGTAGGTCGAGGTGGTTTGTTGGCTCGTCGAGGATCAACAGTTGTGGGTCGTTTGCCAGCATACTTATCAGCTGGAACCGCGCTTTTTGGCCGCCCGACAGGCGAGAGATCGGAGTCTTGCCATCGCTTTCGACAAATAGATAATCGGCGAGTAGCTGGCGAATCTTTGTCTCGTTGATAGCGAGATTGCGGCTGAGATACATTCTTTCGATCGCTTCGCCGAGTGGCATCTCGAAATACGCGTCCGAGACTTCCTGCTCATAGACGCCGATGCGGCAGTGTGTATCGAGCTCGATCGATCCATCGATGATCTCGGGGCCCTCGATACCGAGTAGTGCCTTGATGACGGTCGTCTTACCGGCACCGTTTCGGCCACGCAGCTCTACAGCCTCGCCTTCGCGCAGGTCGATATTTACTGGCTTAAATAGCGCCTTGCCACCGTAGCCGAGAACGAGGTTTGTCGCCTTGACGAGCACGTGCTTTGAGCGCGATTCGTCGTTTCGGATAGTCATCTTGATATTGCGAGCTTTGAATTTCTGATACTGACCCGCGACCTTGTAGTTGAGGTTCTCGACAGAATCTTTGTCGATCCAAAAGGTAGGCTTCTCCTTTGCTTCGAGTTCGGCCAGCTCTTTGCGGCTGACTTGTTCAAGGCGCTTAAACTTCTGGATAGTAGCGGGGTTGCGGGCTTTTTCTTTGAGTCGCTGATAGTCGATGACTTTTGCCTTGAGATTGATAATACGTTTGCCGATCATCTCGAAGTCATTCATAGCCGTACCGGTCGCGACAGCATTTTGCTTGAGGTACGCATCGTAATTCCCCTTAAAGCTTTGCACGCTACCGTCCTTTAGCTCAATAATTCGGTCGACGTATTTGAGTACGTCGCGGTCGTGAGTAACGATAAGCATCGCTTCTTGAGCGACCTTCATCCACTCGACAAACTGTTGCTTCGCGATGTAGTCCATGTGGTTTGTCGGTTCATCGATGAGAGCGAGGTGCGCATCGGCGTGCATAACTTTGATAACTTCGATCATGCGCTTTTGCCCGCCGGAGAGACTCTCGAGGGGGCGGTGGGCGACATCAGGCATCTGAAAGTTTGCAAGTTCGCGCTCGACGAGTTCTTCGATCTGGTAGAAGCCTTTTTGGTCGAAGCGATCGAGCGCTTCAGTGTAAGCCTCGATCATCTTCATATCAGTTCCCATTTTTTCAGGATAGCCGATGATGATACGGCTAAGCTCGGCATACTCAGGCAAGCCAGATAGCACGTACTCGAGCACTGTTTGTTCGAGGTGGTGATGGTGCTCCTGAGAAGTCGAGACGACTGTCGTGCCGCGCTTGTAGGCGATTTCCCCAGTAAAATCTTTGTCTTCACCGCTAAGGATACCAAACAGAGTAGACTTACCGATGCCATTGCGACCAATTATGCCAACTTTTTCACCGTCGTCCACACTGAACTTCACCCCAGTCATCAAGATCTTGGGGCCAAATGATTTTTCGGTGATATTTACGTCGGCAATCATAGCTATCTAGTATAGCATCTTTTCCGAAGAGATATTGATTTTTGGTTCATAGCGTGTTATAATAACACTTATCATGCAACTCAGCATGCCCCTGATACTGGAGGTATCATGAACCCGCTCATCATCTGGATCTTCCTCGCCTACCTCGCTAGCGGGCTCATGCCCATCCTGGCGGGCAGCTTCTACGGCAAGGCGACACTTCTCTTGCTGCCAGTCCTGGCGGCGATGAGTGCAGCCGGCTTCGTCGGCGCCGGCCTGAACATCCAGGCCGACAGCCCCGTTCAGGGGGTCTTCTACATCGGCCTGTTCTTCGCAACAGTGATGGTCGTCATCACCGTGGTGATGCTCGACGGCAAGGTCAAAGAGAACTCGAAGAGCGACTGAGCCTCACGGCCGTACGAAACGAACTACCCGAAGGGGAAGGCCGTTATCGTACGGCCTTTTCCTTTTGCGGTGTTTTTTACAAGTTCAACCGCTTGTCGTAAATTACGCAGCGACCACTCTTGCTATATTGTTTAAACTGTGATGAAATATAGTTCAGTTGGAGAACTCGCTCCACCCACTAGAGAGAAAGGTCAGTCATGACCGGTTCAGCCCCCATGACCACCCAGAGCACCCGAAGCCCTGCACGGAGCCTCGAAGAGGTGATCTACGCCGCGACCCAGAGGCGGGACCCCGTCCAACTGGTCCTGGCGAAGAACATCGCACCCGGCCTCTCTGACGAGCAGTGGCGTTCACTCCTGAGCGGACTGAGGCAAGTCATCTCGACGCACTTCGTGACCTATTGCGAAGAAGGGAGGTTCTTCACCATCACGGCGAAGCGCTACGTGGAGCACCTCAGCTCGGGGTTGCCACACGATCGAAGGTGAAGCGAGGAAGCTCCATCCACTCCGCACAGGAAAAGCCAATCGGTAGAGCCTCAACCGCTCCCGAGGCCGACTACTGTGCGGCTTTTCCTATTCTATAGGGCCTTATATTGACTTTTTATTCAACTTGTGCTAAAATATACTTAAGATGGAGTACGTTCTCCACTCGTACCGAAGGGAAGCATTCCATGGAAAACCCACTCATGCCCATCACACAGGCCATGATCAACAGTCGCCGCCGACTGATTCACATCGTCGACACAGCCCCCCAAGGGAGCGACCCATTCATCAAATGGAGCCGGGTGAACACCACTCGGCACACCGTTGAGGAGTACAAGTGGCTCGCCACCGCAGCAATGCGAGACCGTTCCACTCTGTGGTTCGGCTACGCTGAGCAGTATGGTATGTTCTTGTACATGCCAGTGAGCCGCGCTCGTGAGCTCGGCATCACGGAGATCTTCGGCGGAGGGCCAAGGCACGAGCGCACGCGCAGCTGCTGAGCGTCGCTCACAACCGCACAGGACGAGCCCACGGTAGAGACATCCGTCTCCCGGAGCCCACTACTGTGCGGCTTTTCCTTTGGAGTATAATTAACTCACTATGGAAAAGCGACCAGCTGGTGGCGATGTCAGGGTATTCAAAAATCCCCATATTGAGTCTGACCATGCGTATTGGCAACAGGTAGCACACGATACTTCTTCTTCACATGATCCAGTTTTTCATCTATTCCTGCAAGATATCGATGAAATCCTTAAACCCTTCAGCAATACGCCCGAGCACTATGCAGTCTTTTACACCCTCCGCTCCTACGCCATAGAGAGCTTCCGCAGTAAAACACAACAGGATGACATATTGGCAGCTGTACGTGATACGGTGGATAGATATTTGCAAATAATTGAATCTGAAAGTTCAATCTAAGGCTGAGGCCAACTGGTCAAAGGTCTGCGCGTACACATCACACTCGCGAACTTAGCGCAGCAGAGTTGTCTGTAGGTCAATTATAGTTCATAATGAAACCCAACAAGGAGTTGTGCAAACCGGTCCACTACAGCATTTCGGTTATTGTGCATAGTTATATGGTCCACGTTGGGTAAATCACACGAAATTCCTCAAATCGATCCATGGCAAACAACCGTCACCGAGCGGCTTGGTATTAGTGATGAGATCTATGCGCAAGGTTCGATACTTGCCGTTCATTGGGTCGGTGCAATCGATGCACTGACTGACCTCAAAAAGGCCGACTTACTGTCGACGCTCGAAGCGTCAGCCCATGCGATGCCCGAATTGCCCCAAGACCACAACGGTAGGGTGCTTCCTCGTATTGAATATGCAGCAAAACATATCGTTTACGAGACACACGAGCGCGGTGATGTGATCCAGGATTTACTCGAGGGAAGTGCGAAGCGAGTCACACCCGACTTTAATCAGATGGAGACTGTGCTCGGTGAACTCATGGAAGCATACGACAACAATATGCCACCATACAATTATCCTGATACGATGACACCCCAAGACCAGCGCAACATGCCAAAAACGCCGTTTACTGATGATAGGCAAAAAGCCAACTTTTTCCTGACATCTTGCTTGTGGATGCGTCGGATGAACTCTGTCACAGCTATGCAAAATCTAGGTAGACTGTTTGATGCAACTCGTGACTGGGAGAAAGATCCGTTTGATCCTCATGTTGCAGCAGACATGAGCGAAGACGAGATTGAGGCGATGCTCGAGCCGTACCCGCAGCTCCAGATGCGGACTTTTACGGTGCCGGCCTGGATCCACAACGCCCAACATTTAGTAGCGCATTTTGATGGTGATGCGCGAAATATTATCGCTGATACAGACTCCTACACGATTATTGCAGAACAAATGGTAAACAAAATACCGCGCAACGACCGCCTCAACAAAAAAACTACTGCGCCAAATGCAGGCTTCGAAGGTTTCCAGAAGAAAATGGTCAGCATGTTTTTGTACTATATGATCGACTCAGGGCTAAAAGATTATTTTGATTTTCCATTGCCAGTCGATATCCATGTCGCGCGAATCGGGATGGGGACAGAGATGGTCAAATTTGAAGGATTTGCTGAAGAATCAAACCATATGATCCCGGTCCTTCTCGATGTCCTTCGCGACATGCTATATGATTACTCGCTAACAACTGGCCGATCGCAGATGGATGTGTGTAACGCCATTTGGCTGCTCGGCGCCTCCTCATGTAGCTCGTCACCTGAAACACAGACGAAGAGTATCATGCTCAACGGCAGAAGTTCTGAACTGGATTGGTATGAACCCGACTATTCACCAGGCTCTAATGACCTCAAGCGCCTAATCCAAACGTGCGGATCATGCGCTATCGCCGATTACTGCGAATGGGTTGCGAGAGGAAAGGAAAACCAGCTACATGGCACTATGACTCCTCGACGAAGACGGACGCCTGAGACACTTAATGAATACGCATTATTCCCAATAGCTGAGTTGCGGGCGAACGTACAGCGACCCGCACAAACCTTTAAAACATAGGCTCGTGATCAAAATGATTGAAATTTCCGCAGAAAGAATTAGGAGGTTTGAAAATTCAGCACAACGAGAGCTACGTCCACAGCTTACTGAATTTGATCCGACTCCTGTACGACTCCGCAACATGCGGAACCTCGCGCTTAGTGCGGGATCGCTCATTTACCTAGAGTGGGGCCTAGAACTGCCACATCCCGATATTTCTCGAGCCCTATCGGAGGTTGCAACTGCTTCGTCAGACGAAATAGCTTGGTTAAGTGAAAGGATCCAAGCCGACAATAGCTACGGTTGTTGGGCGCTGCCACTCTTAGCCGATCATGACAAAAATGGCCATTCTATGTACCCGCGCGTAACAAATAAAAGCTTCGGTGTTAAAGATATGAGTGCTCATCGATTTACTGTGAGCAAGCTATTTGGTCCGCTCGAACCAAAAGAGCATCTTGACCATATCTGCAGAAAACATGCATGCTGCAACCCGCTACATCTTGAAGTTGTCGACCATCCTACAAATATGCGCAGGGGGTCAGTGGCGCGTCGAAGCGTAACTGGGCAACAACGGCTAAGCGGTTTGCTCTAAGTCTAATTCCATAAACGTCATAGCTTCAGCGCCCTGGCTAGCTTGTTGGCCGAGTGCTCTACGACCGCGCTGTATCGATTGCTCTGCGTCATGCAGCTGAAGTTCGAGGCACTCTTGTACGACCTTTGATCCGACTCGTGATTCGGCAAGCTGAATCATCGTCGTTACGTCATCACCTTTTAGCGACGCGAGCTTGTGAAGTTGCGCTGTAATTTCTCTGGTCTTTTGGCGTATATATGTTTGTGCCATATCTTCAGTAACAAAATCAAGTTCGAGTGTATTTTTCTTTTTTGGTCCGCCTAAAATTGCAGCTCTTTCTTCATTCCATTTGTTTCGCACGCCTGCTATACGAGCTTTCGACGCCGTGCTATTTAATTTATCGATTACTAAACTATGCGCAAGAATTGCAAGATCTTGCTTCACCAACTCAGCTATTGAAGCTTCGTGTAGAGGCACTTGGTCCTCTCTAATACCTAGTTTCGCAATGTGATAACGGCGTAAGGGCTCCATCGTCTTAGCTAATTCTATACCCGCATAATAGTGCACAGGGCCGGCAAGTACGTAATTGCGAATATCGGCAGGCAGTTTACGAAATTGCAATGCTTGCTTCATTGAGTTAGGAGTAACCTCGTCGTATTCTGTCGCTTCCAAAAATTCATCAACATTGGCCCACTCTCCAATCTCGACGCCATATTCAAACGCATCGACCAGAGCAATCGCTTGACGCTCCTTTGGAGGCTGACTATGGATGTTCTCTCCAAGCTGGATTCGAATTATATCCCAAACACTACCGATATCATGAATTTTAACAGGAATCGGGTTTCTCACCATTTGTCCAGTCTTCAAGCACTCACTTTCTTCAATTTCATCAATTGCTTGATGTCGTGAATGCCCGGCTATGAGCAACGTATACGTGCCGTCGTCCTGGCGTAAGTGGGCAAAATCTGCCAACTCCGCCGCCTCGCCCCAGGTTTTTTTCACAAAGCCGATGTATTGCTCAAGTAGTTCCTCGCTTATGATACCGACATCAATTGGATTAATGAGGCCATTTTGATCAATATCAGCGACAAGCTCTGGCTTGACAATATTTTGCTCACCTCGTACCTGACTCATCTTCACGATTTCATCAGCATACCGTCGCCCATAAACAAATCGTTCATAACGATTATCGTTTGAGCGTAATATTTCCCCTCGTCGAGTCTCCACTAACTCAGTCATTACCAACTAGCATAATAAAATTACGAGTTCTCCACAAGCATATTCGTCTAAATACATCTGTTATAATTGCACCATGGCCAAAAAGTCTCAAGTCAAACCAAAATCCCATGCACCGATAATCAATCGTCGTGCTCGGTTTGATTATGAACTCGGTGAAGAGATCGTCGCAGGCATCGTCCTGACAGGACCAGAGACTCGCGCCGCACGAGATGGTCACATCCAGCTCAAAGGCTCATTCGTCACTGTGAAGGATAATGAACTCTGGCTCAACAACGCCAGCTTTAGTCTGAAACTCAACCAACGTGGGGCAGAGAACCGAACCGTCGATACCGAACCTCGTAAGCTCCTCGTTTCACGAAAGCAAATAGATTCACTGGCTGCACATAAAAAAACCGGCATGACTATCGTGCCAACCAAGCTTTTGACTAACAAAAAATATATCAAGATCGTTATCGCACTCGGTAAAGGCAAGAAGAACTGGGACAAGCGAGAGACAATCAAAAAGCGCGACATAGACCGCGAGCACAAAGCGCAGCTAACGGCGCGGCACTAACAAAATATCTAGTAATTGAACGTATTTTGCCAAATCATCGATGATTCCGTGGGACTCGCCTTGCAGAACAGTGTGAAGCATGTCTGGCGACCCAAACGTTCCATCGGTAGACAGGCGATACTCTCTTGCTAACGTCATATTATCCGCAGTTGGGGATACTCGGCTTCGAGATCCGTTGACGATATCCAGGTGCGCAGAATCCTTGAAACTCCTAGCCTGTACGGCTGCGAGCAAATCTTCTTTCACGCGCGGACGGGTAAGTGCCTGCGGATATACATAGGCCCAGCTCCCAAGATGGGGAAACTTTCCTTCGCGCTGTAGTTGCCGGAATAGATCGGTGTTTTGCTTTTTATAATCGCCCCAGTCGCGCATTTCGGACGCAAATTTCACACCTAGTGAACCGAGTGAGCCAGGCCGGTAAATGCCCTCGATAAGCACCATGCGGTCAATTGCGCCAGCTTTCGGTATATTCTTTGCTAGAGCGGTTGCGACTGGTACGCCAAGTGACATGCCAACGATCGACAGTTTACCTTGGGCTAAAATGTCCTCGCCGGCCAGCAGCGCGTCCCACTGTCTAGTAGCCAGCGGCGTGAAGTCACACTCCGCAAGCCCGTCTCGTACTTCTTGTGGTATTTCATGCGTAGTTCCGATGCCTAGCCCGATATTGTCTATCGCGATGACTCGAGCAGATAGTTGAGAGGCAATTGCCTTTAGCCGCGCTCGCTCATCGATTCTACCAACGTACCCAGAATAAGGCTCAGTGATGAGAATGGTATGATCTTCATCAGTGCGGCCGTCGACAGTCAATACATCAATGTCGACATCCTCGACAGGTATTGTTGCGATGCTCGCCTCAAGCGGCGATGGACGCAGCTGATAGCCGCCAAGATTGATCATAACCATATAATTAAATTATATCATATATACTTGTAAAGTTCAAGCCCTTACCTGTGGTAGACTGTACGTATGCACACCCAGATAATTGATACTCGAGCCATAAAATACTGGACTTTTCATGACAGCAAGCTCCCCACGATTGTCATGATCCACGGTATCACTGGCAATCACAAAGGCTTTCAATACATCGCGCCACTTTTACCTGAATTTCACCTGATCGCGCCCGATATGCTCGGCTTTGGCGCAAGTGATCTACCGCGCCGTGAAGACTGGTCTATCGAAGGCTTAGCTCGTCGAACAAACGAATTTGTACGTAGCCTCAATCTTCCAGAGCCGCCGATAATCCTCGGGCATTCCATGGGGGGGCTCGTCGTCAGCGCGATGGTCGACCAAGCGCCAGAGCTTTTTAGCGACGTCGTCCTCATCAGCCCAGTACCGACCTCGATCCGAGCAAACGACCGTCGTCGTCCGGGTGCTATCCTCGCAGCGCTCCAGCACCGACTCGGTGCCCGCAGTAGCAAGGTTGAGAAACATATCGTAAAAAGCCGCACTATCTCAAGAGTGCTGACAAAATTTATGATGAAGACGAGCGACAAGGAGCTGCAAAAAGCCATCATCGAGCATCATTTTGACAACCTCGACTACATCTCAGATGTTGAGTTCTACAGCAAACTATATACCGATATCAACGGGCAGGGCGCGATTGATTATGCCGAGAGCCTGCGCGATAAACGCGTCGCGCTCATCGTCGGTGATAGCGACGATGTTACGCCACTGAGGGAAGAATTAAAACTTCGTGACGCCATAGAG